>JABAOH010016733.1_pt2 | contig 16711 bp, 20 predicted proteins | sample 7062181 | NCBI WGS metagenome assembly JABAOH01 (sample SAMN14538630, study PRJNA623070) | marine sediment metagenome | biome: marine biome [ENVO:00000428]; feature: marine pelagic biome [ENVO:01000023]; material: deep marine sediment [ENVO:00002113]; isolation source: pool of 5 deep marine...
ACGGTGGCGGGGGTGGAATGGTGATGAAGCCCGAACCGATCGTTCGGGCTATCGAATCGACCCAAAAAACCGATCCGTCCGCCAGGGTCATCTTGATGACGCCTCAAGGGAGTCTGCTCGACAACAGCCACGTCTGCCGACTCGCTCAATACCCTCATCTCGTTCTCGTGTGTGGGCGATATGAGGGTGTCGACGAGAGGGTCAGGCTTGGATTTGTCGATGAAGAGATTTCCATTGGGGATTACGTATTGACGGGAGGTGAGCTAGCTGCCATGGTTGTCATCGATGCTGTCTCTCGGCAACTTGATGGAGTTCTGGGAAACAAGAGCGCGGCTCGAGACGATTCTTTTTCAGAGGGACTCCTTGAATATCCTCAATATACGAAACCTCGAAATTTTCGCGGTCTACGGGTCCCCGAGATTCTCATATCAGGGAATCATCAGGAGATCAGGCGTTGGAGGAGAAAAGAGTCTATTCGAAAAACATGGCTTAGACGGCCGGACCTCCTGAAGAAATCAAAACTCTCGGCTGAGGATTGTAAGAGCCTTGATGAAATAGAGAGAGAAGGAAGGCTTTGCAAAGGGATGGCATAGATCTCCCAAACCTTTACGTAGGTTTGGTTCACTATCCCGTCTACAATAAGAGAGGAAAAATCGTCTGCACCGCGGTAACCAATCTCGACATCCACGATATCGCGCGGTGCGCCACGACCTTCGGTGTTCGGGTCGGGTATATCATCAACCCCCTCGACTCGCAAAAGGCTCTGGTTAACAGGATTATTCGCCATTGGACAGAAGGGGCAGGAGCCCGTTACAATCCCGCTCGAAAACAGGCACTTGAGCGGATCCAGGTGAGGGCGACCCTCAAGGAAGTCATCGAGGAAATATCGGAAGCCCATCACACACCGGTCAAGACTGTAGCAACCGATGCGAGGTGGCAGAGGAGAACCGTCTCTTATAGGAAAATGCATGAACTCCTTTGCGATCGTCCTCAGCCGTACCTCCTCGTCCTCGGAACGGGTTGGGGTCTCGCCCGAGAGGTTCTCGAGGAAAGCGACTACATCCTGGCCCCAATAGAGGGAACATTCACTTATAATCACCTGTCCGTTCGATCGGCTGCGGCGGTCATTTTAGACCGCCTGGTAGGGAATCGACAGAGAGGAGGAACGGAGAATGGATTCCATCGAATTAATTGAAAGAGAGCATATTCGGACGGATTTGCCCGACTTCAGACCGGGTGATACGGTTCGGGTTCATGTCAAAATCATAGAAGGTGAAAAAGAACGGACCCAGGTCTTTGAAGGCGTTGTCATCAGCAAACGAAAGGGAGGTCCTCGAGCCACCTTCACAGTTCGAAAGGTGTCCTACGGGGTCGGAGTAGAAAGGATATTTCCATTATATTCTCCGAGAATCGAGACGATCAAAGTCGTGAGCAAGGGCAGAGTCCGGCGCGCCAAGCTTTACTATCTGAGAAAACTCAGGGGAAAGGCAGCGAGAATCAAAGAAGAGCAATGAGTTGGGTGGATCATGCTCAAATACCGCCAAGGCGAATTCCTCGAGCCTGTTCCAGACCAGCCCATGGATTTCTTTGAGAACCGCTTTCAGAGCCATGGATTTCGGCTTATTGCGGGAATCGATGAGGTCGGCCGAGGACCCCTTGCAGGCCCTGTTGTCGCCGCCGCTGTCATTCTTCCCATTCCTGCTCTCCGAGAACAATTCTTGGATTCGAAGAAACTCAGACCCGAAAAGAGGGAGTCCCTCTATGAGAAAATTCAGCAGGTGGCTCTGTCCATCGGAACCGGCGTCATCGAAGCGAAAGAGATAGACCGGATCAACATTGGTGAAGCCACCCAGAAGGCCATGGCAATGGCCGTCCATCTTTCGCGGTTGAGGCCGGATATGCTTCTTATCGATGGTATCCTCCCTGTTCCTCTGCCGTTGCCACAACGAACGATCGTGAGAGGGGACAATATTTCCGTGTCCATAGCGGCCGCGTCAATAGTCGCCAAGGTTACCCGGGATCGAATCATGACGGCCTATCATGAAAAGTATCCCCATTACAATTTTGCACAGCATAAGGGCTATGGGACCCAGGAACATCGCGAAGCCATCCGAAGACACGGGTATTGCGAATACCACCGAACAACCTTCAGGGGAGTAAAAGGCACTTCTGGTTTGCCTACCCGTTGAAACAGTTCGTATCGCACAAAGCGTGAGGCCTATTGTCCGCGTCTCTGGGGACTTCTATCGAATACTCCGGGCTCAACCAGGGACTTTGTATGGTCCGCAAAAAAGAGCTCGTCTTTGGCGACCCCCATTCAGAGCTGTGAAAAGATCATCGTCATCTGGCAATCTCATGACTCGCTCAACTCAAATCGGAAGGGAAGGCGAAACCCTGGCGATTACCTATCTCAAGAAAGAGGGATACCGAATCGTGGAGCAAAACTATCGCTGTCAGGTGGGTGAGATCGATATCGTCGCCGTTGATGGAAAAACGATCTGCTTCATCGAGGTTAAGACGCGGTCAAGTGATCATTACGATCGACCTGAAGTGGCTGTTCATAGACGAAAACAAATGCAGTTGTCCAGAGTTGCTCTATGGTTCTTAAAAGAAAGACGGCTTGAAAAGGTAAGGGCCCGCTTTGATGTTGTGGCCATCAGGAGACGAGGCGATCTGAATGAGATTGACCATTTCAAGAACGCATTTGAGATGTTCGAGTTGGGAAAAGGTAGGTGTGGCGGGAAGGGGGGTAGGGTTGGATGGTCAGACCGAATATTCAGGCGAAAGTGAAGAAAAATCCGCAATTTTTCCAGCGAGGATCTTGACTGTGGAATCAGACTGTGGTAAAAAAGGAGCAAGTGAAAAAAATCTTTTTCACAATCGGGGTCGAAAACGGCGGTCACAGTTACCTCACGCGCCATCGCTTGCTCGTCTCTTCACTTGAAATTCATGTTCTCGCGAAAGCTCTGTTTAACTCTGAACTGCCTTTCCTAGACCCCGATTTCGTCTGTTCTTTAATGCCCCTTTATCATATGAAAACGATAAAGGGCTATTTTCACCCTCCTTACAAGGGCAGAGTCACCGAAGACCCACTCTGACTCTGCCCGCCCCCTTTTCTCGCACCCGGGTGGGTCACACGCTTTGGCACATTTCCTGCATCTTTATTCGCACTGATCCATCCCAATATTTTCTAAAGACGATCCTCCTATCGACGCTAGGACGTGGCTTTCGACGAGATGTTTGCCTTCAGGAAAAAGAATAAACCTCACAAACAGATCGCTCAACTCCTCGATCTCCTCAAGGCCGATCCAGAAAATACAAAACATAGGCTCAAGCTTGCCGATTCATATTTGCGTGCAGGCAATAAGAAAACGGCCATCGTCGAATATCAGACCGCGGCGAAATCTCTGACTGGAGAGGGATTCAATCTCAAAGCGATATCAATTTATAAGAAGATTCTCACCCTCAATAGCATGTCTCTCGATAACCACAAATCGCTTGCCGCTCTCTACACGAGCGAGGGGCTCCTCGCTGAGGCCAGAAGGACCTACGAAAAAATCCTTCAAATAAGGCCAGAAGACCGAGAAGCGCGCGAGGCACTAGACAGATTGGAAAAGGGCGGTGAGAGCGCCTCAGAGCAAGATATAGGAATTCCAAGGCAAAATACAGAAAATCCTTTTGAAATGGTTGAGACGCAGGCGACTGACGATTCTCATCCGGTTCCCATCGAGACCATACTGGCACCCTCTGAAGATGAGGGAACATTTCCTGATCCATTTTCTAACCTACCCGGAGAGACTCCCGGCTCCTCAGGTGTTTTTGAAGATTCTAAGGAAGAAGAGGACGTTTCGCGAGGCTATGAAGAAGATATGGCCATCGACCCCGGAAACACTCAGACTGACAATGCCTTTGAGATGTCGGCCCCCCCCGGAGAGGTAGAGACCGATGTCCAGCGTTCCCCTCACGGAACAGTTCTTCGAGACCTGACGGCAGAAGATATTTCGAATACCGATCCTGAAACCGAAGAAATCGAACCACCCAACACAAACCCTCCGCCTTCTGATAGTCCCCCGGCAGTCCCTGCCAATATTCTCAAAGCCACGCAGGATTCTTCGGGCGAGGATTCCAATCTCCACTACCATCTCGGCGTGGCTTACCGAGAAATGGAGTTGACCGACAAGGCTATCGAGGAGTTCATAAAAGCTCTCGAACAGGGAACCAAGCCACTGGAGTGCCTGATTATGTTGGCGAGATGCCATTTTGAGAAGGGACTCTTTCAGGACGCGACAGATTTTATTCATCGGGCCTTGAAGCTCAGGAACCTCTCTCAGGAACAAATCGATCAGTTGCACCATCAGCTCGAGGAAGTCCAAGCCATCGGAAACCTCAGATAAGAACGAAAACGTTTTATCAAATCGACTGGCCTATCTCACTGATTCCCCCTTTCTCTGGTCCGAGCAATAACCTGAGACCCCATTCCTCTGAGGTTGAGGTGCAAAGGCTTCGTAGGAATCGAATGAATGGAGGATAATGACTTTCCGGGGAGCAGAGGAAAGCAGGTCGCGGGATGCCTGCTGTGAGCGCGTCATTCAATGAGCATTGCTCTTGGGATGACTACAATCCCAGATTCGGTAACGGTAAATCGCTTTCGATCCCTCCTAAGATCATACCCGATGTCGATACCTGCTGGGATGCGAACGTTCTTGTCGATGATAGACCGCTTCACCCGTGCCCCTTCTTCCACTTCGACCCCTTCCATGATGATCGAGTCCTCGACCTCTGCGTAGCTGTGAACGTGAACATTTGGAGAAAGAAGGGAATTTATGACTTTTGCTCCGCTGATGATACATCCTGCGGACACGAGCGAGTTGATAGCCGTCCCCGTTCTGCCTTCCTCGGCATGAACCGTCTTGGCGGGCGGGTAATGCCCCTGAAATGTGTGGATCGGCCACTCAGCATCGTAGAGGTTGAACTGGGGGGTTACGCGAACGAGATCCATATTGGCTTCCCAATAGGCGTCCAGAGTTCCCACGTCTCTCCAGTATTCAGGGGCTCCCGTTTCGGTTTGAACGAAGTTGTAGGCAAAGACCTTGTCCTTTTTTACCATAGCTGGAATGACATCTTTCCCGAAATCGTGCGAACTCTTTTCATTTCTGAAATCATCAATAAGACGTCTGACTAGGATTTCGGTATTAAAAACATAGATACCCATCGAAGCCAGGATGCAATCGGCTTTATCAGGCATGGTTTTGGGATGTGATGGCTTTTCCTGAAACCCCCTAACCCGATATCTCTCGTCGACTTCGACCACACCGAACTCCTCTGAGAAATGCTTGTTCACTTGCAGCACTGCGAGGGAGAGATCCGCCCGGGTCTGGATGTGGAAATCGATCATCCTGCGGTAATCCATCTTATACACATGATCACCTGACAAGATGAGGACGATGTCTGGCTGGTCCTCCTGAAGCGTATATATATTCTGGAAAATGGCGTCGGCCGTTCCCTGGTACCAGCTTTCGTCGAGTCGTTGTTGAGCAGGAATTAAGCTGATAAACTCGCCAAGATGACTGCTGAAGATGTTCCAGCCCAATGCAACATGACGATTCAGGGAGATCGACTTATATTGAGTGAGGATATAGATCCGGCGGACATTCGAGTTAACACAGTTGCTGAGGGTAAAATCGATGATGCGATAGATACCACCAAACGGAACCGCAGGCTTCGTCCTGTCTCTCGTGAGGGGATAGAGCCTCTCGCCCTTCCCTCCAGCAAGAATCATGGCGAGGTTCTTCTGCACGTCTAACACCATTAAACCATCATAGGTCTTCTTGGAGGCTCGTGTAAATAGGCCTCAACCATTCCTAGCACATGAAATTCAAAAATGCAAAGGAGACTGTCTGTGGAGTCCCCTCAGTTTTGTGGACGCTCATGTCCCTGAGGGACTTTTGCGGAAGCGTTGGGGGACCCATCGAGGGCGAGCAGGAAGGAGAAAACCCCACCTTCAGAGCGGGGAAGGGGCAAGAATTCCCCAACTGTGAGCCCCAAGAGGGTCAACGCGAGAGCTAGGGAGCGAAGGGATACGAGGGTCCAATCAAAAGACTCAAAACTGTCGTGAAACATCAGAATGTTACAAACTTATTGCTTTGAAAACTCAGGAAACTCCACAGACTGCCTTCTGAAGTTTTCTGAACTCGCCTCGTTCACTTTTTCAGGAGCAACCATAGCCCACCCTCTTCGATGATCTGGACAGAATGCTCCAGGTCTGCCGCAGTGATCATCTTTTCCAATGCAGCCTTGCAAAGCCACTTCTTGCCCAATCGCCTATTGAGTCTCCTCGACTCCGGGGCGACCTCATCAATGAGATTTCTTGGAGTCGATACTCCAAATCCCCCCCCGACGAAACCAATCCCCCCTCGCTTCAAGACTCGATGGATCTCCCTGAGTATCGGTTCATTCAGAAAAAAGAAAGCCCCTCGGGAAATGACCCCATCAAACTCGCGATCTTCGAACTTCAACGGGAAGAGAGGGGTCCACTCCAACCTTATCCGACCCGAGAGATTCCGCTCCTTCACCCGATGACTGAGATAGTCAAGAATTTCGTGTTCCGTGTCAGCGATCACAATCGAACAGTCTTTAACCGATTTTGACAACTCGAGAGAAATCCCTCCAGAAAAGGGACCCAGTTCGAGGAGCTTCCGAGGACTCTTGGGAAGAAAAAACACGACTTGTGCGGCTAGATAGGGATAGATCTTGACCCAAAGCAGATCGAGCCTTCGAATGTCCGAGATATCCATGGATCAGTTCCACCCTACAAATAGCACAGATCTTACGCTTTGTAAATTTCTCTTAGAATATACCAGAAGGGTGGGCTTTTCGATCGATCCGACGCCAGAGTCGCCACACCAACCGCAGAATCATGGTAAGACAGATTTGTGGAGTTTCCTCCGTTTTGTGGACGCTCATGTCCCTGACGGACGTCTGCAGAGGCGTTCATGCCCATAAGCTCTGCCGTTCTCAGCATGTCTTTGTAGCTCACGAGTGCACCAACGTTACGAACACAAGGTTAAAGGCGAAAGGTTAAAGGATCATCGATTTGCACCTCTTGGTCTTCTCTCCTTTGTCCTTTGACCTTTATCCTTCTTTTCATTAAACGTGAACCCCGCGAGGCTCAACGCGAGAGCAAGGGAGCGAAGGGATATGAGGGTCCCATCAAAAGATTCAAAATTGTAGTGAAACATTAGAAGGTTACAAACCTCTTGCTTTGAAAACCCAGGAAACTCCACACAGATTATGGTTGACTCAAGGGTTTTCATCTGTGAGAATGGGGCAGTCCGGAGCTTAGGGAAAGGGGGGGCTACCCGTGCAGTCGTCGTGGCCAAGGGTTCTGTTTTCGGTCTGCATTTTTTTATTTGCGACTTCTTACATCGGCTGTTTTCCCGGCAGAAGGCTAACGGTTGCGAGTGTTGGATTACTCCTGGAGGATGTGGCAAAGGCTTCAGCAAAACAGACTGATCCGGCCATCGTGGAACAGGGCAGTCCCGCCTATCTCATGCTTCTCGACGGATTGATCGAGGCGTATCCAACAAACAGAAGAATCCTTGCTGCTGGCGCGGAGGCATACTATTCATACGCTGCGGCCTTTACGAATAGAAAGGACCCCGAGACCGTTCGCAGACTCTACCTAAAGGGAAAACAGTACGCCCTTCGGGCAATGCCCCGAAACGAAGAATTCACTTCTGTTCTCGCCAGACCCTTTGAGGAACTCGAGGCGTACGTCGTCAATTTCTCCGAAAAAGATGTGCCCGCACTGTTCTGGTTTGCCAGCTGCTGGGCCGGTTGGATTAGCGTCACGACGGACTCGGTAGAGGCCGTGGCCGACCTTCCCAGAGTGGTCCTTCTGATGGAGCGGGTAATCGCGTTGGATGAGAAGTATCACTACGGGGGGGCCCACCTATTTATGGGAATCTACAAGTCGGCGAAACCTGAGGCTTACGGGGGTGAGCCCCAAGCAGCCCAGCGACACTTTGAAAGGGCCGTAGAGATCAGTAAGGGAAATTATTTAATGGCCTATGTCTATTACGCCGAACATTATGCCCGAAAGACCTTTCAGAAGGATCTGTTTGTCTCGCTTCTCGAGAAGGTGCTTGAGGCGCCTGTTGACAAGGTTCCGGAATTAACGCTCATCAACACAATCGCAAAAACCAGAGCCGAAGAACTCCTGAATCAGGTGGACGAGATCTTCTGACATGGGATTTCACAGACGAACGTCGTGGATTCTTGTAGGAATTTGCCTTGCCCTGTTTCCCCCTGCGCGAGGAGAAGGGGCACAGGTTGTCCTTAAGCTCGCAACCCTTGCCCCCGAGGGAAGCGCGTGGATGAAAACCTTCCACATTGCAAATGCGGAATTGGATTCGAAGACCGATGGCGCCCTGAAGATGCGTGCCTACCCGGGCGGGGTCATGGGAGACGAGTACGCGGTGTTGCGGAAGATGCGGATCGGTCAGATCCAAATCGCCGGCCTCACCGGGCTTGGTCTGGGGTCAATATGCAAAGATGTTCAGGTGTTCGGAACTCCGTTTCTCTTTCAAAACTACGACGAAGTCGATTACGTCTTGACAAAGGCTACAGGTCGACTGGAAAGGGTTCTCAAAGAAAATGGTTTTGCCCTGCTTGGGTGGTCTGAAATCGGGTTTGTCTACCTGATGTCTAACAAACCCGTGGACAGCCTCAAGACCTTTAAGGGTGCAAAAGTTTGGATGCCAGAAGGAGATCCCGTTAGCCAGGCAGTGCTCAAAAAGTCCGGCGTCTCGCCCGTTTCCCTGGAAATCTCTGACGTTTTACTAGCGCTGCAAACCGGCCTTGTCGACGTGGTCTACGGTTCGCCCGTTGCGGCCATTAGCCTTCAGTGGTTCACAAAGGTGAAATACATCACCCGTGTCCCGCTGAGCTATGCGCTAGGCGGAGTTGTCATCACCGAGAAGGCGTTTGAGGAAATTCCCGAAAACTACCAGGGGACATTCAAAGAGATCTTCCATACAAGAGTCGACACTCTCAACGCCCAGACCCGAAGAGACAACGAGAAGGCCTTGCAAATATTTGAGCGTGAAGGGATCCAGTTTGTGGAACCCTCAGCCCAGGAACTGGAACGTTTTCAAGAAATGGCTCGGGAGGCCACCGAAGAGATGGCCGGGAAGGTTTTTCCAGTTGAAATCCTGCGAGAGGTCAATAGCCACCTGAGCGAACTGAGGGGAAAGAAGTAGTGCAATCCATTCGGCATTTCCTTCGTCATTGGGAAGCGTTCTTTGATAAAGTCGAGTATGTAATCCTAGTCTCACTGGTTCTGATCATGGTGGGACTCGCTTTCATCCAGATCTCTCTTCGTATCCTCTTTCATTTCGGCATCATCTGGGGGGATGTCGCTCTGCGGCATTTGGTCCTCTGGGTGGGACTGTTTGGGGCCACGGTGGCAACCCGAGAGTCGAGGCACATTACCATCGATATCCTACCCCGGCTCCTTCAGGGAAAAGCAAAAAACCTCATAGGCATATTCATCGATTTTTTCTGTGCTCTCGTCTGCCTATCCCTTACCCATGGGTCTCTCAAGTTCGTGAGGGATGAATTTTTGGCCAATACCACCTCCTTCTTGGGGATTCCGGGTTGGATTCTCGGGGTGATTTTTCCACTGGCCTTCTCGATTATTACACTGCATTTCTGCCTCAATGGTCTGAACAAAATCCTGAATTTCGGGAAATCAGTTCCATGAGTTCGGTCACCTCTTTTATCACGCTGATCTTGGCAGCGACAGGTACACCCCTTTTTATCGTTATTGCGACAGGGGCTCTCCTCAGTTTTTACCTGTCTGGCATTGACTCCTCCGCTGTCATCATCGAAATGTATCGATTGGCCTCCACACCCTTACTTGAGGCGATTCCGCTCTTTGCGCTTGCTGGCTATGTCTTGGCAGAAAGTAATGCCCCAAAGCGACTCGTAAGGCTCTCCCAGGCTTTTCTTGGTTGGATGCCCGGAGGGTTGGCCGTCGTCGTACTGATCGCATGTACGCTCTTCACAGCCTTTACGGGGGCATCAGGGATCACCATCATAGCCCTTGGCGGCCTCGTTTTTCCCGCACTGCTCAGCCAGAGATATCCGGAGGGATTCTCTCTAGGATTAATCACCACTTCCGGGGCGCTCGGGCTCCTTCTCCCGCCAAGCCTCCCTTTGATCCTCTACGGAATCATCTCAAGGACGAGCGTTGACAAACTCTTCATAGCAGGCATCCTTCCGGGATCAATTCTGGTGATTCTTCTGATGCTGTACAGTCTGTTCAAGGGATCGAGGGCCGGCACACCGATAGTGCGATCCTCAGTCCGGGAAATGAGGCATGCCATTCGCGAGTCCATATGGGAGATTCCTCTGCCATTTGTGGTCCTTGGGGGTATATACACGGGTTATTTTGCCGTCAGCGATGCCGCTGCCATCACCGCTTTTTACGTCCTTTTTGTTGAGGTTCTGATCCATCGCGAGGTCAGAATAAAAGACCTTGTTTCTATCATAAAAGAGAGTATGGTTCTGGTGGGGGGGATTCTCATTATCCTTGGAGTGGCCCTAGCCTATACGAATTACCTCATCGATGCTCAGGTTCCTTTGAAGATTCTCGCCTTCATCAAAGAACACATCACGAGTAAATGGGCTTTCCTGATCCTGCTCAATATCTTTCTCCTAATCGTGGGGTGCATGATCGATATCTTCTCGGCCCTTGTTGTGGTGGTGCCTCTCATCCTTCCATTGTCTCAGGCATATGGCATCGATCCTATTCATCTGGGTATTATCTTTCTCACCAACCTGGGGATCGGGTATTCCACACCACCGGTGGGGATAAATCTCTTCATCGCAAGCTATCGATTTGGTCGACCTATCCTCAGGCTCTACGTAGCCTCCCTTCCATTTCTGGCAATCCTGCTCGTAGGACTCATTGTCATCACTTACCTTCCGGGTATAAGCCTCTTTTTGATAAAGTAACCAGACAGTCGTCAAACAAATGCTTTCCGGACGGCTGCAGACAATCACAAGTCTGAAGTCAGGAATCAGCAGGAGACGGTATGTCGCTGGGTCCTGATCCCCACCCGATTCTGGTTGCTGACTCCTGGCCCCTCACTTGCGCTCAAAACTCCCCGCCTCACACGGATCAGACAGTTGGGCGCGCTTATCTTCTCCCGCCACAGGCTGGATCTGAGATTTATGCGCAAACACAATTGAAGGAATGCTCACAAGGATTTGGGGCAGGGTCGGCTGAGGGTGGGTCAAAAAGTCCGGAAACCACAGTTACAAACTTGGAGTTTCCTCAGTTTTGTGGACGCTCATGTCCCTGAGGGACGTATGCAGAGGCGTTCATGCCCATAGGCTCTGGCGTTCTCAGCCTGTCTTTGCAGCTCACGAGTGCACCAACGTTACGAACACAAGGGCAAAGGCAAAAGGTTCAAGGATCATCGATTTGCACGTCTTAGTCTTCTTTCCTTTGTCCTTTGACCTTTATCCTTCTTTTTATTAACCTGTGAACCCCGCGAGGGTCAACGCGAGAGCAAGAGAGCGAAGGGATATGAGGGTGCCATCAAAAGATTCAAAATTGTCGTGAAACATTAGAAGGTTACAAACTTCTTGCTTTGAAAACTCAGGAAACTCCACTTACAAACTCCTTGCAGTTGAAGTCTGCATTATGCTAGTCTTATGGCAAATTTCTACCCCTATTCGTTTTCTCGGGATATTTGACTTAAGGGAAGTCTGAATGGGTTTTGAAGAGGAGTTTGACGAGATTCATCAAAGAATGGAAAAAATCATTCGAGATTTTTTCCCAGAGCGTTGTTTCCAGATACCCGGAGAATCCTGGAGTCCATCCATGGATATCTATGAGACTGAAACCGATCTGGTGATCGTTGTGGAACTCGCTGGGGCGGTTCCAGAGAGTTTGACGATTGCCTTTGACGGGGGAAGTTTGAAGATTAGCGGAAGACGTGAGTCCTTGGCAAATTGCTCCCATACCAAATGCCATCAGATTGAGATCGATTCCGGACCCTTTCAAAAGCAAATATACATCCCCTTCAATGTCGATAAGAACAAAGCCACTTCTCAATACAAGGATGGCCTCCTGAAAATCACTTTCCCCAAAACAACACGGCCACCAGATAAAAAGATCGAGATCTCCTCGAAATAGAGACGTCTTTTCGCCAGTAAGTGGACAACCATGCAATCTTGATGAGATATTCCAACAGGAGGGGTCATGAATCCAGGTCAGACTTGGGACTATCAGGGTTTCACAGTATGGGAAGGGCTGAAGCCCGGTGAGGCCGACCGATGGCAGTATTTCTTTGTCGTCTCCAAAGAGGGGGAAAAGAAGTTCACTTACTGCGTGTGGGCTGACAAAGAAACACTGGTGACGAAGATAAAACCTGAGGCGGGAAGAGATCAAGATACTGTCAAAAAGGCTGTGCCCTTGATGAGGGAAAAGGGTATTGATCGTGTCAAGGAAAAGATAGCCAGGGGGAATTTCACCAACATCGTGTTGAAGCTCGAGGCGGAAGGATCAGAAGAAATAGAGCTCGACGCCCTCGAAGAGAAGTTGGTATGAGGTCAGTTCTCCACGAAGGACCTGACCCACGCAGATCTGCCCCTGAGATGACCGAACAGATCCTGGACCAGAAAATCTGCCTTGTAACCACTTGCGAGCTGAAGGGTCGCGTGAAAGTATCATCTGAAGGATCGATCATGGAAACCCTCCGCCCATCTCTCAAAATCGAATACCGTGTGGAGATTGCGGTCGAGGAAACGTTCGATTCAAGACCGGGGAAGGACCGTGATTGGACATGAGGGTTCTCGGCCTACTTTGTAGCCCGCGAAAGGAGGGCAACACAAATCTCCTCCTAGATGAACTTCTGAGGGGAGTCCGTGACAAGGGGGCTGAAGCCGAGAAGATCGATGCTAGTCAGCTTCAAATTGGCCCATGCACCGGCTGCGGTGCGTGTGAGAGAAAAGGACAGTGCGCAGTTCAGGATGACATGCAAATGGTGTACGATCGGATCGAAGCCGCCAATGTCATTGTCCTGGCCTCACCCATCTATTTTTACAATGTCACAGCCCAATGTAAAGCACTGATCGATCGCTGCCAAGCCCTGTGGTCCCGGAAATATATCTTAAAGAAGAAGTCCCCAGAGAAAAGCGGCTTCTTTGTTTCAGTAGGTGGCACCAAGGGTAAAAAGATGTTCGAAGGCGCGATCTTGACGGTAAAGTACTTTTTCGATGCCATCAACGCAACCTACTCCGGACATCTATTGTTCAGGGAAATCGACAAAAAAGGAGAGATTAGAAATCATCCCACGGCTCTCAGAGAAGCCTACGGGACTGGGATGAGGTTGGCAAGAAGTGTTGAGTGGACGGAGGCAGGAGACAAGCCCTCAGCTTTTCAAATGGAAGGCTAGATAACACCAGGATGTTGCCTCAAAAAAATCAACCACTGACAACGAACAACTGGCACCACAAGAGGTCGCGAGCGATCCCGCTGAAGGGAGAGAGCGGATGTTAGAGAGAAAATACTTCAATAATCCCTGAACCTTTATGGAGGTACGAATGAGTCTTGAAGGGAAGAAAGTAATCGTTTTAGCTGAAAATAACTACCAGGACCTGGAGTTATGGTACCCCTACTATCGGCTGAAAGAGGAGGGGGCAGAGGTCAGCGTTGTCGGATCAGGCAGTAGTTCAACCTTCACGAGCAAGACGGGTTACCCCGTGACTGCGGATTTTTCAGCGGAGGTCGTCAAGATGGCTGATTACGACGGAATCATCATCCCCGGTGGCTACGCCCCTGACCTGATGAGGCGCTTTCCTGCCATGGTGAAGCTCGTGCGCGATGCTCACGACCAGGGAAAAGTGATTGGTGCCATCTGTCATGCCGGGTGGATGCTCGTTTCCGCTGGCATTCTGAAAGGCCAAAAGGCAACCTGCTTTTTTGCGATTCGGGATGATCTCATCAATGCAGGGGCTAATTACATCGACCGGGAGGTTGTCCGTGATGGAAATCTCATTACATCTCGCATGCCTGACGATCTGCCCGCCTTCTGCCGAGAAATCATTTTAGCGCTGAAAGGCCATTAGGCAAGCCTCTTTTTGACAAAACCATAGACTCCTCCATATTGCCTTTTTGTTCGGGAATTCTCCGAGACAGAATAAGCTGCGAACGTATGACAATGCTCTGACATCCAGAAAGGGCCCCGCGTCCGTGGCATGACGATCCAGTCAACGTCAGGCAGATGGCCCTCGGGATCCGAGGATTGGGAATCAGACAGGGAAACTTGCTTCTATGGATGCATTACCTACCTCCTGTACCAAATCCAGGCCGATTTCTGAGCCCTGGCTTCTCTCTTTCAGTTCTTGGAGAGAGGTGAATTCCTCATGATCGGTCTCTCAACATCCTGGTTAACCGAAAGAGCGGAAATAACGGGTCGGAAAGTCATCGAAGAGATCGTCGCTCTTGGATTCAGAGCGGTAGAGCTTGAATATCGCATCGACGTGAACCTCTTCAGAGAGATGCGCCCCCTGATTCTCAAAGAAGCGTTAAAAATCGTGAGTATCCACAACTTTTTCCCCACTCCCGACAGTACTCCGACGTCAAAGGCCAGTGGGGACTTGTTTCTGCTTTCCTCTCCCGACCAAGAGGAGAGGAATCGGTCGATCACCAAGACTCTACAAACCATTGAGTGGGCGCACGATCTCGGCGCGAGGGTCGTGGTTCTCCACCTCGGAAGGGTAGACATGGACCCGGAGTATGATCGGATCTATACACTTTCTCGTCACGGAACACTGGATTCTGTGGAAGGTCAACGTTTTCTCGTGGAAAAGCAAAGGGAGAGACTTCGAAAACGTCAGCCTTATCTCGAAGCGACCTTCCGTAGCCTGGACCACCTGGTGGAGGAGGCAGAGAAGCGCGGCATCCTCCTCGGCGTTGAAAATCGTTACCACTATCACGAAATCCCCGACTTCGCAGAGATCGGCCTGATCCTAGAGCACTTTTCCGGGGGATCGCTCCGTTACTGGCATGATGTCGGCCATGCCCACGTTCAGGAGAAACTCGGTTTCATGAGGCCTGGCGATCTTCTCCGGTCCTACAAATCTTTGCTGATTGGAATTCACCTTCACGACGTCAATGGCCTTGACGATCACTGGTCCCCAGGCTCGGGAGAGATCGACTTCCCGGCCTTGAGAGAACACCTCAAGTCCGCCCAAATAAAAATCCTTGAGGTGCACAAGAAATCGGACAGAAAGGAGCTGTTGTCGGGAAGAAACATGTTGGAGAGAATTGGTCTTGTTTAATGAGTGGTCTTTTGGAAATTGAAATCATTCGTGGGCCTTGGGTCTAAGCCAAACGATAGAATCAAGACAAAAAATGAAAGAAATGTTTGACAATAGTCGATTGATCCTTTATAATTACATCTATAATCGAGGAGGAAGGCACGGATCGGACAATACAATCTAACCCTGACTTACGCGGGGCTCTTTCCGAGGGGTGAAAGGGCTTTTTTTTTACGTCATAAGGTGGGGTGAGCGCGGAGATGGTTGTCTTCAACGATCAGTTTGTCAACAAGAGCAACGACTACGGGGAGTTTGAGGACGAAGAGTTTCAGTTTGACCGCGAAGAGTCCGAAGATTCGTACGATAACAACTATTCAAATAGCGAAGAGAGTGGAAACGTATCGTCTAGCCAGTTCTCCGACTTCCCCTATTCATCGATAGGCGTCTATCTCAAGGAGATCGGTTGTGTTCCACTCCTGAGCCCTGAGGAGGAGCAGCGTCTCGCCAAGAGAATTGAAGATGGCGAGAATCGGGTGAAGACCCTCCTGCTCCAAAGTCCTGTTGGCGTGGAATGGATCGCCTCGGGGGCCAAACAGATAGGGTCCGGGGCGATTCACACCAAAGAAATCCTGGACGTTCCTACGAATTCAAACTCCCACCTAAAAGAGGATGAGTCAGATCTAAGAAAACGGTTTCTTTATTCCTCAAAGCAGTTCCTCCGGCTGAACGCCCAAATCGAAAGGCAAAGGGAAAGAATCGGAACTAGGAAGGAAAACCCTTCTTCTGCAGCAAAGATGACCCAGAATCAGATGGTCATCGAGACTCTTATCGATCAGTTGCCCGTCAAGCGAGAAGTTCTGGAAGGTATCGAAGTGACTCTCCGAGCCCGAGTCGGCCCTAGTGCCGACGGAGGTGGTATCTACGCCTCCACAGAGAGCCAGGAAAAGCTGGAGCGCGTTCTCGTATCCGTTAGGAGGGCTCGGCAAGAGGTGAAGCAGGCAAAAGATGATTTCGTGAAAGCCAACCTGCGATTGGTGATTAACATTGCCAAGAAATATGTTAATCGAGGACTCTCCTTGCCCGACCTAATTCAAGAGGGAAACATCGGTCTCATGAAGGCTGTGGATCGATTCGACTACCGCAAAGGGTATAAGTTTAGCACCTACGCCTCCTGGTGGATTATGCAAGGGATCACCAGAGCGATAGCTGATCAGGCCAGAATGATCAGGCTACCTGTTCACCTGCTGGAGAACGAGATGAAGATGAGGAAGATCTGTTACAGCCTCTTCAATCAGCTGGGAAGAAAACCGACACCCCCGGAGGTAGCTGAGGCTGCCAATCTTCCACTGGAGAAGGTAAACAAGATTTTTCACAT
>JABAOH010095988.1_pt2 | contig 16710 bp, 16 predicted proteins | sample 7062181 | NCBI WGS metagenome assembly JABAOH01 (sample SAMN14538630, study PRJNA623070) | marine sediment metagenome | biome: marine biome [ENVO:00000428]; feature: marine pelagic biome [ENVO:01000023]; material: deep marine sediment [ENVO:00002113]; isolation source: pool of 5 deep marine...
TTGTTTGAATGCTCGTTGGGTGTTTACGGATTGTCCCTTTACAATAGTGTATGGAACCACAACTGTTAGTACAAACCATGCGAACGTCGGCTCAATGATCGCAAAGGAGGAGAGCATGCAACTGGCCATCGTATTTCCTATGTTTTGGGGGCGGGAAAAAAAGGAGATCTACAAGCAAGACGATCAGTTCTACGATCATCCCACCGCGATCGACGATGAGGGTACGATCCCTCCTTTATTCGAAAGCATGGAGGTCCTTAAGGATCGCGATTTCGAGATCATCACCGTCGCAGGCGCCAACAATCCATCATATGAAACTCGGGTTGAAAAGACAGCAAAATCGTTGCTTATGAAGTACGCCAAGAATGCCGGCGTTCGACTGCATTTCTTCAGCTACTCTCACCTCAATCGGCTTCATGACTATCTTCGACAAGCAGGACGAGATGATCTCGTCGAGACGATTTCCCTCGTCGGCTACTCACCACTGCGTAACGCATGTCTGGTAGCGGCCCACATCCTGGGCGTAGATGTCGCAGTGTCGATCGACGACGACTGCCTGTTCATTGATCCACATTACCTGGGACGGATAAAGCAGAACATGCTGTCAGACTTCCAAGGAAAGTCGATCCACGCCTATTGCGGACCGTACATAACCGAGCGCGACACCATCTACCTAGAAAGACCATCTAGTCCACACAGCGTGTACTGGAACGTCATCGAGGTGATGAACGAGGCTTTTCGTCAATTCATTGTAGAGGCGCCCGGCATGAAGGAAGTGCCTTTCGCTATTATGGGGAACATCGCCGTACATAGAAAACTCTTCACGCGCGTCCCTCTTGATCCTCCGATGCGACGTGGCGAGGACATGGATTGGGTGATGAACGCACACATCCTCGGCGAACGCTTTATCATGGACACGGACTTCAAGATCAAACACGCTCCCCCTCCCAGGCCATATCCGACGTGGCGACCACTAAGAGAGGATATCTACCGCTTCCGCTATCAACAGGCGAAGATCGCCAACAGCCGAGAAGGAGATGGGATTCACAAGCTCGATCGCGACCGCTACCTCCCCTACCCTGGGTCTTTCTATCGAGACGACTTCGTCGAGCGGGCTACACAAGCGTGCACGCTTTTGGCATTGGATTACTTGGCCAAGAACCAACCGCTGGATGCCCAGGAAGCCTTGGCCAATATTTTCCATGCCCATGTACTGGCCGAACCGGACGAGGATCCCTTCGGTTCCTATCTTGACTTCCAAAGGANNAGTTGGTGTTTGGCTGACGAATAAGCGAAAGTCAACGTGTAGAATTAGGAATTCCCAAGTGCACGGAATAATTCCATATCGATCTCATTGTAATTGACGCTGCATGGCATCCAATTCTTCCAGCGCTTCGGCGACCACATCAAACCCAGATTGCCAGAAGTCAGGTGATGCGATCTCGATCCCCGCATGCTTGAGAATGTTTGCCGGAGAATCCGAGCCGCCTGCCTCCAGTATTTTCAAATAGCGCTTCTTGAATTGTTCCCCCTCCAATTGGTATCGATTGTAGATTGATAGAACGAGCAAGCGACCAAAAGCAGAAGCATATGTCGAGAAAGGTAGGTGATAGAAAGACGAAATGCCCAACCACTCATATCTGAAGTTTTCACTCAGCTCGAGTGAACCTGAAAATTGCTCGGCCAGATTGTCGAGGTAGATATCGCACAATTCGCCTACTGTCACACCCTCTTGAATGCAATCATGTACCCTTCGTTCAAAAAGTGAGAAGTATGCCTGACGTTGGATCGCAGTATAGGCGTTATCCATTTGCTTGAAGAGCAGAGTCCGCCGAAAGTCGGGTTCATGCGTCGTTGCAATCAGATGACCAAGGATGACTAGCTCACAAAAGGCTGACGCCGACTCGGATAGAATCCTCGGCGCTTTCTGTGTGAACACATTGTGGTGCGCTGCCATTAACGCGTGAATGCCGCGACCAAGCTCGCGCCCCAATCGAATCAGGTCCTCCAGTTTGCCCTCATATGTTAGAGAAACCCAGGGCGTCAGCCCTGGTTCAACGACGGCACAGAATGCGCCAGGGCGCTTTCCGACACGAACTTCGCTGTCCAGGTGACTTTCATTCAGGATCCGTCGTGCGAGGTCGGCGAATCGGGCATCAAACTGGTGGAAGCTTTCGAGCACCAGATCAACCGCTTGCTCGAAGGTGTAGGTTATTTTCGATGCCATTACAGGCGCATAAAGATCGCACCGTCGAAGGCGCTCTAATCCTAGGGCACGAGCTTTCAGTGAAAAGTATCTTTGGAAAAGAGGGGTGTTTTTACGACAAACTTCCAATAAAATCTCAACCACCTCATCCGCAAGATCGTGGTGTAGATTACGCACTCCGATCGGTGAAGCATAGCCCCGCAAGAGAACATTCTCACGATGCCAATCTTGGACCCTGTGGATATAGATCTGACCCAGGATCGTTTTATCTTCCTCGAGAGCTCCCAAGTACTCCCGGTATGCTGCGGTTCGTACCTCAGGAATTGAGCTGCGAATAAAGTCATTCAAATCATAGCGTTTGAAGGTCTGAACTTCTCCCTTAATCTCCAGCTTGAACTCATAGCGACCCGAAATCAGTTCATATAACTTGAGTAGCGCCTCCGATCCTGTGGAATCCTTGATGTTGATGATCTTTTCTTCCGCTTCCGAGAGGGAGAACGGGATTTGTTGTCGGAGCGACTTTAACCAATAACGGAACTCGGGAGCGGCATGCGCGAAACCCTCAGCCGTCTCTTCATTGATGCTTTTCCACCATGTGTTGAAGAACAGGGTTCGATTTTCGGCCTGCGCAGCGATTTGCTGAACTTGAGCCCAACAACCTTGAGCTCGTTCAGAGCCCATGTCTTGTGCGATAAGTAGAAAGCCATAATTGAGCAATCGAGACAGCAGCCGAACGAGTTTTTCATACCGTGTAAGCGCCTCGGTGAACATATCGTGCGTCAACCCAGGCCCTAATCGATCTCGTAGGGTTTCAAAGTCCCGCATCTGGTCTTCTACCTGGTTTGTCGCCTCCAGATACTCAGCCGAATCCAGACCAGGAAACAAATCGTCTAAGCGCCATCGCCTTAGCATGGTGAATTCCCTTGCACTGTTCTACTTTCCTTCATCGCTGCCAATCTCGATCATTCCACGATGAGGATACGCATCATCCCCCCAGAAGCCGCTTGACGCAAGGGATGTCCATTGTATAACGGGGCCAAGTCATGATACCTGCATACCTTCAATTCGTCTTGCACATTTCAGATTTCTCGATTTGCATGCCACGAATGACGATCCCGTATCTCATTCCGAGGTACGATGTCTACCACTATTTGGTCTCAACGTAGATCAAGAAAACGTCAGAACAGTTCTAACCAACGGCCAGGCGGTCACTCGTGGCCGCGAGCTCACGACCTCAGATAAGAAGCAAATCCATGCTCAAATACGCCAAATCGCGGCAAAGATTGCGACGGAGATGCCACCGAATCATTCGTGAAGAAAGCGTCGGGACTGAATCAGGTATTCTGAGAACTCGGCCCCCTAATCGCGCTCTGTAACCTTGGAGACAGCCTCTAGCAGATTATGTCGCTGCTGGAGGGTACTCTTTAATAGTCTCCCTCCGTTTGACGAAACGAAGATACGTGTACAAGCCAATGGCAGCGCCAAACAAGACACCTGCCCCACCACACGCAGGGAGCCAGAAGACCATGCCATACCCCATATCCGGATTAAACCAACGGTAAACACCCCCGTTGCGATCGATTGCGAAGATTAAGTCGCCATCATACTCTGCGTGCGGGGAATACCAACAGTAGAGTTTATCGACAGTTTTGCGTAAAAGAGGCCGCACGATTGATCGTTCGTTGTATGGAGTCGCCCGACACGCACCGCCGCCTGGCGGGGAAGCTTGCCCAGCAAGCTCAGAGCTTTCGACTTGCCGCCAGGAAGGGGTTTTATCGAAACTCAAGGGAAGCACAAACCACATTCCCGAATCAGTCTCCACCAAGACCCTTTCGCCTTCCACCCCGACAAAGCGCACCGCTCGTTGATCCCCAGGTAGGTGAAAAGCATGCCAGGCCACGAAAGCCCCGTTATGAATCAAGTCAGGGACTTGCAACGCTAATAGGCCACCCAGGAACGCACCAGAAAGTACGAGGCCAAATTGGAAGAGACAACTGATATAGCGATTCATCTGTCAATGCCGATCCGTTCGAGACAATTTGACCTATTAAACGCATAAGCGTGAATGTCCGCAAGAAGGCTGATGCCCCTCAAAGTTGAGTGCCAAGTTGCCGATGCCGTCAAAGGATCAATTAACCTGCGACCTGAAAGGATAAAAGCATCATCACCGCTACAGAAATCCCCCGCTTATTTCACCCCCGTGGGGGATATACGCCTTCCTGGAGAGATCGTATTGTGATGGTAAATAGAAAGGAGAACGACGTGAACAGCTTCCTCGCATACCCCCTCGACCCGACCAAGCTCCCAGGCGATAGTGAGATGCGTACGCTTGCTCGTTTCCGACGCACAATGGATCGCCAGGATCAAGAAATCCTCGATCGTCTACTTGTGTCCGTCCAACACCACTGGCCGCTTCAAGAAGCAGCCGCCCACCTGACACCATTGGATTTATTATTGATGACAATGCTGGTCGAGCAGAAAAAGGACATGATACGCCTGGAGAAACAATTGTCCGATTTATCAAGCGCGTAGATTGAGGAGAGATAGTCGAGAGGGCGCAATTAATTGCGCCCTTGCATCATTGCCTTCAGTTCTTTATTGCCCCGTCTCCATCAACAATGGACTCCTGGGAATTCATATCTAGGCGGCCCGGCAGGACGTCTCAACCGCGTTTCGCCTTTCACCCTTCACCTTACTAGAAGCTCGCAACTTGTTTAAGGGTTGCTTGCGCAGGTTTCGGAGTTCGCTACAATCCCCCTGCGGGGCCCCACGAACAGGATTCTGTCAAATCTTTATCAATCCATTATCAAGCCAGATTTCCTTCGCAGCAATATCGTTGAAGCAGAATTCTGTTCGTCTTCTATTGGAGGTTGAAATGAAACGGATTCTTCGCCTCATCAGTATCGTCGGAGCGGTGACCCTGATTCTTTCAATGACTGCTTGTGCAGCACCGCAGGACGCCTCGAGAGCGCGTAGTGAATACATCGCCGATCATGGCGCCACACTGGCGGCTCAAGGTTACGCCAGCGAGGCGGAACTATTGCAAGGCATCATGCCCGCCGAGGAAATCCGTGTCGAGGAGTACCTCAACTACTACACACAAAACTTCCCACAACCAGATGAAGGTCCCCTAGGATGGCACGCAACTCTGGGCAGCACTCATTTGCCCGATACCGGTGGAGAAGCTTGGCTGCAAATCGGTTTGCAAGCCGCAGAGGCCACCGAACAAGACATCCGCCCTCTCAACATCACCCTCGTATTAGATAAAAGTGGCTCGATGGCCGACGCCGATAAGATGAGCTTTCTCAAGCAATCGCTGTACTTCTTTCTCGAAGAGCTAGATCCCGAGGACATCATCGCCATCGTCGTCTACGATGATCAACCCAGTGTGCTCCTACCTGCAGGATCCGTCGGCGATGGGCACACCGTGCGTGCCGCCATCGAGCAGCTCCGTCCCGGCGGTGCCACCAACCTGCACGGTGGATTGATGCTCGGATACGAGGAAACGATGAAGTTCTACGCTCCAGAACTCAACAACCGCGTCATCTTGCTCACCGATGGTATTGCGAACCGCGGAGTGATCGACCCGGAACAAATTGCCGCCGATTCGCTCTCATACAACCAACAGGGCGTCTTTCTCTCCACCATTGGCTTGGGTTTCGAATTCAATGACGAATTACTCAGCATGCTATCGGAGCAAGGCAAAGGGAATTACCACTTCATCAACGACGCGGAGGAGATGGAACGCGTATTTCGGCAAGAAGCAGCCGGGTTAGTTCAGACGGTCGCCACCGACGTATGGCTGACCCTGCAACTTACCGGTGAGGTGCAGGTGCAACGCGTATACGGCTACCCGTACGATCTCAAGGAAGACGTCATGCGTGTGCAGTTCGACGACGCCGGTGCCGAGAGTAGCCAGATCTTAATGGTCAAAATGGTCGTTCCTGCCGGACAGGGCTTTGACCTCACGTTTGCACAGGCCACGTTGGAGTACACGGATGTTTTTGCTGAAATCCCTGTTGAGCAGACGGAGGAGTTGACCATTTCGTACGGCGCGCCTACTCCATACGATCCATTCGTCTCTCCTTCCGTGCGTCGTAATGTCACCATTCTCAGGATGGCGGAGTCGCTACAGCAAGTTTCGTACTTGTGTGATGAGCGAAAATACCAAGAGGCGCTCGATCTGGTACTCGAGATTACAAGCGATGTGTGGCAAATCGCTACCCAAGAGGGCGACGAGCAGATGCAAGAAGACATCGAGATATTGGAGAATTATGAGATCACTTTACAAAAACTCGTGGATGTTTCGAGCATGCCTCCACCACCCGAGCCGGAGCAGTACGAACCATACGACCGTGGCCCGATGCCTTGTCCTACGCCCCTTGTGACACTCGGCTTTGTCGCCATTGTTGCCACAATGAAATATGGGTCACTTCACAGGAGACTACGGTTGTAGAAGTGCTCGGAGAGAGAGTCATTCCACGTTTACACATGATTTCGGTTATCAGCTCCAAAAGTCTTGTCCAGTGAGTACAAGCATCGATGAGAGCCTGCCATGAAAATGCCGAAACGCATCCCCTCTCCCCTGAATAGCCGTGATGATCCATTCACCAGATCGCAGCTTTCAAACGAATCGTGGTTGCCGTCTCTGGGACAGGCCACCCGTCGTTTCATTGGAATGATCATCCTTCTTACACTGGCGCTCCTAACGACAGCTTGCCCCCAAGACCCACCACTAGAGCCCCAGGTACAACAACCATCACCCACGCACGGGATGCAAACTGCCGACGATCAATCGCCCGAGGTCGAGTTGTTCGCTGCGATTCTCATCTACGACCTCACACAGGGAACCCATGTGCCCATCCCCGGCGCACGCACCTCTCTTTGCGACTCGCAGGCAGGCAAGGACGGGATCGTCTTCTGCCCATGGGTTTACGACCCTGCGACCGTTGGTGAATACGCCGTGGACGTGAATGGCTTGTGGCGCATAAGACTCACCGCAGAGGCGGAAGGATACCAAGCGACCACGGTCGTCAAGCGCGCCGCCATCGACCAACCACCCGATTTCTCCATCGGCCTGCTACCGGCCAAACTAAGCCAAACGGATGCCAGGTATCTGCGTGTTCGAGCAGATTTTCCTTGGGAGGCACAGGCTGAGGTCCTCGAAGGCGATCTGATTTCGATCGAAGTTCTCGAAGGAAGTTGGGGCGCATGGGGCGGACCTGGTGGTGTATTGAACCACATGGGCGGGGATGGATTCCCAGGTGAGTACCGGGATGAAATGCCCTATCCTGGAGCGCCAGTAGGCGCGCTGGTGGCCAGGATTGATGACGATTCGATTTTCTTTGTAGGCAGCCACTCTGATTTCATGGCGACCAAGGATGGCCTGCTTGCGTTGAGCATTAATGATCTCTATCCGGAAGATAACACTGGCGAGCTGATTGTACGCATCTCATCATGGCAACCGGGTGACAACTTGATTTCGAATGGCGATTTCGCTCTGGGCATGGAGTCATGGCAGGTTCAAGCGAATGAACACTGTGCACACTGCTCCATGGGTGTTCAACCTGGTGATCTCGAACGACCCTTCCAATTGACCTGGCAGCGCACACAAAGTCAAGGTATGCCTGCAGCCGTTCGTGCCTATCAGCGTCTCGATCTGAACCTCGCTGGCTGCCCCAAACTGCTGCTATCCTTCGATGTTCGACTCGACAGCTACGACTACCCGAACAGTGGGGAAACAGTCCACGGCAGTCATGGCGAATATCCTGCGAAACTAACCCTAAAGTTCAGCGACCCTGAAGGTGCGCCCATTATCTGGTCACTCGGCTTTCTCAATCAAGTTGAAGACAGCGGGCTCGCAAACTATAGCCTGATCCCCCAAGGGCAGTGGACTTACTTCCATGAGATGGACATCCTATCCCCTGAACTGTGGGTGGACGAATATGGGAATCCCCTGCCGTCCCCATCTGTCCTGCACGAGTTCAACATTAGCGGAAGCGGATGGGATTTTTCCGGCGCCATGACGGATATTGAGCTTAAAGGGTGCCACAATCCCCTGTTTCCAAGCTCGCCTGTCATTAATTCTCAAAGCGCAAACTGGGTAAAACAAATCGCCCGTCTAGGAAACGGTACCATCTACGATGCAGTTCTTTCACCGGATGGCGAGACCCTCGCAGTTGGCGGTTCACTCGGAATCTTCCTCTTGGATTGGGACACCCTACAAGCGATTTCACATCTTCAAACAGACGTACCGATTTTTAATCTTGCATATTCACCAGCCGGAACTCTCGTGGCGGGAAATACGATGGAGAAAGTCCTGCTCTGGAATGTTGCCCAGCAGTCTATCACTATGGAGCTTAAAGTCGAGAATAGCTGGATAGAAAGCCTGGCGTTCTCCCCCGAAGGAAACCTTCTTGCTACAGGCACATTCGACGACGAGATCATCTTGTGGCGAGTCAGCGACGGATCGATTGAAGATGTGTTAAAAGGTCACACAGCAAGGGTTTACAGCCTAGCTTTCTCCCCGGATGGCACTTTACTGGCATCGGGATCCAATATGGGCGAAGGTGCACTCAAGCTCTGGGACGTACACGAGGGCACATTGCTGCGTACCCTTGAGGCTGCCGAAGACAACCGTGTCTCCGCTATACGATTTGCGCCGCACGGTCCATTCATTGCGACCGTCTCCGTGAACAACAGTATCCGCTTGTGGCGAACCACAGACGGTAGGTTGATGCAGACGTTCGTGGGACACAAGAAGCACATTACCGATCTTGCCTTTACGCCGGACGGAGAGACCCTGGTCTCATGTGACAATGATCGCACGCTGCGAGCATGGAGTCTAGAGTCGGGTGAGCAGGTCCTCTTGATCGAAAACCTACCTGCCATGACACACAGCTTACAGGTCTCTCTGGATGGAACGAGCGTTGCAGTCGGTATGTACGTAGACGAGAATACCATCCAGGTCTATCAACTTCCTGAAGGGACGCTACTGCGAACTCTTGAAGGACATTCCAGTTCGATCACGGGGCTGGCCTTCTCGCCCGATGGCGTGCACCTGACGACCGGCTCCAGTGAAGGAAAGATCCGTATCTGGGATCCACATGATGGAGCACATATCCAGGACCTTTACGAGGTGCATCCATGGGACATTGTGCGAGGCCTTGCCTACTCACCGGATGGAGCGAGCCTTGCAGCAGGATTTAGCACCGGCTTTCATGTACTACAGACGCAAGACGGCAGCCCTCTATTAAAGCTGGATGAACGGACAAAGGACGTATCGCATCTCGCGTATTCTCCTGACGGTTCCTTCCTGGTCACAGGGGGCTATGCGGATGCGGTGCGTATGTGGCGTGCTAAGGACGGTGAATTGCTATATACACTTGACGACGATCAATACGTAGCGTTCTCCCCCGACGGCAAGATCATCGCCACGTGGAACAAACAAGAGGACTTGGTGCGCCTGCGAAATGCGCAAGATGGGAGTATATGGAAAACACTTGAAGCAGAGCACCTGGACCCCAGACAAGTCGAGTTCTTTCCCGACGGCGAAACGCTGGTCGTTGTCGGAAGCTCAACGAAATTTACCTTGTGGCAGGTTTCAGACGGCACCCTGCTTCAAACCATCGAGGACGTTTATTGGGGCTCCTTTACACGTACCATCGCCCTATCACCGGACGGAGAGCTGATTGCCGCCGGTATGGATGATGGCAGCATTCGACTCTGGCAGATCAGCAAGGGCATTTTGCTGCGAACGCTTGAAGGCCACACGATGGAGGTGGTGCGATTGAAATTCTCGCCGGACGGCACAAGGTTGGCCTCGGGAGCCGCGGACGGCACGGTCAGATTATGGGCTGTCCATGAATGATTTTTGTTCGGAAAGTGAGCGACGGTAGTCATGATAAAACGCATCCTCGCTGGCTTACTTTTTGTCGGTGGATTTGCCGTCGTTGGCTTCTTCTTCGGTGGACACACCCTCAATGCCGTCCATGGCGGAATCAACATCGAATGGCAATCCGTCTCTCTTCCGGCTGGGCACCAACCCGAACACTTCTCTACGGGCGAAGGACCGTATTTGTACGTCAATACAGACGAGGGAATTCGTTTCGCCCAGCTCTTGCGTGCCGGTGACCCATATGCATGGGAACGCGTGGACTCACGACCCCTTCCCGGCGATCCGCTGTATACCCATGCAAGGGCGACCTGCGCGCAGCAAGCGCGAGAGATCACGGAAAGATGGATGAGGGAACCACCTGTCAAGATTCGGGAGTACATGCTCTGCAAGTACATGCGCCACGCCGAGTACACAGGAGAATTCCACTACGTCATCCTTGAAGATGACAGTATCTGGCGCTGGGTATTGATCAACCCAGGAAAAGCGGGATTGGGCTTGTTCGTTTATTACGTCGGCGTGGGCCTCCTCGGCGGTGCCGCGTTCGGGCTGGTGGCCTTCATAGGAATGCTTGTGATTATCCGGGTGTTACGATCTGGAAGCGTTCAATCTATACCATCAGAAGAGCCGATCACGTATCAAGCAAGCGCCTCGGGCATCCTGCACGAACCATCGCCGGGGGCAGAGCCCCAGACTCCAAGGTCAAAAGGATATTCAACCCTCGAAAAAATCCTGGCGCTCATCATCTACTTGATGGTTCTCGGGTTAACGCTCTGGCTTGTCTTTCGCCCACTTCTCTCAGTGTTTTTAGGGGAGCTTTGAGTCATGGCGTCATCCATTCGGGATACACATCCTCCAGACTTTCGGCGGCGCAGATGGCTCCTGATCGGCTCCGTGTTCGCTTGCCTTGCACTTTGGACCGTCTCTGGCTTCCTGTTCGACGTGCTGGGCGAGTGGGTGGCGTGGGGGGCGCTATTAGTGGGTGGTGAAACCACCCAGGGCGAAGTGACACGTCAAGCAACGTACGAAGCAGAAGGCATCTTCTACCAACTTGAATACGAATTCCTCATCAGCAACGGCGGGCACGAAGAACACCTCTACCATGGATCGCAACTCGTGAGTCAATCGTTCTGGAAGAGACACGAGCCTGGCTCGTCGCTCACCATTCGATACCTCCCGTCACGACCCACCACCACACGGATTGAGGGGCAACCATACGAACTCAATTTGAACACCCTGACACTATGCATGTTTCAGGTCTGCATCGCACAGCTTGTTCTACTACCGCTTCTCATGCTTGGCGTTGTGAGACATCCCGAGAGAATCCGCCTTTTCACTTCCCTTGTCGGAGGTGGCATGTGTGCCTTTCTGGTTACCCTGGTTGGATTGGTGGCCGAGTTTGTGCTCGACGCGATGGGGCTCATGCTCGGCTGGTGGAGCGGTGGTGCGATTGAACTCATCCTTGGGATCACCGTGGCTATGGTCGTTGGCTGGACCATCTGGCGATACACACCTGGCGACATGCTAGATAGATCAGGAAGCGGGCGAACCTTACTCAGCGGGGTCGGGATGCCCTTCGAGCCCGCACCTCAAAGCCCGGATCGAGGAGAGTAGCATGGAATTATCTGCACTTACAGGGTTTGTATTCCTTCTTGTGATCACCTCCATCACGGCCATCCTCGTGGTGTGGTTTATCCATCGCAAATGGATCTTCACAGTCCATGATCATGAACAAGGGATTTTCTTTCGCCTCGGGCGGTTCGTAAGCATCTGCGGGCCAGGAACCTACGTCGTACTCCCATTCATCGACAACATGATCCTGGTTCCACTCGAAACTACTCGGGTTGACGTCCCCTCATTCGAGGTCAAGACATGGGACGGGCAAGCCCTGACACTATTTACCTCGCTCTTCGTTCGGGTAACCGATCCGAAAAGTGCGGTATTAGAGATTTCGGACTATCAGGAAACTCTCAGATCCTTTTCTCGAACTTTCCTGGAACGAGAGGCTTCGAGCGGGACAGGGGGGCAATTGCGCGCAGGATTGAGACATACTGCACAAGCATTGCGAGACAAGTTGACCGAGAAGATGGCCGAAATAGGTGTAGTGGTCGAAGACGTCGAGATCGCCGTTCGGGAGCAGCCGTCGCACATTCATTCTTGAAGCCTTTACAATCCACAGTTGTTTGAACTTGAAGCGTCGGTGGAAGTACAATACCACCTCACCCCCCAATGCTCACATACAACCGGGGAATACGATAAACCCACGATGGAAACAACTGAAATTACGTCACGAGCAAAGGATACCTTGCTGTATACTGCGGTTGGGGTACAGTCCACCTTTTACCAGGACTGAATTCACTGTGACGAGGGATGTCGACAAGGTGGTTTTGATTCGCGTCCACCCATAGATACCCCTTGATCAAGATAACAACGCGATAAAGCCTGAACGTGGGATGTGTGGGTGTTTTGACCCATGCGCCTGGTTGAAGAAAAGATCGGGGCTATCGATGATGGAGAGGAGAAGTGATGAGCCAGAGCAAGCGCATAGACGATTGTTTATCCACTCTAAACGGGCATCTGTTTATCGAAGATTACGACACGATTGAATTGATACATGAATTTGGATCGCCGTTGTTTGTGCTCTCCGAAAATCAAATTCGCCGTAACGTGCGCCGTTTTCAGAAAGCCTTTCAAGATGGTTGGCCGGATGGTTTATCGAAAATTCTGCCGGCCGCGAAAGCCAATTGGATCTCCGCCGTCCAGCGCATCCTGGCTGAGGAAGGTTGTGGCTGCGATATTTATTCCCACGGTGAATTGTCCATCGCTCTACAGGCTGGCTTCGAACCCGAGCTGATCTCGGTCAATGGTGTCCCCAAGGACGAAGCACACATCAGCCGCTGCATTCAGGAAGGCGTGCGCATTACGATCGATAGCCTTGAAGAGGTGGACATGATCGAGCGCGCTGCCGATGAAATTGGGCAAGTCGCCAAAGTGCGTCTGCGGTTGAAGCCCCCGATTTCCGGTTTTGTCGANNTTGGGCCACGTATCTTGCAGATGAAGAACGTGGAACTGATGGGATTCCACGAACACCACGGACGCCACCATCCTTCAACGCGTTACTGGGAAGAGCAGATGAGATCTTTCGCATGTGAGTTGGGGAGAATTTGTCAGGCGCTCGGAGGTTTCCAACCGAAAGAAATTGACATTGGCGGCGGTTTCGCCATCCCTCGCGATCCCTTCAACGCCGCGACGGATTACACCGAGCCGGTCCAATTGGGGGCGCTCTTCATGCTCTCTAAGGCACTCAAAGCGTTGGGGACGAAGCCGCGCTATCGCATTCTAGCCAGGTTGATCGACTCCATCGTCACCCATCCGAACCAAACACCAGCTCCTAGCATTGAAGCCTATGCCGAAGCCTGCACGCGCACCCTCAGGCGGGAACTTCCGGAAAACGGTATCGAAACACGCGGGTTGATGCTCCAAGTCGAACCGGGACGAGCGATGTTCGGTGATGCAGGGATCCACCTGGCGACGGTGAAGAACCTGAAGCGCATCACGGATCCTATCCGTTGGCTGCAGATCATTGTGGACACTACCGAGTTTTGGTTCACCGGTGGGCGGTACGAACATCACCTGCATGATTACGTCTTTGCTAACAAAACCGACGCACCCTTGGTGACCAAAGCAGACATCATTGGCCGGAGCTGTTACGGTGATCGCCTAATGCCCACCGTGCCTGTCCCTGAAGTTGAATGTGGAGATGTCCTGGCGTTTCTCGATACGGGCGCCTACCAGGAGGTCTCAATGAGCAACTTCAACGCAATTCCAAGACCCGCCACAGTGCTCGTCCGCGACGACAAAGCCTGGGTGATCCGGCGCGCCGAGACCGAGGAGGACGTGCTGGCACGCGACGTCATCCCCCAGCACCTACGTCAGGATACGGTTGCTGAACTCGAGTGTTGAGAATCCCAGAGGTTCCGGCATACGAAACCCCTAGAGATAAATAGCAATAGGGCTACTGACCAAGTACGTCAACGCTTCTGCCGCCACGCCTCACGATCCACCGGAGTCGAGAAGATTAGCTCTCCCGCTTGGTCCAAGATTCGGATCTCCTTGACCCCCAGGTCTTGCCCTTTATCGAAAAGGGGCACCACCAGTTCCCACAGTACTTGCGCTTCGAATTCCCTTCCGTGCGGAACTTCTTCCTCTCCATCGTAGACGTGAACCACCCGGGGATCACGTACCCCGTACATGACCTCTCCTCGACCCAGAAGCAGGATCGTCCAGGGACCCTGCAACATGAGGACATTGGGCGCGTAACTCCTCAGGATGCGCGCTCGTTGCAGTTCAACTCCTTCAACCCTGCCATCTTCCGTAGAGACAACAAACAAATCCAAAATGGCGATTTCACGAGCGTCCTCCGGAGTGGGGACAGGCACGAGCACTTTCGCCGGGATCAGTGTCGGCTCTTCCTGGCCTCTTTGGGCAACTGCGCTGGGGACCAAGCCCCGGCTAATCAAGAACGGCATACTGATCAGGACAAACACAGCGGTAATTGCTGCCAGCAATCTTCTTGACGGTTTCTTCATCATTAGGCCTCCATGACAATAACGACGATGCGTCTAGCCTCTCCATCCGAGGCCTATGGATTCGGATTCACCCAATCCAAAGGAGCGAACACGGCAGGATCCGTAACTCCGCTGACCGCGCCCAAACCTTGCAATACCTGCTTCACCAAAACCCAATCCGCAGGGCCAAACTCAAGCACACTGGGGGCGGCAGCGCTCATAATGTCGTCAATCGTGTCTTCCGACCTCCACCAGGTCTTCCCTCCCGAAGAGGTGAACGATTGACAATCCCACCAAGGTTCACCGGTCGAACCCGCGATGCAAGTTGCTTCGGAGGCATAAAGAATCGGAGGGGTTTCCTTATAACCGCCGTCGCAGCAGTACTCATCCGGTAAACCGAAGGCCCCATGGCCAGATTCGTGAACCACCGTGCGGAAGCTGAAGGGCTCAGAAGTGACTTTGTTCCCCCAGGCGCAGTCGCGCACGCTGTTGGGATGCAAGAGCACCACCAACTCTGCGAAGGCTGCATCGTCCAGATCGGGCCAGTCCACATCTGGGCACTGAGTNNAACGTGTTGTTAACGAAATAGGCGTTATTCTCCCAAAAACCGTCATTGATCATGCCGTCGATATCATCCAGAAAGACCTGACGGTTGGCCACATTGGAGAAATCGCCGTAATCGTCATCCGGGATAAAAACCACATCAATGGCTTCGTCTGGGGTGAATAGTGCGATAGCAGCGAACACCGATGGTCCTGGGCCCGTAGGAGGCAGCGTACCAGGTTGACATCCAGAACTCGATAGCAAAAGGATTACGAGCAGAATTGGCAGCAAGACCATGTGCTTCCAACTTTGCGCATGAATTTCCATTCCCTCTCCTCCTGTCAGAAAGAATTTAAGTGATTAGACTACGTATCCCTGCGAACACCCCATCGTTCGCTTCAGCCGAATACGATGGCTTTTTTCCCAAGCGCCATGGGGCTGCCCGCTCGAACCATGGATGCAAGGAAAACGTTGGTGCCTCCCAATGAGTCTCAGGATGCGCAAGATCAAACAACCTTCTCCCTTGAACGTTGGTACCTATGCGGTTCATCCTAGAGATCTTCTAAGAAGCGACCAAAAGACGACAAACAACCTCCTTTAAGTCTAATTATAAGCTCTCAACGAATTCTCAACCCCATAAGAAGAGTAAGCTTTATCCCGCACAGTCGACTGCAACGTCGATGCCAGGTACTGAAGTTCGGGGATCGATCTGCCTTACCTTCTGCGGGGACTGAGGAGGAAATCCAGCAGGCTCGACCAGCGCTGCTTGATGATCAGGTGATCATCCGTCCCTCTTTGATGCGTGCTGAAGTAGATCGCAGCAAGGAGCAACGCGGTGAAAAAGGCGAGCCACGACTGCATGAGGATGCCGAAGATGACGGGCCAGGTTACCATGCACGCCCGTGCAGCCCAGAACGAACTTCCCAGGAGGAGTCGGGCGATTAGCCAGACAACTAGACCCAAGACAAATGTTTGCCAGGAGAGTAAAAGTAGAGCGCCAAATCCAACGGAGTTACCTCTTCCCCCTTCAAATCCTAACCAAACCGGCCAGCGAGTCCCCACCACCGCCATTAACACCGTCACAAATACCTGCAACTCGCTCGCCTTCAGCGATCGAGGTACGTGCACTGCAAGCATGCCTTTTGCAAGTTCAGCGAAGAAGACCAACAGCCCAGCCCAACGCGCAACATTCAAGGCGACATTCGTCACTCCCACATTTCCACTGCCCAATTCTCGTAAGTCTTTTCCGCTGATGAACTTGGTAAGCAGCCATGCGATGGAGATGGATCCAAGCATGTAGCCGCCAACACCGTAGAGCAAGGTCATGCCGCACCCTTACTCCCAAGCTGCACGATCCCACGATTCCCATCTACGGTGATCACTTGCCCTTCAGGAACCCATCGGGTGGCACCCCGGACCGACATGACGGCAGGGATACCGAATTCCCGGGCGACAATAGCGCCGTGTGAAAGGATCCCTCCCACTTCCGTTACGACGCC
>JABAOH010039991.1_pt1 | contig 16709 bp, 19 predicted proteins | sample 7062181 | NCBI WGS metagenome assembly JABAOH01 (sample SAMN14538630, study PRJNA623070) | marine sediment metagenome | biome: marine biome [ENVO:00000428]; feature: marine pelagic biome [ENVO:01000023]; material: deep marine sediment [ENVO:00002113]; isolation source: pool of 5 deep marine...
TTCTCTTCCTTTTCAAGCTCCAATACAACTGGACCTTTATAGCCGCATTTCTGACAAACATACTGTTCTGGAAAAAGCCAGACGTCAAACTTGCTTGAAAGTTGAATTTCAGAGCTTCTACATCGGGGGCAAAACTTGGGGGTTGGCTGGCTTCTTTTCATTTTCCGAAATACTTCACGTAGGTTCTGAAGGAAGCCCAAGCTATCTCGCTCCTTAAGTAGCTGTTTTTCCGCCGCCTTTTGGTCATTGAAGTTCAATGTTTTCTTGGGGATAGCCCATCTCCAAGAGGTAAGAGTACACTTTTTGTCTATGGTCGCCTTGCAGTATTACTTGGCTGTTTTTGGCTGTGCCTCCGCATGCGCAGTACGCCTTTAGTTTTTGGGCTAGTCGTCCGAGGTCTGTGTCTTTGTCGTTGATGCCATCTATAATCGTGACTGCTCTTCTATACTTTCTTGTTTCCAAACGTACTCTGATGCGTTGTTGTTCTTTGCTGATTTCGCCGCAGACGCATATGTCTTTTGGAAGTCCGCATATAGAACAGATTTCCGCCATTGTTCTCACGATAACATACAGAGGAGAAATATATAAGACTTTCAACTCATTAAAACCCCTTTTAAGTGTAGTTACAGAGGATGAATGAACTCATGGCGATTCTTCTAGAGGATTTAATGGCTAAAGGCATAGAGCATGCCGTAAAGATGGGCGCCTATTTTGCTGAAGCCAAAGGAGAAGACACATTCCTACGTAGCATTGAGGTCATAAATGGCGAAGTACGCACAACCTCGGAAATCCGCAACATTGGAATCGGCATCAGAGTTTACCACAAAAAAGGAAACGGCTTCTCCTTCACCAACATGTTAGATGCGAAAAGCGTCAAGCAAGCCACTGAAACCGCCTTTAGAATCGCTAAAACTTCTTCAAAGAAGACCCTACTCAAGATACGTTTAAAGGAAGTTGAGAAAATCGCGGAGAAAAAAACCAGTAAGGTGAAGAGTCATCCAAAAAAAGTTGCACTTGATGAAAAAAAGAACCTGTGCATGCGGCAGTGTAATAGCGCCCGACATTCGGACAAACGCATAGTTAATGTGAAAAGCACTTTCGGCGAATATTACGGATCAATTTGGCACATTAACACCGATGGAACGGAAGTTACTCACGAGCCATTGCTTATTGGGCTTGGCGTGGAATGCATAGCAAAAGAAGAAGACGTCTTAGTCGATGCAAGAGCTAGTTACGGCGGAACCCATGGGCTAGAAGTGTTCAAGCAAAAGGAACATACACCTGAAAAGTTAGGCGAAAAAGCCTCCAAATGGGCATTGGAGAAGTTGAAGGCGGAACCAGCGCCTGCAGGCAGATTTCCAGCTGTTATAAATCAACGGTTGAGCGGAGTTTTAGCACATGAATCTTTTGGGCACATGTCAGAAGGTGACGCTGTGGTTATAGGAATGTCACCCTTATCAGGCAAAATCGGACAACAGCTTGGTTCAAACAGTGTAACGATTGTGGATGAAGGCCTTCCTCAAAACGGGGGCTATAAAATATTCTTTGATGACGAAGGTGTTCGCTGCAAAAGAGTTGAAATAATGGAGAAGGGGGTGCTACGCAGCTATCTTCACAGCCGAATGACCGCAAATGTGTTAAGAGCGGAGGCTACTGGCAACGCGCGAAGTCAAGACCACACTCATGAGCCAATAGTGAGAATGCGCAACACCTACTTCGAAGCTGGAGATTGGAAACTGGAAGAGGCTCTGGAAGGGCTTAAAAACGGAATCTATGCCATAGACAGTGCTGGAGGTCAAGCGAGCGCTGACGGAACATTCTTGTTTAAGGCTGTTAGAGGCTATTGGGTTGAGAATGGTGAAATAAAGTATCCCCTGCGAGACGTAGCTCTAACAGGGAACATTCTGGAGCTGTTAAAGAATGTAGATGCGGTTTGCGATGACTTAGAAATAAGATCCACACCATTTGGCGGCTGCGGAAAAATGGACCAGCGAGCTTTTGTTGGATTAGGCGGACCACACATCCGCATAAGAGAAGTTCTTTTTGGAGGGGTGTCCAAATGATTGAAGATCTAATGGAGATTGGAAGCAAAGCAGTTAGACACGCAGCGAAATTGGGGGCAGATGAAGCCGAAATTTTCCTCCGCAACGAAAAAACTATCTCTGTCAAGTATGTTGGAGGAATCATTGCTACGAGAGGCATGTTCAAAGGAGTTAAAGGAGCTTTTATGCGCATTTTGGAACCTTGGCTGAAACGCAAAGGCATACCCATCGTCAAGAGTGGAATTAACGCGGGTGTTGGCATCCGTGCCATAGTCAATCAGTCAATAGGTTTTTCAAGCGTCTCAAACATCGAGGAAAAAGAAGTGTTAAACGGTGTAGAGAACGCCATGAAGATAGCTAAAATCAGACCTCCAGATCCCAACTGGGTCTCTTTACCCGTTCCGAAAAAACCAACTGGTCACGAAGGAATCTTCGATCAGAGAATCGTGGATACTGATGTGGAAAAATATATTTCCATGGCTGCTGAAATTTGTGTTTCTGCGGCTGATTTTGACAGAAGAATCAAACAAGCCGTTAGTGCACTGGAGGTGCGTGTCTTTCATGATGCCGTAGTCAATTCAAGTGACATTGAAGTTGGAAGTAAAGGAACGGCAACCGTTGTATATAGTTTTGCAAAGGTGAGGGAAGAAGGAGAGGAGGTTCAGGGAGCTGAGCTGTTATTTTCAAGAGTTTTCACAGAAGACTTACGTGAGTTGGGAACTAGTGCTTCTCGTAGAGCAATCGAATGTCTAGACACCAAAAAATTGGAGAAGAAAATAGAATGTCCCGTCATATTTGAAAACGTTGGCTTTAATGAATTTCTTTCGCAGATATTCGCCCACAACATTTCCGCACTTAATGTGCAGGAAGACCGCACAGTCTACAAGGATAAGCTCAACCAACAAATTGCTGGTCAACAGATTACCCTCGTTGACGATGGAACCCTCCCAGATGGATTCGCCACCTCACCCTTTGATCATGAAGGTGTACCCAGACGAAAAATCGTTGTTGTCGAAAATGGGGTTCTTAAAGCCTTTCTCTATGACAACTACTCAGCAAAACGAGAACAAAAGGAAAGCACAGGCAATGCTTTAAGGGGGGCATGGGGGCTCCCTGGATTCGCTGTTCAACCTAAACCCGGCCTGTCTAATCTTGTATTGAAGCCCGTCAAAGGAGACCTTGAAGACCTTGTAAGAGAAGTTGACAACGGAATTCTTGTTAAAGGACAACTGATTGGAGTTGGACATGCCAACCTTGTGACTGGAGACTTTTCAGTTACTGCGACAAACGTTTTCCGAGTCAAAAATGGTGAAATCGTTTATCCGTTGAAGCCTTGCGCTATCGGCGGAAACTTTCATGGAATGCTAAAGGCAATCGAAACTATAGGCAGCGATTCAAAATGCTTCGGAAAAGTAACATGCCCTTCAGTTGCAACAGCAAAATTAACAGTATCCGCTTAGCAAATGTTTCAAGCTTTCTCTACAGAAACGCCTATGTTTTCTAAAATTGCCCTTAACCTCTGCTTATCTGCACCTCGCATGCCCTTCCAGTCAAAAACTGCTGATTCCACCTTTTCAACAGTCTTTTGCACACATTGCTTCAACATCTCGGCATCGATTTTTGGAACCGCATATTTCGGAATTATGTGCCCAAACGCTACCTGTGTGTTTAAAGCCATCTTAGTGAACCTTTCATTGTAGTGGGGACCGCCAACTCCCAAGACAGCCGAGTAAGTTGACTGTTTGACAACTGCAGCCATAGCCGCATGAGCCACCGCCTCTGCTGCTTTCAAGTCTTTCCACTGCTCAGGTGAGCTACCTAGCTCCACGAACATGGTCGGCACATCTAAGGATGGACCATGATGCGTGCATTCGTAGGAAATCTTGTAGTTCAGACTTAGCTGTTCCTTTTGCTTTACCATTTCTAAGAGAGCTTCTTTCATGGCGCTTGCGGGAGAAACAGAAACCTTCTCGGCTAAGCCGCCTACCTCTGCTTCGCCGAAGTTGCCAGGTGTATGAACCGAAAGCGTTGGAATACCGCTTACACTGCTGTGCCTTGAAACAAAAACTAGGAGTTCGGGGGTGAAAAAATCCGTGAGAAATTGCGTATGGACGGGTTCTTTATTTACGAAAACGAGTTTAACTCTCTGTCCAGGCATTTTGTAATAAACAGGGTTCCGTTGGAAACTTTCCGAAAATCTTTCAAATCCGTAATTATCAATGATTTTCTGCGCAATGTTCATGCCCGCAATGTCTCTAGTTGAAGCAACAATTAGAACCATGCAACCCCTCCAAATGTTATCATATTCACGCTTTAAATAAGTTCCATAAAACCTGAATCAGTAAGCTCAAAATTGAAACTGTATTTTCGAAAAATACTTCAGATGCGTGGGCACTATAGAACATTTATGCATCAAATTAATATTCCTATGTCTTCGAGTAAATGTTGGTGCGGAAAAAACCACTGGTTGCGACGTATTTCCTCTCACTCTCTCGCGCCAAACACCGCACCACAAAAAAGAGAGAGAAAGGAGAACCCCTTTGCGCATGTGCATCTAGGGCATAACCATACATGCGCATAAATATCTGAAGTTGCATTCTTTAGCTAGGAGACCAGAGAAGTGGAATGGAAACCGTCATCGTTGGCAACATGGTTTCTGTTTTTACTTTGGCTCAACATCATGGACATTCTGGTCACAACCCCAGCCCTTGAATCTAACCCCTTCACTCTCTACATGTGGGGAAAACTAGGAATCTTCCTTTCAGCATGGATCAAGATCGGCCTGGTCCTATTTTTCGGAGTCTTGTGTGCACTTGCCAAGAAAGTCGCTAAGCCAACTGAATGGTCTTTCGCCAAGAAACTACTGCTAGTAACATTAATCGTTCTTGTCGCCTTCTATGTATTCGTAGTGGCTTGGAACATAATTCTTTACATCGCGTTTCCCCTTCGGTAGATATTGGCTACCTTTGATCGATGCGCGATTCTCTTCCAGAACAAAGCGATTTGCAAGGTAAATATTTGCGAGGTTAGATAGATGACTTGAAAGAAACTTTCATTTTTGCAAATTTGTCCCATATAAGTTCGTAGAAGAAATATCCTATCGTTTGGATTATGTCGACCAAGGCTACTACAAGGTTTATCTCTATTCTATGGAAGAGTAACCATGAAATTGTTTGGCCAATACTGAAGGCAAATATTCGGTACAAGACACTTTTAACTAACTTTCCCTTTAGCATTTAATGTCCTCTCTGCATATCTCCTTTTCTTCTTAAAAGCTATCTAATTTCCCAACCAAGGTTATAGCTCTATCGGAATAGCCACAAAGACGCGCGAATTCTCGTTAATGAAAAGAAATAGTGGCTGGTTTGAACTGTTTCTAGAAATCTTTAAACCGTAATCTAAACTTATTCTGAAGCAACAAGGTAATGGTAAATGCACTTGTTAACCCTAAAAGATTGGAGTTCAGCGGAGATTGAGGAGACAATTGAAAAATCTCTAGAAATCAAGAGAAACCCAAGCAAGTTTAGAACCGCTTTAAAGGACAAGTCTCTAGCTATGGTTTTCCAGAAAACTTCAACTCGAACACGGGTTTCCTTTGAGGTAGCCATGACTCAACTGGGCGGTCACGCGCTTTATCTAGATTGGAGAGCTACGAACTTCGCAATAGCAGATGTTAAGGATGAAACCCGCTATCTTTCAAGAAACGTCGATTGCATCATGGCACGTCTGCTTAGAAACTCTGACCTTAACGCCATGGCTGAAGCCTCACAGGTTCCAGTGATCAACGGATGCGACAACAAATATCATCCATGCCAAGCCCTTGCTGACCTCACAACAATCAAGGAGAAAACTGGAAGACTGAAAGGCATAAAGTTTGTTTACATAGGCGTTCACAACAATGTCTGCAACTCGCTGATTGTAGGCTGCACCAAAACGGGCGTGGAAATCACTGTTGTCACGCCTATGAAGAATGAACCTTCCTTTGACAAAGAACTCATAGAAGCCGCTGAAAAAACTGGATTGTATAAAACAACGTTAGACGTTAAAGACGCAGTGAAAGATGCCGACGTAGTTTACACAGACGCATGGATTGACATGGAATTCTTCCTCGACCCAAAATTCAAGGAGGAGAAAGAGAAGCGAATTAAGCTAATGATGCCCTTCCAGATCAACAAGGAACTGCTAAAAGAAAGCAGGGCTCTTGTGATGCATGACATGCCCATTCATCGAGGCTATGAAATCAGCGGCGAAATAATCGAAAGCGAAAGGTCTATCATCTACGAACAAAGCGAAAACCGCTTATACACGGCGAAAGGAATCCTTCTGAAACTGTTGCAAGCTTAAAGCTTTTCTATACTTCGCTCCTATCTTTAGTGAGTTAAGAGGTGAAACACACGTGCAAGCCTACATTCTCATCAGCACGGAGCCTGGTAAACCTTGGGAAGTCGCCGACTCAGCCCTTCAGCTTAACGGAGTCAAAACTGCGCATGCAGTGACAGGACCCTTCGACGTTGTAGCCTTCGTTGAGTTCACCAACATAGATGAGTTGGGAAATCTTCTAGAGAAGATTCACTCCATCAACGGGGTTCTTAAAACGCAGACTGCAATAACCATGCCTACAAGACTTGCGTAGTCAAGCGTAAACCGAAAACCTGTACACCTCTTTTTTCAGGCGAAGACCAGCATAGGTAGGCTCTAAAAGATGGAAACTGCAAACATAAACTTTCAAAGTTCTAGAACAAGTTTTTCAAGTTGCTTCAACACATACCTGCGGATCATATTGGGCTTCGGAAGCCTTGCAACAATTTCTCCTTTTTCAATCAGAGGCTTCAGCATAGACTGAGTTTTGCTTCCGCATTTGGGACATTTTGGCATAGGCAAGTCGAAAAGTTGAACAGTGTCTACAAGGCATTTTGGGCATCTCCACACTTGCTTCTTACCGCTTAGCTTGCCCCGTTTGGCTACTGGCTTGCCCTTCATTTCGACAATATCCATTGCGAAGTCTACAGTTGGAGCATTGCTTATGGCTGTTCCAACGCCGAAAGCTTCGGCACCTGCCTCGCTTAGTATTTTAACAGTTTCTTCGTTTAGTCCACCAGAAACGAAAATCTTAACGTGCTTGTAGCCTCTTACGTCGAGTTCCCATCGAATCTCTCGAACGATCTCGGCGAAGTTGCCTTTTCTTGAGCCAGGTGTGTCTAAGCGTACCCCGTGTAGGCGCTTTTTCAGGGCTTCTGTCGCCATTATTGCTTCTGCTTTTTCATCGTAGTAGGTGTCTATGAGAGCAACTCGTGGCACATCCCGAGGCATAACTTCGTCGAAGGCTTTCCAAGCTTTCATCTGGTCGCCAAAAGCAATGATCAACGCGTGAGGCATGGTTCCCATCGGTTCAGCTTCAATGATTTTGGCTCCGCTTAAGCTGGAAACGCCGTCACAACCACCTATGTAGCCTGCGCGGTCAAGCATAGGCGACAAGGCTGGATGCATGCGTCGAATTCCAAAGGTAAGAACAAGCTTTTCTCCTGCAACCTTTTTCACTCTCGCAGCCCGAGTGGCTACGCCTGAAGCTTGACAAAGGAGCCCGAGCAAAGGAGTTTCTAAAAGGCAGAATTCTCCGTAGGGGCCTTCTATGAACATTACTGGCTCCCGTATTCCTTTGTAATCTTCATGGTAGAACACGCTTCCTTCTGGCATGGCGTAAACGTCGACTGGGCAGCCTTCAAAGAGATGGGCTTCTTCTTCGATGCCACATAGGATTCCCCATGGCCAGCCTTTTGGAAGCGCGCCTGGCGTCACTTCGGCATAGGCATGAATTTTAGTCAGCCTCTTAGCTTCAAGAACCTGTTTGGTTCTTGCGAAGTAGATGTCCGTCGTCTCGCCTTTCTTTATTTCTTCGTCAGTTGCGTAATGAAAAGTCGGCATTTTTTTCGCCACTTATGTCTATTTTCTCTTCATTATTTCGTTTGCTCTGGTTATTTTGCTTCCGTAAACTCTTTTCAAATAGTCCAATGCTGCTTTTTGAGTTTTCTCGTTAATGGCTTCTACACAGTCTTCAGGAACTATGATTTTGTATCCTTTGAAGAAGGCGTCGGCTGCTGTGTGTTGAATGCATATGTCTGTGACTACTCCATTTAGGATTAACGTGTCCACTTTGAGTTCTCTTAGCAACTGGTCTAGGCTTGTGCCTTGGAACGCGCTGTATCTTCTCTTCTGAAGGACGAAATCGTTTTTCTCTGGTTTAAGTTCGTCTACGATTTTTGCTCCCCAAGTGCCTGCCACAGCATGGGGACCCCAAACGTCAAATTCTGTGTCAAGGTTTGGCAAGTGGGCGTCATTAACGTAGATTACTGGAATCTTGTTTTCTCGGGCAAAATTGAGTAGCTGTTTAACGTTGGGAATAATCTTTTCTGCCCGTTTGCTTTTAAAAACTCCAGTTACAAAGTCGTTTATCATGTCGATGACAACAACTGCTGTCTTCACCTAATCACTCTCGACTTGTCGTTTTCAAGATTGCCAAAGAGTTCAATAAAACTTTTCTATCTCCAATGAGTCATGAGAAGGAGAGATGAAAAAGGTGTCAGTATGACTTCAAAGGTTGCTGTAGTCGAGTTCAATGGAGATGTTAAAGCATCTTTCAAACGAGCGCTCAAATTTATCGGAGGTATAGATGATTTGAACACAACGGAGAGAGATGTCGTTGTCAAGCCTGGAATTTTTAACCATAAAAAGAAAAATCATCCCACGATCAATGTAGTCAACGCAATCATTAATAGCTTCAATAGGGCTCCACAGATCTTCATTGTCGAGTCAGACAACTACAAGGGAACGGGCTCAGAACGGCTCCAAGTCTACAAGGAGGTCTTCACTAAACGAGTTAAACCCTTTAATCTTTCAGACGATACCGACGCCAGAGAGGTCAAGATCACAGATGAAAAAATCGGTCTCTCTCATATACTCTTCAAACCCAACGTCTTCGTAAGCGTCCATACCTTACGCAGATACAATAAAGGAACCATTTTGAAGAATCTCCTTGGCTTGATTCCTGATGGAAAAAAGGTGAGGTTCCACAAAAAGCTGGAGGCAACCCTTCTTGACGCCTATGAGGCGATTAATGGAATCGACCTTGCTATCTTAGATGGCACATACACGTTTTCAGGTCCAACCAAGGATAAAGGAATGGACACAAAAGTCCTCTTGGTTGGTAGGGATGCAGTTGCCGTCGAGGCTGTTGGAGCCGTTCTTGCTGGCTTGAATCCTGAGAAGATGTTGGTGATACAAGAAGCTGTGAATAGAGGTCTTGGTGAAGGAGATGTTGAGAAAATCAGGATTATGGGAAATTCCATTGAAAGCCTCAAAGAAAAGCTTCCTCAACATGCTGCATGATAGTTGGTCTTCCAATCGCCTGTTTTATAGAGATATCCACAGTAAAAAGTGAACAAATCCTACTTCGAAAACAGCTGCCAAAAAGAATATTGAGTAGACTATTGCGAGATCTTTAAGGGTTAGTTTTCTTCCCAAGGTTTTCTCTATAGACCGAAAAACACCATAGCCCTCTAGGACTCCGTTGGGCAGGCTGAAAAGTATCACAAGCGCTAAGGTGTTGATTTCAACTTGACCCTGCAGAAGAGTCGATGCTCTCAGAATGCTCACAAAGAGAATCACAACGGTAAATACTAGAGCAAAGATGCGGGGATGACTAAGCACAACTCGTTCTATTTTCCTTTCAGGTAGGAAAGTCAACACAAACTCGACGTAAAACGCCATGCCAAGGATAATCAGCGAGATTGCAAGTAGGTTGTGAATGAAAACAAGAGCCACGGCTAATGGAAGGTTCATGAAGACGTCTTTGATGTAGTTGAAAAAAGACACGTTTTCAATATATGATAAAGCCAAGAAGGAAAGAAAGACAAATCCAAGCACTACTGTTCTCTTAGTTGGGTTCATGTTCGCATTTCCTCGGCGCGTAGACTGTAGATAGGCTTGTTCGGAAAAATGAGGGTTCTGGATTTTGGATATTAATTGTAATTTTGCTTTTTCTTTAAGGCGTGTTGCTCAAGGGGTTCTCGCCGTATCTCGAAGATTACTGTTCCGCCCGGCGTGTATGGAGGTCCTGGGTCAAGACATTGCACATAGCCAACGTTGCCTTCTTCATGGGCAAGTCCCAGTTCTTTAAAGCCGATGCCGTGACTTAAAGCAGGGATCATGGACAACATGGAACCCAACGCATGAACGCAGAGAGCATCGGTTTCCTCGGAGATGATGTGGGGGGACTCGATGGAAATCTTGTCTCCAACTTTAAACACGGGGCACTTTCCTCGGATCTCTTTAACTCGCACACTAAGACGATACAACCTAGCCATATTCAATCGTGCCTCAATGAAACAACATCTGTGCCAAGAAATAAAACTTGTCAAACAATATAACCGATAAAATAGTCAATGTGCAGATTGCTTATATTTACACGTAAATGTACGAAGTGAAGTTTGCGTGTGCTTTGTAAGGCTTCTACATCTATCCAAAATGATAACGAGAGCCTTCAACAGAGCCATTTTTTGGAAAGGATTAATAAGAAAGTTGCAAAAGTTTCGTTGAAGAGCGGCGGTAGCCAAGCCAGGTCAAAGGCGAAGGACTCAAGATCCTTTCCCGTAGGGGTTCGCCGGTTCGAATCCGGCCCGCCGCACCATAAAGGAAAGAGTTTTTTAGTTCTTAAAGGTCGTTATATACGTCTGAACATAACGGCTTAGCGAGGAAAAACGCGGTGAGAAATATAACTAAGATAGCTGTGGCTTCAATCTTGTTGACTACAATACCCCTAAGTGTTCTCGCCTTTGGCCACTCTCTGCAACCATCGAGGCGAACCAGTTTGGTTGTTTTGGTTGAAAATGACAAAGTCTTATTCAATCCCTATGGGGTTATTCCAGTTAACCCTGATAAGCATCTGCAGACAAATTTTAAACTAGCCGTGGCGTTTGTAAAGTTTCTTGTTTCAGAAGAAGGACAAAATCTAACAAACATCTTCAAGAAAGAAGGCGAGTCTCTCTTCATCCCTTTTGCTCATAATTTTTCGCTTGCTGAGGCACTGGGCTTTCCAGACCAGAAACAAGAAGTTGAATGGTACAATTCCCAAACAGCCCTCAACACTGTCAACCAGTCGCAGCCTTTGCTCTTAGCCACGACCACGAGCACATATGAATCTGGACTACTTGACTTTCTCATTCCAGTGTTTGAAAAAGAATTCAATGTTAAAGTCTACACCATTTCCGTTGGCACAGGTCAAGCCTTGGAAATAGCGAAGAGAGGAGACGCCGACGTCGTCTTGGTGCACTCGAAAGAATTGGAGGAAGCCTTTGTAAACGAAGGCTACGGCATTCACCGAATGGGAGTGATGTACAACGACTTTGTCATAATCGGACCCGAAAACGACCCAGCAAGAATAAAGAACGTTTTAAACGCGACTGAAGCCTTCAGGAAGATAGCTGAAGCAGGCGCCGAAGGCAAGGCTCTCTTCATTTCTAGAGCCGACAAGTCAGGAACCCACATTTTAGAGCTGAAGATATGGTCACAACTAGGCCTTCAACCATCTACATCTCAGCACNNACGAAAAACAAGCCTACACGCTGGTTGACAGGGGAACATGGCTCTCCAAAAAAACGGAACTCTCAAACCCTGTTTCACAAGGATTTTCCAATGCAGTTAAGCTGATAGCTTCTTTCAATCCAGAAGTTGTCAGCATAACCCTTTTATCTCTCGGAGTTTCCGGCATTGCGGTTCTATTAGGCGCAGTTGTAGGCATACCCCTCGGAGCCTTGCTTGGTTGGAGAAGCTTCAGAGGCAAAAAACCCATAGTTAATCTTGTCAACGTCCTATCCAGAAACATTGTCAACACATTCATGGGGCTTCCTCCAATCCTTGTTGGACTCGTTGTCTACCTAATCCTTTCAGCTTCAGGTCCCCTCGGTCCCCTCGAACTCTTATATTCGCCTGCAGCCATGATTATCGCCCAACTTATAATGGTAATTCCCATCATAACTGGCATAACCATATCCGCTGTGGGCAGCGTCGACAAAGCCATCCGAGAAAAAGCCTTATCGTTAGGCGCAACGGAATGGCAAACAATGTTCATTGTGCTTAGAGAAGCGCGAATAAGCATATTAACCGCCATAGTAGCCGCTTTTGGAGCAGCAATCTCTGAGGTGGGGGGAATAATGATTGTCGGCGGCAACATACGATGGTACACTAGAGTGCTGACAACCGCAATCTTATACGAAACTGAACTTGGAAACTTCGGGTTAGCCATTGCATTGGGAATAGTATTGTTATCCCTTGCCTTTGCGGTCAATTCCATTCTAACATATCTGCAACTCAAGGGAGCAAAGAGGTAGAAAAGATGCCTATAGTTGAAGTGAAGAACCTCTGCAAAGAATATCAAGGAACAAAGGCATTAGAAAACGTCAACTTCAACGTTGAACAAGGAGAAGTCTTCGCTGTAATTGGTCCCAACGGAGCAGGAAAAACCACGCTTCTTCGAATACTCGGCTTCCTTGACACCTCAACCAGTGGCACAATTTACTACAAAGGCGTTGCAGTAGAATACTCCGCGAAAACCCTCCTTGCCCTACGCAGACGCATTGCAATAGTTTTCCAGCAAACAGTTCTCTTCAACACAAGCGTCTTCAACAACGTGGCATACGGCCTGAAAGTTAGAAGCGAAAACAAGAGAACCACAAGGGAAAAAGTTAGAGAAATGCTCCAACTTGTTCGTCTGCAAGGTTTTGAACGCAAAAACGCCTTAGAGCTGTCCGGCGGAGAAGCCCAAAGAGTAGCCCTAGCTCAAGCTTTAACAACTGAACCAGAACTCCTGCTTCTAGACGAGCCCACAGCCAATCTGGACCCCAAAAACGTTTCAATAATCGAAGAAGCCCTTTCATGGATAAACAAGCAACAGAAAACCACGCTAATCATGACAACCCACAACATGGCTCAAGCAAAAAACCTCGCAAACAAAGTTGCCCTACTTTTCAATGGCAAAATAAGGAAAACTGGACCAGCAAAAGAAATTTTCATGGCTCAATCAAAATACTTAGCAGATTTCACGAGGATTGAAAACATCTTCACAGGCATCTCAAAAGTAACCCGCGACGGAATTTCAGTTATAGACATCGGCAAAGAGGTGCAGATTGAAGCAGCTTTTCAGAAACCCGGAAAACTAACGGTCTACGTGAGACCTGAAGACATAATCCTCTCAAGAAATCCTGTCCTGTCCAGTGCAAGAAACGTGTTTAAAGGAAGGATCGTTGAGATGGTTGACTTGGACTCAGTGATGAGATTGAGGGTTAACGCAGGGAAAGAATTTGTTGTCCAAGTGACTAGGCGGTCGTTTAACGAGATGAAACTCAACATCGGCTCCGAGGTTTTTCTTGTTTTCAAAGCCTCAGCGGTTCAAGCAGTTTAGTCATGGCTTACTTTCGCTTCTCTCTTTGTCCAGTTCATAAAGGATAACGAGAGCTTCGCCCAAGGGGATTCCAAGTTTGGCTGCGAGGTCTGTTGGCTTCATGTCTGGTTGTTCATTCAGAGCAACATCTCTCGTGTAAGCCTTATGATGTGGATACATAACCATTGCGTGAACAGTTTCCTCAAGAATCGACCAAAGAGGATTATCAACATATTCTTGCAAGCTCATAAGAAATCTCCAGAAACACAGTTGGAAACCGCAAAATATATCTTATAGGATTCTCAGCAATACGCAACCAAAATAGACCAAACACAAATGGGAGAGAAACTCGTTGACAATCAAGGCTGTTATCTTCGACCTCGACGGCACAATAGCGGAGTTTAACCTAGACTACATGGCGTCAAGAGCCGAAATCATACAGTTCCTCAGAGAAGAAGGCTTTCCCCAATCCGTGTTTTCCATAAACGACAACCTGTTTGAAATACTAAACAAGGCAGAGATCTTCTTGAAAAACCATCGCAGAGAGGAACAAGTTGAAGAAATAAGAAACTCTATATTCTCAATATCTGAGAAACATGAAATGGAAGCCGCCCGCACAACCAGCCTCATACCTGGAATCCTAGAAACTTTAAAAGCTTTGAAAAAGATGAAGCTTAAACTAGCGCTGTTCACGGTTAACGGCAAAAACTCTGTGAACCACATTCTTAGAACCTTCAATCTGAAACGATATTTTGAAGCGGTCATCACACGAGACAACGTCTTGAGGGTTAAGCCCAATCCGGTTCATCTGAAGACCGCTTTAAACGCCCTTAAAGTTAAGCCGAAAGAAGCTATTGTTGTCGGAGACAGCGTTTGGGACATGAAAAGCGCCCAAGCACTCAAGGTTTTTGCAGTGGGCATCACAACTGGAGTTGCGTCTCCGAAGGAACTCACTAACGCTGGAGCCCGATGCTTAATTTCCTCGCCAACCGACATGATTACGTTGATAGAGCAATTGAACGAGAAAGAAACTAAGAAGTAGTAGCCTCCAGCGGTTTAAAATAGTATCTTGGCCATTGGGGCCACTCAGACGCTAAGGCTGTGTCAAAGTCTACTCTTAGTTTCATGTCCACCCTTATTTTGTCAGGGTCAATGCCATGTATCATCCCTGGCAGTTGAGGACCTTCAACCAACTTCACAATACCCACCGCGTAGGGAGCCATGCTTCGAAATTGTTTAGGCGAAACATGAATAACCGTGTAAGTGAGCAGTTTGCCCTCTCCGTTAAGTTGGATCCACTCTAAAGCCTTCGAATAACAGTCTGTGCACATGGGTCTAGGAGGAACAAGCAGCTTTCCACATCGTTTGCATTTGGCGCCCATCAGTCTCTTCTCAGCGATAAACTTGTAAAAGCTTTCAATAGTAAATGGCAAAGTTTCAACCATGTTTATCCTCTCTTTAAGATGTGCACGACGGCGGTAGCGCCTGAGCCGCCTACATTGTGGGCTAAGCCTATCTCTGCTCCTTCCACTTGCCTCTTCTCGGCTTGTCCTGTGAGCTGCAAAAAGATTTCACAAGCCTGAGCAGTGCCAGTTGCACCCACAGGATGCCCTTTTGCCTTCAAACCACCACTTGTGTTGACTGGAATCTTGCCATCAAGCGTAGTCATGCCCTTTTCAACCATCTTCCCTCCTCCTCCAAGCTCACAGAAGCCTAAGTCTTCGTAGGCTATGATTTCAGCTATGGTGAAGCAATCGTGGACTTCTGCCACGTTTATGTCCTTTGGCTTGACTCCAGCCATTTCGTAAGCTTCTTCTGCCGCAAGCTTAGCTGCCTTCAAGGTTGTGAAATCTTCGCGTTCATACAAGCCTATGGTGTCGCTGGCGTGTCCAGACCCTATGATATGCACAGGCGTCTCTGTGAATTTCTTTGCCACTTCTGGCTTGGTCAATATTAAACAACTAGCTCCATCCGTGATTAAAGAGCAATCGTAAAGTTTTAGAGGCCAAGCGACCATACGGGAATTTAAAGCCTCTTCCAAAGTGACTTCTCTTTGCATGTGTGCTTTGGGATTTAAAGCTCCATTATGATGATTTTTAACGGAGACCAAGGCCATTTGCTCTTCGGTTGTGCCATATTTGTGCATGTGAGCAGTTGCCATGAGAGCAAAGAAACCTGGAAAGGTTAAGCCTTGCCACTGTTCAAGGGGGAAGTCTGAAGCCATTGCTAAAAACTCGGTTACGTCTGCTGTGGTTCTGTGAGTCATCTTTTCTACGCCGCCAACAAGCACTATGTCGTAGAGTCTAGAGAGCAAGGTGAGAACCCCAATGCGTAACGCAACTGCAGAGGATGAACATGCGGCTTCGGTTCTTATAGCTGCTGATGGCAATAATCCCGCCCAGTCTGCCAAGGTGGGACCTGTGTGTCCTTGATGTTCATAGGACTCTCCCATGTGACCAACAATTACCGCTTTAATGTCCCTTTTAGCGTCAAGACTGGGACAGCGCTCAAAAGCCTCAGTTACGGCTTCGGCGAAAAGCTCCCGTCCATACACACCCTTTCGTCTACCGAACTTTGACAACCCGGCAGACACAATTGAAACAAGAGGTTTGCCAACCAACGTTCTTCCCCTCAGAGCATATGCATATTACTCTTCTGGGAGTGCAATAGTGTGGTTGAACAACTATTAAAAGCATTCCAGAAGTGTTTAAACACCTGTTAAGACTTCCCTGATGACATTCCTCAAGATGTTTTCGTTGTTTGCTACTGTTCTGTGTGGCTGAGTGAACGCATCTTTTACCAAGATCTTCTCTGGGTCGTATCCCCAGGCTTCTCACAATTTCTTTAAGAACTTCCATTCTCGTCGCCGAGTCTTTGGTCTTATCGAAAGCCCACTAGAAATGTAGATTCGTCGCGCGCGCGGTGAAATGGTCTACGCGAACCTTTGTCTTTAGCGGTAGCACTCTGTACTCCCATTTCACCAATCTAGTTACACCACAAACGCTAATGGTCGATGGAATGGTAAATATCTTTGCGTATGAGCGCACGCAGTTAATGAATGCTATCTTCGATTTTCATCCTCTGGTGCTCTCGAAAAAAGAGGGGTCTGTTTAAACACTTCCAGTAGGCTCTAAACAACTATTTAAATGAAAACTGGAGGCGTCTTCTGCAATCTCGTTTTTCGCCTACATGAGTGCATTTCAAATCGTTCATAATTTTTGAAGGAATATCATCTC
>JABAOH010007434.1_pt4 | contig 16695 bp, 19 predicted proteins | sample 7062181 | NCBI WGS metagenome assembly JABAOH01 (sample SAMN14538630, study PRJNA623070) | marine sediment metagenome | biome: marine biome [ENVO:00000428]; feature: marine pelagic biome [ENVO:01000023]; material: deep marine sediment [ENVO:00002113]; isolation source: pool of 5 deep marine...
GTGGCGCCGGATAGCGGAGAAAAGGAAACCCATGACGAAACGAGTGGCGCTGGTAACCGGTGGTGTCGGGGAGCTCGGCAGGGCCATCTGTGAGCGTCTGGCGTCCCAGGGCTGCCGCGTGGTGGCCATGGACATCAGCATCGAGAACGGCGCCGGCGAGTGGCTTGCACGCATGCGCGCTCATGGTCACGACCTGACCCTGGTCGAGGGCGACGTGACGAGCTTCGACGCCTGCGCGGCCACGGTCGGCGAGGTGGAGCGCTTGGTGGGCCCGGTCGATATCCTGGTCAACTGCGCCGGCATCACGCGCGACGCGCGGCTCGCCAATATGGAGCCCGACATGTGGAACGAGGTGCTGACCACCAACCTGGACAGCGTCTTCAATATCACCCGCCAGGTGGTCGACGGCATGACCCAGCGGGGCTTCGGGCGCATCATCAACATCTCCTCGCTGAACGGAGAGAAGGGCCAGTTTGGACAGACCAACTACTCGGCGGCCAAGGCGGGCATGCACGGCTTCACCATGGCGCTGGCCCAGGAGGTGGCGCGCAAGGGCGTGACGGTGAACACCGTGTCTCCGGGCTACATGGAAACGCGCATGGTGCGCGCCGTGCCCGAGCACATCCGCGAGCAGATCCTCGAGCAGATCCCCCTGGGCCGTTTCGGCCGCACCAGCGAGATCGGCGCCGTGGTCGGTTTCCTGGCCTCCGAGGACGCCTCCTACGTCACCGGGGCCAACTTCAGCGTCAACGGCGGCCATCACATGCACTGACCGGCCGGCGCGGTCAGGGCCCTTGACACGGGGCCGCCGGATCCCTATATTGCACTGCAGCATTTGTGCACTGCACAAAACTGCATTCAGGCATACGGTATGCGGAGAGTGAAGACCATGCAGAACGACTATCTGAAGAACATCGAAACCCTCAACAAGGCGGCCATCGAATCGGCCCGCAAGCTGGGCGAAATCAACATGCGTACCCTGGAGAAGCTCGCGCAGCGCCAGATCGAGGCCACGGCTGACTACCTGGACGGCGGCATCAAGCAGCTCAAGCTGATCAGCGAGAGCAAGGACATCCAGGCAGCCGCCAAGGAGCAGGCGCGGCTGAACAGCGAGCTCAACGAGAAGTTCGTCGAGCACGCGAAGAAGGCTGCCGAGGTTTTCGGCCAGGTCAAGGACGAGCTCACCGACTGGGCCCAGGAAGGCTTCAAGGCCGCCGGCGTGCCCCTCGGCAACGGCGCCAAGAAGGCCGCCTGAGCACGCTTCGGGAATAAGCCAGGGAGCCGGCGACGACGAATCCCGGGCCACCCCCGCGGGGTGCCCGGGACACTCGTCTGCTGCGGGCGTTTCGCCCGACGCTCAGTCGCCGCCCAGTCGAACCTTGTAGTTGCCGCGCTCCTGGTCGAAGTCGAGCTTCAGCAGGCCCATTTCGGCGACCGCTTCGAGCATGTCCGAGAAGGTGCGGTAACCGTAATAGCCCTCGTTGAACCCCGGGTACATGCGCCGCATGGTCTGCTTCACCAGCGACCCCCAAAGCGGGTCGTAGTCGCCCTCCAGGGAGCGCACGATCTCCACCAGCCGCTCCGCCGCTTCCTGCTTTCTGTCCGTGGTTTTCTTGCCCTTCTTCTTCAACGGCCGCCGCTTCTTGGCGGCAACCACCAGATCGTCGTAGTAGATGAACTCGTCGCAGTTGGCGATGAGGAGATCGGACGTCGAGCTCTTGACGCCGCAACCAATGACGCGTTTGTCGTTTTCCTTGAGCTTCGAAACCAGGGGTGAGAAGTCGCTGTCGCCGGAGAGCAGCGCGAAGAAGTCGATGTGCTGCTTCGAGTAGCACAGATCCATGGCGTCGACGACCATGTGGATGTCGGCGCTGTTCTTGCCGCTTACCTTGCTTCTGGGAATGTCGACCATCTCGATGCCGTGAGCATGGAACTCGCGCACCGCGCTGCGGTAGTTGCTCCAGTCACAGTAGGCCCGTTTGAAGACGATTCGGCCTTTCTGCAGTAGCCGTTTGAGCACGAGCTCGACCCGAAAATCGTCGCTGCCCATGTCGCGCACGCCGAGGGCGAGATTCTCGAAGTCCACGAAGACGGCAATGAGCGGTTCGTCTGACACTTTTATTCGACCTGTGCGGATGCAACGTGCCACATACTACTCGACCACCACCCTCATGGCGACGTTTGGGCCCCGCTCGGGCAACGCGCGCGCAGCCACTCGGCGATCTTTTGAGGCACCTGCTGCTGCGCCCGGGCACTCACATAGATGCCAATATGGCCGCCCTCGAATTTCCAGGCCGTGTAATCGCTGGTGGCGATGAGATCCTCGAGTGCGAGGCTCGCCGATGGCGGCACGATGTGGTCATGGGAGGCATAGAGATTCAGCACGGGCATGGTGATCCGCTGCAGGTCGATCGTGCGATCGCCGATCTGCAGCTCGCCCTTGATCAGCTTGTTCTGCTGATACAGGTCCTTCACGAACTGGCGGAAGCATTCGCCCGCCTGATCGGGGCTATCGTGAATCCATTTCTCCATGCGCAGAAAAGTTCTGGCCTTTTCTTCGTCACCCAGCGAATCGAGCATGTCGAGGTATTTCTGACTGGTGAGGCGAAGCGGTTTCATGGAGATGAACGCCCAGTTGAGCAGCGCCCCGGGGATATTGCCGAGCGTATCGACGAGATTGTCCACGTCGACGTGGCGCAGCCAGGCAGTGAGTAGATTCTCCGGAGTGTGGAAATCCACGGGCGTCACCATGAGGACGAGGTTGCGGACCTTTTGCGGATTGAGCGCGCTGTAGCACAGGCCGAATGTGCCGCCCTGGCAGACCCCGAGCAGATTGACGCTGTCGAGCCCGTGGCGTCGGCACAGTACCTGCACGCAGTCATCGATGAAACCGCCGACGTAGCGCTCGAGGTCGAGCTGTCGATCGTCATCGTCGGGATATCCCCAATCGATGAGATACACCTCGAGCCCCCGCTCCATGAGACCGCGAACCAGCGAGCGCTGCGGCTGCAGGTCCATCATGTACGGGCGATTGGCGAGGGCGTAGACGATGAGCACCGGAACGGGGTTGGTGACGTCGGCGATAGGCGCATAACGGTACAGGGTCATCTTGCCATCGCGATGAACGGCCTGCTTCTCGCTCGTGCCCACGTCGATGGCGCCGACCCTGCCGAGGGTCGCGACGCCGACGTCGAGCTTCTCACCGAAGGCCTGGAGCTCGGCCAAGGTCTGCTCGATGCCCAGGTCGAGCCCGGCCAGCAGCGCGGACACATCCGGAATCGCATCGGCTGAAAAGCCGGCTCGNNAAGCCGGCTCGCGAGGCGTGCGCGCCGCCTTCGCCGCTGCCGCTCGAAACCTCGCCCTGTCGAGGCGCCACGCACGCGACCAGCGCGTTGATCAGACGGCCGCTGATCTCGGCGAAGGCAGGCGCCGAGACCAGCTCGTGGTAGTGCCGCTCACCGAGCTCCACGTACAGGTCGAAGAGCTCGCGCAGGCCCGTGCGCGCGCCGCCGCAGGCGCGCCGCGACGGCCACGCCTCGACGACATCGGCGAGGGTTCTGGCGCCGACGCCCCGGATGGTGTCCGTGTAAGCGAGCAGAGCGTTCTGGTAGGTACGCAGGGCCTCGGAGCGCGGATCGCCCGCGTCCGGCAGCGCCGCGGCGAGCACACCGGCGGCGGCCTCCTGCCACAGCTGCAGCGGCTGGCTCCACAGCACATCGCCGTCCGGCCCGTCGTCCCCTGCGCCGGCGAGCGCGAACAAAGCCCCGCCCTGATCGACGGCGCGTTGCAGGAAAGCGCGGCCCTCGGGCGGCGTGCCGTCCGCGACGCGGCTCCACATGGACTCGACCGTCGCGCGCCACTGCGCGGCAAGCTCGGCCCGGGCAGGCGCTGTCTGCGCCTGCCCGGATGTGGGATCGGTTTTACGGGAATTGCCCATGTGGGGCCGCTCCGGGAAAGCGCCCGGCGGACGCCGGGCGCGCGACCGCCGTCCGCGATCTACTTGTTGGCGCGATTGGCGATGAGGTCGTCCACCACCGAGGGGTCGGCGAGCGTGCTCGTGTCACCGAGGGTGTCGAGCTCGTTGGCCGCCACCTTGCGCAGGATGCGCCGCATGATCTTGCCCGAGCGGGTCTTCGGCAGCCCCGGGGCCCACTGGATCACGTCGGGCGAGGCGATGGGGCCGATCTCGCTGCGAACCAGCGCAACCAGCTCCTTGCGAAGCGCCTCGCTGCCCTCGGTGCCCGCCATCAGGGTCACATAGGCGTAGATTCCCTGTCCTTTGATGTCGTGCGGGTATCCGACCACGGCCGCTTCCGCGACCTGCTCGTGCAGCACCAGTGCGCTTTCCACCTCCGCCGTGCCCATGCGGTGTCCGGAGATATTGATGACGTCGTCGACGCGCCCCGTGATCCAGTAGTAGCCGTCCTCGTCCCGGCGCGCGCCGTCACCGGTGAAGTACTTGCCCTTGTAGGTCGAGAAATAGGTCTCCTTGAAGCGCTGGTGATCGCCGAACACCGTGCGCATCTGGCCGGGCCACGGCTGGCGGATGCACAGGTTACCCTCGCAGGCCCCGTCGAGCACGGTGCCGTTGGCGTCGACGATTTCCGGCACCACGCCGAAGAAAGGACGCGTGGCCGAGCCCGGTTTGAGCTTCGTCGCTCCGGGCAGCGGTGTGATCAGGATGCCGCCGGTCTCGGTCTGCCACCAGGTGTCGACGATGGGGCAGCGCTTTTCGCCGACCACGTGGTAGTACCACTCCCATGCCTCCGGGTTGATGGGCTCGCCGACGGTGCCGAGCAGCTTGAGACTCTTGCGGCTGGTTTTCTGCACGAGCTCGTCGCCCTGGCCCATGAGCGCGCGCAGCGCCGTGGGGGCGGTGTAGAAGATGTTCACCTGGTGCTTGTCCACCACCTGCCAGAAGCGGCTCGCGTCCGGATAGGTGGGAACCCCCTCGAACACGAGCGTGGTCGCACCGTTGGCGAGCGGACCGTAGACGATATACGAGTGGCCGGTTACCCAGCCGACGTCGGCCGTGCACCAGTAAATGTCGCCGTCGTGGTAATCGAAGATGTACTTGTGCGTCATGGCGACATAGAGGAGGTATCCACCGGTGGTGTGCAGCACGCCCTTTGGCTTGCCGGTGGAGCCGGAGGTGTAGAGGATGAAAAGCGGGTCCTCCGCGTCCATCTCTTCCGGTGGACAATCGCTCGACGCCTCCGCCATGAGATCGTGGTACCAGACGTCGCGCTCCTCGTGCCAGCCGATATCGCCACCGGTGCACTTGACGACCACGGCGGTGTGCACGTTGGGGCAGGCTTCCAGGGCCTTGTCGGTGTTGGCCTTCAGAGGCACCGGTCGCGCGCCGCGCAGGCCCTCGTCAGCCGTGATCACGACCCGGCAGTCCGAATCGAGGATCCGATCCTTCAACGATTCCGGGGAGAAGCCTCCGAAGACGATGGAGTGCACCGCGCCGATGCGCGCGCAGGCGAGCATGGCGACCACCACCTCGGGCACCATGGGCATGTAAATGGAGACTCGGTCGCCCTTGTTGACGCCGCGCGACTTGAGGGCATTGGAAAACTTGCACACGTCCTCGTGCAGCTCGCGGTAGGTGATCTTCTTGTCGACCGCCGGGTCGTCGCCTTCCCAGATGACAGCGACCTGATCACCACGGCTCGCCAGGTGACGGTCCAGACAGTTGTAGGAGACGTTGAGCTTGGCGCCTTCGAACCAGGCAATCTTTGCCTCGTTGTAGTCCCAGTCCCAAACTTTGTTCCAGGGCTTGATCCAATCGACGAATCTCTCGGCCTGCTCGGCCCAGAAGCCCTCGGGATCGGCGATGGACCGTTGGTACATCTCCTGGTACTTGGCGTCGTCGATGTATGCCCCGGCGGCGACGTCCGCGGGAACGTCGTACACTTTTACGTCCGACATCTGTCACTCCTCGCTCTGATGCATGGCTGCCCGGGTGAGGCCGAAGGCTCACCGCGTGCGCTACCCCCATTCCACGATTCGCTTAGAATCAAAGACTTAGCATCGATGAAATCGGCGGCCACGAGCCCCCGCCCGCGCCTGCAGGTGAAGCTTGAAACATACTAGAGGTCGCCGATTGCGACAATATGACCCGCGGCAGGGCGCGCTCTACTTCTGCGCGCTGATGTAGACGATCCAGGCGTCGTCGGCCTCGCCGTGCTCGGCGGGCTCGAACTCGCCGTTACCCTCGTCGCTGTCCTCGTCGTCGCCCTGCCAGTAGACGGTGACGCGCTCGAAACCCGCCTCGAGCAGGATCTCGCGGATCTCCGGCAGGGTCCAGAGGCGCCAGTCGTAGGTGAAGGCGTTCTTCATGCGCGAGCCGTCGGGAAAGCTGAAGTGAATCTTGCAGACAATATCGCCGGTTATGGGGTCGAAGCTCGCCTGGTCCCATACATAGGTGAAGTCGTCGTACTCGGTGCGCTCGCGCATCTCCCTGTGCGCGTCGGAGCCACCGTAGGCGTCGAGAAAGAATATGCCGTCCTCCACCAGACTTTCGTAAACGCTGCGGAAGTAGCGCCTGAGCAGCGCCCGCTCCTTGAAAATCCAGTAGCTGAAGTTCATGGCGAGGACGATATCGACGGGCTCGGTCTGCACTTCGAGCACATTCTCGGTGAGCAGCGTGACGTGCTTCTGGGCGCGCCCGAGCTTACTCAGATGGTGCTTTCGTCCCCAGTTCTGGACCTCGGCGTCCAGATCCACGCCGATGGCGCGGTTTCGTTTGCGCCGGCGCACCCACTCACAGGAAGTGTTGGCGGTGCCGCAGAAGTCCTCTCGCAGCAGCCGCGCCTTGCGATTGCGAAGCTGCTTGAAGGTGTCGTCGACGAAATCGATCTCCGCCTCGACGCACTGAACCGAATCCTCGTAGAGCACGTGACGATCGGCCTTGCTCGCCATGCTCGGGCGCCCCTTTTTCCCGCCGGTGATCTTCATCGCGTCTTGCGCTGTCGCTGCCATTCTGGAGATGCCCTCGTGGATTGTCCGCTACAGTGTCCTGCGCCATCGGCGGCCGGCCGGTCGCCGTGCGCGGCGCGGCCAAGGATCCACGATTTGCAGCAAAAGGGCAAAGGTCGGCGAGCGCGCTACAATGCGCTGCAGCGCCGCCAGCCGGGCAGGGCCGGAAACGGCGTCGCCGCTTGTCTTCGCACAGCGGTGTTTGAATCGGAGCCGCGACCAGAGGATGAATCGAGAAAGTGCACGAGCGCAACATGATTTCCTGACCCGGGAGGATGGCGCGCGCATCGCCTACGCGCGTATCGAAGGGCGGTCGCCGACGGTGGTGTTCTTCGGCGGTTTCACCTCCGACATGACCGGCACCAAGGCGTGTCATCTGGATGGCTATTGCCGGGCGCGCGGACAGGCCTACCTGCGATTCGACTACCAGGGACACGGCGCTTCGAGCGGACGCTTCGTCGACGGCACCATCGGGGCCTGGCGAGACGACGCGCTCAGCGTGATAGAGCACTGCAGCGAGGGCCCGCTGCTTCTGGTGGGCTCGAGCATGGGCGCCTGGATCATGGTGCTGGCAGCGTGCGCGACATCGCGCGCCGTCCACGCCATGGTGGGTATCGCCGCGGCAGCGGATTTCACCGAGGAGCTGATCTGGCGACCGTTGTCCGCGCAGAGCCGTGCCGAGCTCGAGCGCACCGGCGTGATCCACATCCCTTCGCAGTACTCCGCGCAGGACACCCCCATCAGCCGCGCGCTCATCGAGGAGGGCCGCGCTCATCTGGTGCTCGGCGCCGACATCCCCATCGAGTGTCCGGTGCGTCTGCTGCACGGGCTCGAGGACCGCGACGTGCCGTGGCAGCACGCCTGCCGACTGCTTCGCGCCATCGCATCGGACGATGTGACCCTGGCGCTCGTCAAGGGCGGCGACCACCGTCTCTCGCAGCCCGCGGACCTGATGCGACTGTCGCGAACCCTCGACGAGCTGCTCGACGCTCGAGCCTGAGCGTGAAAAGGGAGCACGTGGAGCTACTCGACCAAAGCCGCATTCTCGACGCCATGCCGGCGGCGGCGCGGCGCGAGCTGGGCTCGCTCACGGTGCTCGATGAGGTCGATTCCACCAACCGTTTCCTCATGCAGCGCGCAGCACCGGACGCGGCGGGGATTCATGCCTGTGTTGCCGAGGCTCAGACCGCCGGACGCGGCCGGCGGGGTCGCCCATGGGTGTCGCCCTCCGGCGCCAATCTCTACCTGTCGGTTGTGCGCGCTTTTGCCACGGCTCCGCAGTCGCTGCAGGGACTGAGTCTGGCGACGGGCGTTGCCGTGGCGAGGGCGCTCGCCTCGCTCGGTGTGGCCGGCATCATGCTCAAGTGGCCCAACGACGTGCTGCTCGAGGGATGCAAGCTCGGCGGAATATTGCTGGAGACGACCGGCACCGGGACACAGGAGCCGGTTTGCGTCGTTACCGGAATCGGGCTCAACGTGGACATGCCCGATGCGGCCGGCGCCGGTATCGATCAGCCGTGGACGGACCTTGCCCGCAGCGGTTCGAACCCCGGTCGCAACCGGCTCGCAGCCCACGTGCTCGCCGAGCTGCTCGGTGCGCAACGCACCTATATCGACGCCGGCTTCGAAGCCTTCAGCGGCGAATGGCGGGCCCTCGACGCGCTTCGCGATTGCGTCGTCGAGCTGGACGCCGGCGCGGCCCGGCGCTCGGGCATCGCCAGGGGCGTGGACGCCAGCGGTGCTCTGCTGATCGAGATAGGCGGGCGCTGCGAACGGGTGCTTTCGGCGGAGGTGAGCCTGCGGTCGGCGCGCTGAGGCGTCGCTTGCCTAACCGTGCTCTCAGCCGCTTGTATACTTGACAGACAAGAGTCGCAGACGTCTGTCGGCTCGTCTGGAGATTCGCTGTGAAGTGGGTAATCGTGCTTCTCGTGGTCGCGAACTTCGCCTTTTTCGGCTGGCAGCTCGCGCGGGATCGCGAGATGGCCATGGACATCGAGCCCGTTGCGCCGGCGACGACCACCTCTGCGATGGTCAACCGGCTTCTGCTGCTGAGTGAGCTCGAGCGCGGCGTGCTGCGGCCCCGGCGCAGTCTTCCCCCTGCGCAGCCGCGTCCGGCGCCGCAGCCGGCGTCGCAGCCGGAGCCGGCTGTCGCGATCGCGAAGGTCGACAGCGCAACGACCCCGGGGCCGAGCGAGAGCGGCTCCGCCGCAACCGCCGATCCCGGCGCCGTTTGTTACACCATCGGGCCGCTCGACAAAGAGGACGACATATCCGCGCTCAGTGCCTGGTTCGATGCTCAGGGCAGTCGAGCGAAGCTCAGAACCGATGAACGACGCGAGGTGGTGAGCACGTGGGTCTTCCTGCCGCCGCTCGAAAGCCGCGAGGCGGCCGCTGCCCGGGTTCTGGAAATGCAGGCCAGGAACATCGAGGACATTTATGTCATTCCCCGAGGCGACATGGCGAACGCCATCTCGCTCGGCCTCTACAGCCAGGACGAATCCCTGCGAAGACGCGTCGCGGAGCTCGAGGAACGCGGCTTCACGCCGTCGGTGTTGCCGCGATACCGAACCGTGATGGCGTCCTGGTTCGATGTCGTCACGAGCGCCACCCAGCCGATGACGGTTGGCGTGCTGGACCAGATATTCCCCGACCTGATCATTCGGGAGGTGGCGTGCGGCGAGGCGCCGATTGCGGGAGATCCTGCGATTTCCTACAATTCCGGCGACTCGCGGCAGGAAGGCGGCGACTCGGATACGGCGTCGCAGGCAAGCGGCCGCTCGCGCAGCCAGTAACTCGTTTCGAGCGACCATGAACGCATGTTCGGCGCAACGACGGACAATGCTCGCCCGGGCCGCAGGACGTTCGATCCCGCTGTCTTCATGGGTTGTTCCATCGCCGGCTTAGCTCAGTTGGTAGAGCAGTTGCCTTGTAAGCATCAGGTCGCGGGTTCGACTCCTGCAGCCGGCACCATCATCTCTTCGTGCGCCCCGCGCGGCCAAAGGCCGTGGCCGTTTCGGGCAACATGCGTGGGAACGACATGCGGGTCGTTGCCCGCGACACGATGTTTGGCAACGGCAGCGAAGCGGCCGCTCGATTCGGACGGTGCAGCGCGATAAAGCGCGCTCCCGTCTGTCATTCTCGAGGGCGGGAATCCGCGATTACCGAAAGATGCCGGCCACTCGTAATTCTCCGGGTACATTCCGGATGACTGTCCTGGCCCCGGTGCTCTCGATGATCACCGATTCGACAAGGGTTGCTCCGCCAGCGAGTGCCGACCGGATAGCGATTGAGCAACGTTCGAGGCGTTTGCGTGCCGGGCGCTCGAGCACCGCAAGCGCTCGATACCCGGGAGAAGATGGCGCGCGTGCCGTTGGCCCGGCTCGGTCAGCGTCGATGGGATGCGCAATTGCCGGGAGTACCGTGACATGAGCGAGCCTCGCGCCTTCTTCAGCTCCTCACTCGCCGATACGGACGCGGAGCTCGCTGCCATGATCGAGGGCGAGCGCGAGCGCCAGGCGAATCAGATCGAGCTCATCGCCTCGGAGAATCTCGTCAGCCGTGCGGTGCTCGAAGCCCAGGGCTCCGTGTTCACCAACAAGACCGTCGAGGGCTACCCGGGCCGNNCGCGCCTGCCGACTGTTCGGCGCCCGCCATGCAAACGTGCAGCCGCACTCCGGGAGCCAGGCAAATCAGGCCGTCTATCACGCGCTGCTCGCACCGGGCGACCGCATCCTGGCGATGGAGCTTGCCATGGGCGGTCACCTCAGCCACGGCGCGCCACCCAATCAGTCCGGGCGGCTGTTCGACGTCGCCCATTACGGCGTGCGGCGCGAGGACGGCCTCATCGACATGGATCGGGTCGCCGCGCGGGCCGCCTCACACCGCCCGAAGCTCATCATCGCCGGGGCGTCGGCCTATCCACGGGTGATTGACTTTGCGGCTTTTCGCCGCATTGCAGACGAGGCAGGTGCGTGGTTGATGGTGGATATGGCACACATCGCGGGCCTGGTCGCGGGCGGTGTGCATCCATCGCCCGTGCCCCATGCGCACGTGGTGACGACGACCACGTACAAGAGCCTGCGCGGCGCCCGCGGCGGCGTGATTCTCACCGACGACGCCGATCTCCATCGCCGTTTCGCTTCGGCGCTGTTCCCCGGCATCCAGGGCAGCGCCATGTTGCACGCCATGGCCGGCAAGGCCGCCTGTCTCGGTGAGGCGCTGCGCTCGGAGTTCGCCGATTACGCCGCCGCCTGCGTTGCCAACGCGCAAGCGCTGGCCGAAGCGCTGCTCGAGCGCGATTTCGACTTGGTTTCGGGAGGCACCGATACGTCCCTGCTTCTACTCGACCTGCGCTCGCGGGGCATCACGGGAAAGCTCGCGAGCGAGAGACTGGAGCAGGCGGGGCTGACCTGCAACAAGAACACCGTTCCTTTCGACGACGAGAAGCCCCACATCACGTCGGGTGTGCGGCTCTCGAGCGCGGTCGGCACGACGCGCGGCTTCGGCTGCGGCGAGTTCACGCGCATCGGACAGTGGATCGCCGACGTCCTCGACGAGCTCGCGCGCGGCGAAGCCACGGACGTGTGCCGCGCCACGCGCGAGAACACCTTCGCCCTGTGCGCGGAATTTCCCATCTACCCCCACGCGTGAATGCGTCTTGCCACTATTCGAGAAATCGAGACGCCGGGACGGCAGGCAAGGCGCTAGTGGCGCTGCTTTGGCACGGGGATTTCGGGATTTACGGGGTCGATCGCGGGCCGCGGGCAGGCGTGGTCTTCTCACCGGTGTGTTTATCGGAACCCACAAAGAAGGCATAGTGAGGTAGGCTTTAATCTCGGATTGGGCTGAACGAGGGGGCCGATACGGGTCTGGCAAGGGGCTGTGTCGAGCGCGAGTAGGCGACGGCTCCAGCCCCGCCCCTGCGACGCTCTCCCCGGCGCATGAGTCGATGAGCAGAGATTCCGAAAAATCCAGACGCGACGGCGCGGGCGATGCTCGAGCCCCACGGCGGCGTTGGGACGACCACGATTTTCCGGGGGATCGTATCGCGAGGATGCGCACCGCCTCGCGCCCCGATTCCCTGCGACTCGTGCGGGCCATGGTCAAGGAGGCGGCGGAAACCGTCGGCTGCGGCGACGAGTGCGTGAACCAGCTGGTGATGGCCATAGACGAGGCCTGTCAGAACATCATACGACACGCCTACGGGGGCGATCCGAACGGCGAAATCATTGTAGATATACGCCACCAGAACGACTCGTTAGCGATTCATTTGCTCGATTACGCTGCGCCGGTCGACGTCAGTAAAATAAAGCCGCGACAACTCGACGACGTGAAGCCCGGCGGTCTGGGCACGCATTTTATCCAGGCGTGCGTGGACGAGTGCGCATTCCTCGAGCCACCGGATGGAGCGGGTAATTGCCTGCGACTGGTAAAGAAAATCACATAGAGGCACGGGTATGGGGTACGAGATCCGGGAGGAGGACAGCAGCACCATCATCGTATTGAGCGGCGAGGTCGATCTCGAGAGCTCGCCCCAGGTACGCTCTGTTCTGCTCGAGCACGTCGGCAAAAAGCGCGCGGTCCTGGTCGACATGTCGGCGATTTCCTACATCGACAGCTCGGGTATCGCCAGTCTCGTAGAGGCTTACCAGTCCGCGCGCCGTGGAGGCACGATGTTCGCTCTGGTGGCGGTCAGCGACGCCGCAAGGCGCGTGCTCGAGCTCGCGCGCCTCGATCAGGTCTTCTCCATCCACGAAAGCGTCACCGAGGCCCTCGCCGATGGCGGCTGAGCACGAAAGTCGAGGGGTCGCCGGACTGGCTGTCCTCGATACCGTGGAGAGCCTCGGTCGCAGGACCATCAGCGGCATAAAGGAGTTCGGATACGCGGCCGCGCTCCTCTTCGAGAGCCTCTACTGGCTCTTGCTCGGACGCCGCTGGCGCCAGCCGGTGAGACTTGGCAGCGTCGTGGCCGAGATGATGCAGATTGGAATCCTGGCGCTACCCATCGTCACCGTCCTTTCGATGACCATCGGGATCATGCTGGCGATTCAGGGGATCCACACGCTGCGGCTCTTCGGCGCGGAATCCCGGGTGACGCTCGGCATCGCGCTTTCCATCACGCGGGAATTCGCTCCGCTGATCACGGGTATCCTGGTGGCGGGGCGCTCGGGCTCAGCGCTCGCCGCGCGCCTCGGCACCATGAACATCAACCAGGAGATCGATGCGCTTCGGGTCATGGGCATCAATCCGGTGCGTTTTCTGGTCGCACCGCCCCTCATCGCGATGATGGTAATGGTTCCGCTGCTGACCTTCTGGTCGGATTTTATCGGTCTTCTGGGCGGGGGAATCTACGTCGGTATCGATCTGGGAATGAGCCTTGGTGCGTACACCCAAGAGGTGCTCGATTCGATAACGGTAGACGACCTCACACACGGATTGGGTAAGAGTGCGATTTTTGCCGCCCTGATCACGCTGGTCGCGGTCGTCAATGGCTCAATGGTGACCGGTGGCGCCGAGGGAGTGGGGCGCGCGACGACGCGTTCGGTGGTGCAGGCCATCGCCGCGATCCTGATCACTGACATGCTCTTCGTGTTCATCGTTACCCGCTGACCATGGCAATCCACTCCCAAGTCGCAGCGCCGGCGAAAGTCATCGAGGTAGAGCACCTCAATACTTTCTATGGCAAAAGACAGATCCTGAAAGACGTCAGCCTCGCCGTTGAGGACGGTGAGATACTGGTGATTATGGGCGGCAGCGGCTCGGGAAAGAGCACCCTTTTGCGCTACATGCTCGCGCTGGAGCGACCGAGAAGCGGCAGCGTTCGTGTTCTGGGTCGCGACGTAGCCAGCGCAAGCCGGTCGGAGATGTACGAGCTCAGGAAGAGATCGGGTGTCGCTTTCCAATCCGGAGCGCTGTTCAGCTCCATGAGCGTGGGCGACAATATCAGGCTGCCGCTTCGCGAGCACACCGATCTCGATGAGTCGACGATCCGGATCATGGCCCGACTCAAGCTCGAGGTGGTCGAGCTGGCGGGATTCGAGGATCTGATGCCGGCCGAGCTGTCCGGGGGCATGATAAAAAGAGCGGCTCTGGCGCGCGCGGTGGTCATGGATCCCAAGCTGCTTTTCTGCGACGAGCCCTCCGCCGGGCTCGACCCTGTGGTCGCGGCCGCTATAGACGATTTAATATTGCGCCTGCGCGATGCGCTGGGGATGACCGTTGTGATTGTCACCCATGAGCTTGAGAGCGCCTTCAAGATTGCCGACCGCATCGCGGTGCTCGATCGCGGTGAAATCTTGATCGTCGGCAGTGTCGACGAGGTGCGTGGTTGTCAGGATCAGCGTGTGCAGAACCTGCTCAACCGGCGCGTGGAGGAGGAAGAGCTGGATCCGGAAGCGTATCTGCGCCGGTTGACCGGAGGGCGTGCGTTGTGACCTATCTTGTAGGCATGGTGTCCGATGAGAAGCGATCGCATTAATTACATCATTGTCGGCAGCTTTGTAATCGTGATGCTCGTGGGTATTGTTGTGAGCGTCGCCATGCTTACGGGCCGCACCGGTGGCACTGATACGTACTATACGCGCTACGAGGATGTCACCGGTCTGAAGTTCGGCAGCCAGGTTCTGTACATGGGGTTTCCCGTGGGCCAGGTGGAGAGTATATCTCCCGAGCTCGAGAACGGGGCGCTCGTGTTCCGCCTGGAGCTGGCGCTTACAGAAAGATTCAGGGACTGGAAGGTTCCTGCCGACAGCGTCGCCAAAATGAAATCGTCCGGTCTGCTCGCGGCCATGGCAATTGATATTCGCAAAGGTGAAAACGGCGCCCACCTCGAGCCGGGTGATTTCATTCGGGGTGAGCCGGCGACCGATATATTTGTCGCCGTCTCCGATACGGCGAATGCTTTGAAAAGGCTTACCGAGACACGTTTGGAGCCCCTGATGGCCAATCTCGACCGCTATGTCGAGTCCATCGGAGAGCTCATCGTTTCCGATGGCGGCGCCATGATTGGAGACCTCGCCACGTTCTCAAGAACGCTGGCCGAGCGCGGGCCGCAGCTCGTCGATGAAATCGTATCGCTTTCCGCCTCGCTCAAGCAGACCAGTGACAGCCTCGCACAGGTCCTGTCTGCCCGGAATGCCGACAAGCTCGACAGCGTCGTCGACAATGTCCTCAAGGCATCGGTGAGCCTGGCTTTGCTCAGCGAGGAAGCGCGCGAGGACGTGCGGATGTTGCTGGGGCCGGACTCCCAGGAGCGCATCAACGCCATGGTGGACAATTTCACGCGCGCCTCCGCCAACGTGGCCACCGTCAGCGAGACCCTCGATGAACGCGTCAAGGAGGTGCTGACTCCGAAGACGACCGAGAAAATCCAGGGTGCTCTCGACAACGTCGCCCATGCAGCCGGCAACATCGCAGATTTGACCAGCGACCTGCACTCGACCCGAGAGAAGCTCGATCGGCTTCTCGTTGGGCTCAATGCCATCAGCGAGGAGAACCGTCCGGATCTCCGGGCATCCGTAGCCGACCTGCGTTACACGCTGAAAGCGTTGTCGCAGCGTGTAGATGCCATCACCTACAATCTGGAGGGTGCAAGCCGCAACCTCTCCGAGTTCAGCCGAACGATAAGAAAGAATCCCTCGGTATTGCTGAGGGGGACGACGAAGAACCGCGAGGAATTGATCGATCTGCAGAGCAGCGCGGGATCCGCACTTGAATAGTCGATACAGGTTGTTCGCAGTGATACTCACCGCCGCTCTGACCGGATGCGGCGGGGAGGGCGTGCCCGTGCCCTCCGACCGCTTCCACCGCCTGACCGTCGCTGCGCCTGCGAAGGTCTACGAGACGCCGCAGCTTGCCGGCACCCTTGAAGTGGATCGCTTCAATGCCGCCGGAGTGCTACAGGATAGGGCCATCCTGTTCATCGAGCACGACACGCCCAACGTCATTCACCGCTATGATTATCATCTTTGGGTAGACCCGCCGACCCGCATGCTGCAGATAGCGACCGTGGATTACCTCAAGTCGGCGAAGGTTGCCGATCGCGTGGTCAAAAGCGGTCTTCGCGGCGTTCCGAGCTATACGTTGAGCGGCGACATCAAGAAGCTCGAGCACGTGGTGGGCAACTCGTCGAGTGTGCTGGTGGAGCTCGAGTTCGGTCTGCGCGATCAGGCCAAGGGCAATCTCGTCTGGGTGAAGAGCTACACTGTGAACAAACCCGTGGGTGACGACAGGGTAGCGACGGCCACCCGCGCTATCGGCGAGGCCGTGGAGGAGATTCTGGCGAGCCTGTCGGCGGATTTGGCCAGGCAATGACTGACGTGAAGCAGCCATCTGATCAGGACGCGAGCTATCTGTCCGCGCGAAACCCCGTGCGCTTGGGTGTCGTGCTGAACGGGTTTGGCGGGGCGGCCATCATTCTGGCGATCCTCTTTTTCGGCGGCTCGTTCTACATAGAGGATGAAATCGCCCGGGCGTTCTGTCTCGGAGCTTTCTTCTCCGGCCTGCTCGGCGGCATCGTTCTGTTCGGATTTGCGAAAATTATCGACATGCTCGATGCAATCCGTCACGAAGCCGTTGCCGCGCAGCGGGAAACGGCGGGCAAAGCCGAATCCGACTCGCCTGTCTCCTCGACTCAGTCACGATAGCGTTTGGTGCTCTCTTGCTCACATCGTCCGTTGCAGCCTTGAAGCCGGGCAGCGGCCTTGCGCGAGT
>JABAOH010002730.1_pt1 | contig 16693 bp, 20 predicted proteins | sample 7062181 | NCBI WGS metagenome assembly JABAOH01 (sample SAMN14538630, study PRJNA623070) | marine sediment metagenome | biome: marine biome [ENVO:00000428]; feature: marine pelagic biome [ENVO:01000023]; material: deep marine sediment [ENVO:00002113]; isolation source: pool of 5 deep marine...
CACCAAACACCTGATACTCCGCGCGCATGCTTCGGGTTTTCAGCAACACCCAGAAGAAAAGCAGGATTCTACCGGTCCTGAATTGTGTTTTGCCGTATTATAATAAAAAATCTGGCATATTAACGGTTCAATTTTAATGCTTTGCTTACAAGACCTCGAGAATCAAAGATCAAAGGCAACCATTAAGCTTATATTCATTATCAACGAAAACTTGATGTTTGATCATTAATGGAGGAAGAAGCATGGCTAAATGTCCGAAATGCGGAAGAGACGTAGCCAACCCAAGGAAGAGCTGGAAGATGGCTGGACGAGCGGACAAGCAAGGCAGAAAGACCGAATTGACCATCGGACTTTTCGATTGTCCCACGTGTGGTGCATTCAGGAAGGTCCTTGGCAAACGAAAGATCTAGATCAACGCTCCTCGGAAACTGAGATGCGGCAATCACGGTCAGGGAACCTTGAACTAGATGTAGATCAATGGTTCCAAACACTCCCTCCTTTTTGTTCAAGAAACATCAAGTTTTTAAATGCAAAAGAATAAGGCTACCCCAAAGCCGGCACTGCTGCTGAGTGCCATCGAGTGTGAAAACGACGAAAGTCCCTAGCATACTGAAAAACGAGAAGGTCCAGACTGCCATCATGCTTGCAGTCGCAGTCCTTGGCTTCATAGCATTCTGGTATGGCTTGCGAGCCGCTTTCCGTACGGAACATCCGTTGATGGCCGTCGCCTCAGGAAGCATGAGGGACACGTTGGAAGTAGGAGATCTCATTGTGGTGCAAGGCGGGCTGAGCGGGAGTGAGATTCTGGCCGCTCCAAGGGATGCCGATCCTCCTGGCGACATAATCGTGTTTCCTGGAGGACGCTTGGGAAGACCTGGAGAATTGATCGTCCACCGGGCTGTGAGTAGCGAGTTTGTAGACGGTTTATGGTATTTCAAAACGAAAGGTGATGCCAATCAGGCAACCGATCCGGGAGAGGTCAGAGAGACCGATATAGTCGGCAAAGTCGCCTACAGAGTCCCATTTTTGGGATGGCCAAATTTGTTCCTCCAGACAAATCAAGGAAAATTGCTGATTATCATCATCTTGGCGATTTTGGTAGTAGTCGAGTTTGTTCCCTTTCCCAAAAAGGAAGAGGATGAGCAGACTCAAACCAAGCCTTTATAAGCACCGCGCAAGAACTTCAGTGTGTTTTCCAAGGAGAATGTTTAGTTGCCGAAATCTAAGGCTTCCATTAACATAGAGAACGTGGTCGCTTCGGCGACTTTGAATCAACGGGTAGACCTAAACGCCGTGGTCAAGGGCTATCCGGGAGTGGAGTATCGACCAGAGCAATTTCCCGGACTAGTCTTCCGTCTCAAAAGACCGAAAACAGCCACCCTCATCTTCAATTCGGGGAAGATGGTTTGCACTGGGGCGAAATCAGAGAAAGAAGCCAGAAGGGCTGTTATGAAGGTCATCAGAGAACTCAAGAAAGGCGGCATCATCATCATCGGCAAACCTGAACTGAAAATACAAAACATCGTTGCCTCTGCCGCTCTTGGAGGGCTGATTGATCTTGAAAAGTCAGCTTATGAGCTCGGCAGAACCATGTACGAACCAGAACAATTTCCAGGGCTCATCTACCGAATGGACGTGCCGAAAGTGGTGATTCTCCTCTTCGCCAGTGGGAAGCTGGTTTGCACCGGGGCTAAACAGGAAGAAGACGTTTACGAGGCTGTCAGCAAACTCCACCAGAAACTCGAAGACGAAGAACTAATCTATTACGAATAAGCATTCAAAAACTGGATGTGCAGCTTCTTCTATCTAGAATTTTCCAGATAAGATGCGCCCCGTAGCTGCATCCATTGTTATCTTGCGCTTGCCTTTCCTTTCCTTATGCCTCACTTTTAGGGTCCAGACTGGCAATAATATAATCTCTCCCGAAACCGGCTTTACACCTAATGTCAATTGCAATTTTCGATAGACTTTGTCTCTACCCATCTTTATCGCGGGGCGATCCTCCATTTCATATGGCAACTTCGGCAAGAAGGTAATGTCCTCATCATCGTCAAAGCCTTTCAGCTTCTCAGGTTCTTTTTTGATCAGTTTGTGGAAGATTATCGCCTTTTTCTCAAGCGAGACGATCGCACCCGTTTGTGCGCTTATGTAGTAAGTGTCAATATCCTCTCTTTTGAAAAAGAATAATCTTTTCGCCTCTCGCGTAGCCAGTACTTTCCAAATGGGAACGTGGGAGAACTCGGCGTCATAGATTTCTTCCTTCTTGCCGAAGAATCCCCCTTCAAGCTCAGATTTTACCTTCTTGGAAGCTTCCACTTGGGTGATTCTCATAGGAATCGTCAGAAATTCTCCGACGATGTTCTTGGAAGGCTTGAAGCCGAATTTCGACAGCCAATACAGATTCTCAGGAGCGTCTTTGGCGCGGCCCTTTTCTACAACTTTCGTCTTGACAAGATTTTCCAGCGATGCCTTCAAATCTCCAATACCAACGTCCAAGTTCTTCGCGATAGAATTCAGCGAGACCGCTTGTCTCGTAGAATTGAGATATATCTGAATTCGCCGTTCAAGCGATTTCGATTGAAGTGCGGGTTCCAGAGCGCGAGCCTGCTCCAATGCTTCTCTGTGCGCGTATTTTTCGAAGAACATCTTTGATTCTGGCGAAAGAGATGCGGGAAGGTCTTTTTCATCCAAGGTCAAATGATCGGTCACTAGCCATCGAATTCGGAAATCCATCACGTCGTCATAGAAGTCAGGAGACAACATGAGGAATTCCCCGGTTTGAAGGCTTGGCAGCCTCTGCAGCACTCTGTCAGCTTGCATAGGATCTATTGATTGGATGATTTTCTGCACCCTTGTAATGTCTTGTTTGGTCATCATGCGCCCTAAGCACCAGGTGTTCACTTGTGCAAGAGCTTTGTAGTCTATGTCGGTCACGTTTTGGGTGGCCGCCACAAGCCCAATTCCGTACTTTCTCGCTTGCTTGAAAAGAAGCGCGTACGCCTCCTTTGGAGGAGGATTCCTGGGATATGGTGGAATATAGGGCGCGATTTCATCAACATAGAATAGTAGCTGAACATCTTCTGAAGGGTTCTTGAGCATCCAGCAATAAAGCTCCCTAAGCAGTGTGGCCAAGAAGAATTGCTTGTCGTTTGTAGAGCTGAGGGTGTTCAGATAGATGATGTTGAGGGGCACCTTTCCATCACTTCGATCCATAAACATGTCGATGTCGATCTGAACTCCCATCTGAAACATGAGGGAAGCAGTGCCAACCGTAAGGAAGCGGAGTTTTCTCGCAATCTCTTCGGGCTCCTTTTTTGTAACGAGATCATAAAGAGTTCCTGTGATTTTTGTCGAAGGTCGCAAAACTACGTCAGCTAGCTGTCCCATATCTTTGATCGTTTGCCCTTCTTGCCAGAGATGTTCCAGAATCGTGAACAGGTACGCTTTGGCTCCTTTTCCTGCATCTGAATCTAGGTCATATCCTAGAAAGCTCGTGAGCGACGTGGCTGTCATGTCAAGAGCCAGAATGGATTCCTCGCTTGGAGTGTCTCTTGACGGAAACTCCAATGGGTTGACGCTGATAGGGATACCCTTACTACTGGCAGGAGTGAATATGGCCACTCTCGCCTTTTCGAAAAACTCTTCCTGAATTGCTGAAGCGGTCCCGTGCTTCTCGAGTTCCTTTGGATCTCCCTTCAGAGCGAGAGAGGCGATATCCCCTTGAGGATCAACGATTATCACCGGGATGTCGTTTCTGACTGCTTCCTCTACTACACATTTACAGAGCACCGTTTTGCCTGATCCGCTGGCTCCAAGAGCCGCAAGGTGACGATGTAATGCCTTTACAGGTAACTCAACTGGCGATTCGTTCGCAACTTCTCTGCCTAAGAAGAGAGAAATAGTCCTCCCCCCGAGAGTAGCTTAATTCTGCTTCCTTATTTGCTTTGGTGCATGCATGCCCGTGCGCGATCAGATTTGGAGGTGGCCACCGATCAAAATCGGTTTTCCATCGACTCTCACTGTTGGGCCTACGCTTATGAGATTCAAGTGCAGCGTGCTATCATTCTCTCCCCCAAACGATTTGTTGTCACCGATGGCCACGTGGATTGTGCCCATTACTTTTTCCTCCAGAATAAGTGGAGCATTCAATTCTGCGTCCATATTGATCCCTATCCCGAATTCGGCAAACCGATCTTTGTCGCCCGTATTAGCATCGCGCGCGCTTGGACGCTAAGAAGTCTTCGCTTGTTCTAGAATGATTTGCAGTTGATCTTCACTGATGGCGCCTATCTCATAGAGCTTGTCGGCGGCCTCGCTTGCTTTCATTAAGTAATGTAACGAAACGTTGTCTTTTGCCAGTCTTTCTTTTCCTCCTTCCTCTCTATCCAGCAGAACCACGGCATCATCCACGACGCCTCCTTCAGTCCTCACTGCTGCTACTGCCTTTCCAATCGACTTTCCAGTGGTTATAAGGTCGTCTATGAGCAAAACACGATCGCCTGGCATGACAATACCTTCGATTTGTCGTTGGCGACCATGAAGTTTGATGTGTGGGCGAATGTATAGAAAAGGTTTCTTGAGGCGATAGGCGACTAGCGATCCGAAGGGGAGGCCAGCTAGGGGAATTCCGGCGATCCTCTTGAAGTTCATGATTTTCTGATCTGTTTCTATGAGTTTCACAAAGAGGTCGCATATTCTTGAGAAGGCATCAGGAAAGCTTGGTATGATCCTAAGGTCAATGTAGTATGGGCTAGTCTTGCCGCTTGTGAGTTTGAAGGTTCCAAACTCGAAGGCGCCAATCTTATGCAGAATTTGGCATAAGTCAGTCTTCATTTTTTCTTTCTCTTTCGATGGTGACAATGACGCCGCCCTTGTCTAAGAGGGAGATAGTTGGATTTTAATGCTTGTGTCGACACTGTCCGCTATGTTTAAATGACACTCGATGGGAAACTTGTATCCAATTGGAAGAATTCTCTATGGTTGATGTATGGCTTCCTTACGGAGCGACCGAGGTCTGCGCTAGGATACCGACCAGGAATTACCTAGGGTCTATCAAGCCTCGCGATGAGCTTGCCGTTGAAGACCCAAGAGCCGAGATCGAGAGAGCGCTAAGAAATCCCGTTGGCACCAAGCCTTTGCAGGAACTGGTGAAGCCAAATGATCGGGTCGCGATCGTTGTTGACGATGCGACTCGTGCGACGCCGAGTCACTTGCTGGTTCCTCCGTTGTTGGATGAGCTGAATAACGCTGGAATCGAAGATGAAGCTGTAACCATTATCTTCGGCTGTGGCGCCCACCGCCCCGTCACTGAGGCAGAGATGGAAAAACTGGTGGGGCTGGAGGCGTTGGAACGGGTGAAGACGACCAGTCACAGTCACCAAGCGGAAGATCAGGTTTTTCTCGGAAAGACCTCTTTCGGAACCAAGGTACACGTGAACAAGGTTTTCGGTGAAGCTGACGTCAAGATTTTGACGGGCGATATAGGCTTACATTACTATGCTGGGTATGGTGGTGGAAGAAAGAGCGTCCTTCCTGCAGTGTCAAGTTTTGANNACTCCAATGCAAGAACTGGTATCTTAGAAGATAATCCGGTTCATGAGGATATGGTTGAGGCGGCGAAACTAGCCAAAGTGGATTTCATCCTAAATATCGTGACAAATAACAGACACGAGCTTGTGAAGGCGTTTGCTGGAGACTTGGAGCAAGCCTTCTTTGAAGGAGTGAAGCTCGTGGATGACATGTGCAAAGTGGCCATCGAAAAAAGAGCAGATATCGTTGTGGCCAGTGCAGGTGGCCATCCCCTAGATATAGATCTTTATCAAGCCTACAAAGCGGCTGACAACGCTCTGAACGCTGTGAAGCGAGGGGGCGTGATGATATTGGTTGCGGAATGTCCTGAAGGACACGGGAATGAGGTCTTTTACGATTGGATGAAAGGCTTCAAGGACTCCAAGCAGATGGAGAAGGAGATCAAAAAGCGTTTCCAGCTCGGAGGACACAAAGCCTATTACCTAGCTAAGGCTTTGGAGAGAGTCAAAATCATCTTGGTGTCGGTTATGCCCGACTACTTAGCAGTTAACGTCTTCAAGTTGAAAACCGCTAAGGTTGTGAATGACGCGTTGCGTGGGGCCTTCAACATAGCCGGGAAGAATGCAAAAGTTTGGGCCTTACCCTATGGTAACCGTACGTTGCCATTTGTAAAGACAACTGGATAGTGGGATTCCAAGAGCATGGTTGTGCAGACGCAGTTCACGACAAGGATGTTCGAAGCGCGTGACTTAGAGCAAGTCATGCACATTAACCGCATTTGTCTTCCTGAGAACTATTCTGTCTCCTTCTTTCTTGGACTGCATAGAAAATTTCCAGCCACTTTTTTAGTGGCAGAAGCGGGCGGTGACGTGATTGGTTACGTTATGTGTCGTATCGAAACCGCGCTACCCGGTTTAGGCGTGTTCGGGATTGGCAAAAAGGGGCATGTAGTCTCTGTCGCAGTCTTACCTGATCATCAGCGCAAAGGCATCGGATATACCCTCATGCAAGAGGCGATGAAGGGTATGGTGAAATACAAGGCAAAAGAGTGCTTTCTGGAGGTCCGGATGAGCAACACAGCCGCTGTGAACCTCTACAAGAAGATGGACTTCCAAGCCGCACGGATTATGCGGAACTATTACGCAGACGGGGAAGATGCTTACGTGATGTCAAGAGCGCTTCCTTTCTGAAAGCTCTTCAGATGAAAAAGAACAACCACTTACACATGTGTAACAACATGAGGGTACAGTTGGTGGCAACGCCTCAAGGAGAAAACGCTCTGTCACTTGGGGATGCGCGCGCATTAACGCACTTGCTATGTCGCGCGGACTAGGCACGATAATGATCGCCTTTTGCCCCCGCATGAACGATCCTCAATAGGAAGAGACGATGTCGCCTGTGTGCAGATAGCCGGTCAAAGCGGGTCTCTGCAGCACTACAACATTCGAGAACCGAATCGGAAGAACCCGTGCGTACATGAAGTCCTCCCCATCACAGACATGGAAGTGCAGATGGGGAAAGGGACTGTTTCCTGAATGCCCAAGACGACCGATGACCTGCCCCGCACGTACGTGTTCATCCTCTTCGACGCAGATGCTGCTTGGCTGCAGATGACCATAGAGGGAGTACTCTTCTCCATCATGGCGGATTAAGACATGATTGCCAGCGGCTCGAGCGGCTTCGCTGACCAGCCAATCAGATGTTGTGGCGAGCAATCGTTTCCAGTACATCTCATTCGTCTCGTTTTCCTGCGGAAGGCGTTTGGAGGAGTCTGCGAATCGATCGACAGCTTTCACAACTATACCATCTGCAGCTGCCCGCACCTCGCTGCCATAGGCGTAGTAGTTCTCCACCGTCGAACCGCCCCCAGCGCAAAAGCCGCCACTGTCCCCCAATCGAATGAGATCCAAGCCGAACTCTTGGCACACAACCCACCGATGCCCGGAGAAGAGATTCGCACCCGCGGAGACATACCATGTTCCTCGAACAGGAAAACGGTATGTGTTCTTGGATCGGTATTCCGTGAGTCTCAGTTTGGTCATCCCCTGAACTGTTCGTTTCCCATCGTCCTTGGCGATGGTTGTGATGCGAAAACCATCGCATTTCATGGGAATTAAGAACGCATGACCCCCAAGAAACAGGGCTTGCCCCGGAGCCAGTGTGGTTGTGGGGGCAAGTGTGTTATCATCACCGAGAAGGAGATCAGGTCTGAACACGAAGTCGTACGCGCTCAGCATACCCTGCTGTTGAGCCTCGTGTATGACCCTCGCGGAACGCTCTAGCTCCTGAGAGCCGAAGGTTCTCGTCTGAATCGAAACATTCTGTCGCACCAACTCAGCAATGACGGACTGAAGGACCACACGGGATTCCGACCGGTTGATAATCGCTACGTTTTGGAGGACCGCGCTGTAGAGGTTTCGGTCGCCCGCCGCCTCCCAAACATATATGGGGTCTGCGGGAAGTGTGCGTATCGCTAACGCGTCTCTAGACATGGTCAGTTCCTTCTGTTGGTGTCAGCTACATGGTATTCATGCTGCGATTTTTGCTTTGTGCTTCTTGGGGATTATGACAGCAGTTTGGGGCACATTTTTCTCAACAAGCTTCTTGTGACCTCTCGCGCGCGCGCACCAAGGTTTCTTGCGTGAAAGTTGTGAAGTGAGGCTCTGTTAAGTCTTAGGGTGACGGGAACGGCTGTTAACTGCCGGGTGACAGCAAACATGGTCTGGTTATTTTGGTTTTGTCCACTTTAGTATTCCATAATCTGGAATCTCGAACTTTGTTGCAAATATGAGGTAAAAAGAGGAACTACCGTCTTTGCCAAAGGCAGTTATGTCAACAGTATTATGTTGCCGAAAGGATGCCGCATACCTTTCCGCATACTCTTGCTTTCTCATGGAGCCCCAACTCAGCCAATCAGAGTTACCCCACCACCTATTCAAGGATGTTGCGTAACTCTCTGCTCGCTTTCTTTTTGTCAAATCATCACTCGAAAGGTTCTTTCGTGCATACCCCATTTCTCGGCAAATCCTCCACGAAAAATGGATTAGCATATCAGTATTCGGGGTTCTTGAGAGCTTTAGAACCAAATCCCTATCTATTACAGGAACCCCATACCCAAACGGATCAATGTAAACAAGTGTTGGTTCTCTCCCGTTAACCAAAGATGCCTATAGGAAGGAGTTTTGGACACGCAGAACACCCCGAACTAAATATATCAAGCACATTAAGATACGAGGCGACATGACACTCTGTGCATCGTCAGTACAACCTTTTGATAGTTACGTAAAAACGTAAGAGCAACCACTAATACTGACGCCGGTCTAACGTTGTTTGGTGAATTCGTTGGGGCAGTGCCAAATCTGCGGCAAGAAATCAAACACTCTTTCGGATCAGCTTGGAGTCTGCCTACAATGCATCAGAGAGACGCCCAAAGACGCCCTGAAGGTGACGGACAAAGTCCACGCTGAAAGCCGGGCAGTTTTCGGTCTTCCCTCAAAACCCCCCAAAGACCCTAACGGGCTTCCCTGCGGCATCTGCTCCAACAACTGCCAAATCGGCGTCGGCGAGAAGGGTTTCTGTGGGCTCGTATTCAACCGAAACGGACAGCTAGTGCGAATTGGAGGGACTACGGCGAAGGGAATACTCCAATGGTACTACGATCCCCTGCCAACGAACTGCGTTGCATGGTGGTTCTGCCCAGGCTGCACCGGCGCAGGATACCCAAAATACGCATACAAACCTACGGCAGAAACCGGATACGCCAATCTCGCTGTTTTCTATGGCAGTTGCAGTCTTGACTGTCTGTACTGTCAGAACTGGCATTACAGAGACCTTGCCTCAAAACTTGCCCCTGTCATGAGCGCAGAAAGCTTAGCAGCCAAAGCGGACAGCTACGTATCACGCTTACGCTTTGATAAAGGTGAAAGCCCCCAAGTCGAATACGTTTCCTGCATCTGTTTCTTTGGTGGCGATCCGTCCACTCAGATGCCTCACGCGTTGAAAACCAGTGAGCTGGCGTTAGAAACGGCTAGAGAAAAAAAGCGTATACTGCGGATTTGCTGGGAGACCAACGGCTATTGGAAGAAGGAGTTTGCCCTGAAGGCTACTCAGCTCTCACTTCAGAGCGGTGGGATCATCAAGTTTGACCTAAAAACTTGGAACAACAGCTTGAACAGAGCTTTATGCGGAGTGTCGAACAAGCCAACTCTTGACAGCTTCAAAATGATCGGTGAGGGTTTCTTCAAGAAACGATCTGAGTTGCCACTATTAACAGCAAGCACGCTTCTGGTTCCAGGGTACATCGACGCAGAAGAGGTTGAAAATCTGGCGAAGTTCATTGCCAGCATTGACGCAAGGATCCCCTACACGCTTCTCGCTTTTCATCCGCACTACAGAATGAACGACTTACCTACTACGAGTCGGGAACACGCCAACCAATGCTACGATGTAGCGAGGAGGCACCTTGAAGAAGTGAGAATAGGTAACATAAGCCTTCTCTCTTGAACTTCACATTTGCGCGCGCATCGTGCTGCGGAACCATAACGCGATTATTGGCTGTGTATGGGTACGCGGATTTTCTGGTCTTTGGGCACTATGACACTCAACACCAGATGAAACGCGATTCCCACTTCATATCTGCCGACAATCAGGGAGAAACAGCAATCGATACCGACGGGGACGAAATCGAATCAGCGATAAAGCGGGCGAAGCTCTGTGCCTTTCCTATGGTTCTGAATTCCCAGAGACCGCGCGCACAGCGGTTTTTGGACGGATTCTGATCTTGTTTGGCATATAGAACTTTGTTTCAGAAGCTTTAAATTAACGTCTCCATCTTCTAACAGTGGGGTGGGCGGCAGCAATTCGAGAATTGCTGTGTTGCTGAAAGAGAAAGGAGTTTTTGCTTCACCCCGAAAATCTATAACCACCTTCAGACCCTGCTTTGCAGGGTGTTCCAGTATCTAGAGTCGAGTTGGCGCGTCTCCAGTTTGTCGTTGGGTTCTTTTTTGGGAAATCTCTTCTCTTGTATGGGTTAGCCGCCATGAACTACTGGAATAATGACGATTTCTTCCCCGTCTTGCACTCGAGTTTCAAGACCTTTCAAAGCGCTTATTTCTCTTCCGTTGACAAGGATTAGCGCGTTTGGACGAGGGTCGTTGAGTTCTGGATCAATCAGCGTTCGTCTGGCCTCGCCGGAAAGAGACGCACCTATTTTTTCCACAGCTTTCCGGACAGTGGGGGTGTCTAATTTCAGCGAGAGCTTGTCTTTTTGAGCGGAAATCCGGAAGATCCCCCTGAGCTTGATGTTTACGCTGATGGTCATCCTTATCCCAGAAAAGTGATCGTATTCTATGCGGAATTGAATGGAGAGGCTTTTTGTGGCGCCAGCTGTTTTCTGCGGATCCTTTGGGTTTGGGCGTTTGCGATATTGATGTCTTGCCGGATGTCAAAGATTGAGGAAGCTATCGCTTTTCAAGGGCTTCAGATATGCGGTCCAGCGCTTTGCTGAGATTCTGGATGGAGTTGGCAAACGATAGACGCAAGTAGCCATCGCCGTGTTTTCCAAACGCGGTTCCTGGCAAGACTGCTACCCCGGCCTCGTTGAGCAGATAATCTGAGAGGTCTCGGCAGTTGGTTCCAGTTCCTGTTATGTTCGGGAATACATAGAAGGCCCCAAGAGGCTTCTTGCAGGTAATCCCTGGAATCTCGTTCAAGCCCGGGACTATGACGTCTCTCCTCTTTTTGAACTCGGCGACCATCTTCTCTGATTCGTCTTGTGGACCTTGTAGCGCTTCGACTCCAGCCATTTGGGTAAAGGCGCATGTGCAGGAGTTGGAGTTGACCATTAGCTGCGTGACTTTTTGTGCTAAGTCCTTTCGCATTACACCGTATCCAAGTCTCCAGCCAGTCATGGCATAGGTTTTCGAAAAGCCCTCTAACACGATGGTTCGCTCCTTCATCCCGGGAAGTGACGCTATGCTTTCATGTTGGCCCTCATAGAGTATCTTGCTGTACACTTCGTCGGATATCACGAAGATATCATCTCTGTCCGCGATGGCCTCAGCTACAGCTTTCAGGTCGCTCTTCGTGAGAACTCCGCCCGTTGGGTTTTGCGGTGAGTTCAAGACTATCATCTTAGTCTTCTTCGTTATCTTGTCTTGAACGTCCTCTGGATCAAACCTGAAGTTTTTCTCCTCTTTCAGAGGTATGGGTATCTGCTGGGCTCCGACAAAGTTTATCACAGACTCGTAGATGGGAAAGCCAGGGTTGGGGTTCAAGATCTCGTCGCCAGGATCAGCTAGGGCGAGTATGCTGAAGAACATGATCGGTTTGGCGCCAGGTGTCACGACCACCTCTTCCGGATCGACGTCTATGTCTCTCGTCTTTGAGATGTGTTCTGCGATTGCTTCTCGGAGTTCTGGGATTCCCGCAGCTGGAACATAGTGTGTGTAGCCGGCATGGAGGGCTTTTACTGCAGCTTCTTTGATGTTCTTTGGTGTGTCAAAATCCGGTTCTCCAATTTCGAGATGAACGATGTCTCTTCCTTTCTTCTCAAGCGCCTTTGCTTTTGCGAGGACTTCGAAGGCGGTTTCCGTTCCTAGAGCGTCCATCCTCTTTGCGAAGATTGAGTCCATTGAATCACCAGTTTTACGTGAAGATATGGAGGTAAAAAGGATCAAGTATTTAACGTTTGCAACTGGTTTGTGGATCGCCTTAGAAATGTTTGGACAAGGGTTTCATTTTCAGAACTTCAGGGTTGACGAGGTTCGGTGGTCTTCTGCCTTCGAAGAAGGCTACAAGATTGTCTGACACCATCTTGGCCATCTTAGAGCGTGTCTCGTGGCTGGCGCTGGATATGTGTGGGGCAACTACTACGTTGTCGAGTGTGAGCAATGGATTGTCTGCAGGGGTTGGCTCTTGCTCGAAGACGTCGATACCAGCACCCGCAATTCGCCCTTTCTTTAGGGCATTGTGCAAAGCTTTTTCATCCACAACTGGGCCTCTCGAATTGTTAATCAGATAGGCTGTCCTCTTCATCAGGTTGAGTCTTTCCTCATTGATCAAGTGGTGCGTTGCTTTCAACAATGGAACGTGGACGCTGACAAAATCGGATTCTTTCAGAAGGGTTTCCAAATCTACGGATTCTGCGCCAAGTTCTTGTTCCAATTCGGGTCTTGGCACGACGTCGTAGAACAGGATTTTCATATTGAAACCTTTCGATCTTCTCGCCACAGCTGCGCCTATTCTCCCTGCTCCGACGATCCCAATGGTTGCTCCGTAAACGTCTCTTCCCGACAGCATGCTTGGATGCCACCCCACTTTCCACTTTCCGGAACGAACGTAGTTGTCGGCCTCAGTGACTCTGCGTGCGGTAGCCATGAGGAGTGCCCAAGCAAAGTCTGCAGTGGTCTCTGTCAACACTCCAGGCGTGTTAGTTACGTAGATTCCTCTCTTGGTTGCTTCTTTGACATCTATATTGTCGTATCCCACAGCGAGTTGCGCCACTATCTTCAAGCTTGGTGCTGCATCAAAGACCTCAGCGTCGATTTTGTCTGAGAGGAGCGAGGCAAGGGCGTCGACATTTGCAGCTTTTTGAATAATCACGTGTTTTGGTGGAGGCGCGTATTCAGGCCAAATCTCTGCGTCGAATCGGTCTTTGATTATCTGAAGTCCTCTTTCAGGAATCTCACGGGTCACAAATACCTTGGGTTTCGGCATATTCAGTCACTTCTTTATCTGTGCGGTTTCTACTACTGGGAGTTTATTAGTTAAAGTCTTTGTTTTTCCATTTGTGCGAGCGGGTCTTCCAAGCCATTGTGGAAAGCTGTCTGGGCAAGAGATTGATTGCTTTTTCATGAGTGTAAGAAAACCTGTAACTTGGAAGCATTGTCAAGCTGTGGTTCCTAGCGCGTAGATGGGTTGATCATTCTTATATCTGGTCAGTAGTTTCTTAGAAGCACGCTACCTGTTCTTGCATTTAGGAGCGGCGGGAATGGTTACAATCAGTAACAAGAACGAACTGGTAAACAATGCTGGATCACGCCTCGATCGCAAAGCCAGAGAGCTTGCACTCCTGGGCCTCGAAGCAGCTTTGGAAGCAGTCGATCCGAGGGAGTTGATCAAGTCTAGAGTCACGATACGGGGAAGCGTGCTCCGAATTGATGATGCCTCTTTTGATTTGGACAAATTCCGGAGTATCTTTATCATTGGGGGCGGCAAGGCTAGCGGTTCTATGGCCGAAGCTCTTGAGAAGATACTGGGTGATCGTATAACAGAAGGCGCTTTGAATATCCCCTACAACAACGGGACATTCGGTGTACGACGAATCCGTCTGCAAGAGGCAAGTCATCCAGTTCCAGATGAAGCGGGTGTGAGGGGTGCAGAGCGCATTCTGAATCTGGCTAGACGAGCTAGTGAGGACGATCTGGTTATCTGCATCATTTCAGGTGGAGGGTCTAGTTTGATGGCACTCCCTCGAGGCGAGATATCTCTTCAAGATAAGAAAGCGGTTACGCAGGGCCTGTTGAATTCAGGGGCCACAATAAATGAGGTCAACACTGTACGGAAGCATATCTCAGACTTCAAAGGCGGCTGGTTGGCAAAGAGAGCGTATCCTGCCACGGTCATCAACTTGATTCTTTCCGATGTGCTCGGCGACCCCTTAGATTTTATAGCGTCGGGACCTTCAGTCCCAGATTCTACTACGTTCCATGATGCTGTTGAAGTTCTCAAACGATATGGTCTCTGGGGGGATCTGCCGAAGTCCGTTGAGCGGGTCTTGCTTGATGGCGAGAGAGGACTGATAGCGGAGACGCCCAAGAGAGAGGATGAAGCGTTCAAGAAGGTTCACAGCTTTGTTGTGGGAAATAATCGGTTGGCAAGCTTAGCCGCGTATGATAAGCTTCAGAGTGCTGGTTTGAACACACTCTTTCTCACTTCATTCTTGGAAGGTGAAGCAAGGCATGTAGGGACAATGTTTGCCGGCGTTGCGAGAGAGATAGATGCAACAGGGAAACCTGTTGAAAGACCTGCTGGTGTAGTGACAGGGGGAGAAACGACGGTGACAATTTTGGGCGAAGGAAAAGGCGGGCGAAACCAAGAAATCGTCTTGGCAGCAGCCTTGAAGATGCAGAAGCTAGATGGCGTGGCGATTGGATCTGTAAGTACTGATGGAATCGACGGTCCAACTGATGCTGCTGGAGCCTTGGCAGATGGAAAGACCATACTTCGTTCTCAAGAGGTCGGTTTGAACGCTACGAGTTTTCTGCTGAATAACGATTCCTACAACTATTTCTCAAAACTGGGCGATCTGGTCTTTACGGGACCAACAGGCACGAATGTCAATGACGTTTCGATTATTGTTGTTATCTAGCTAGGCTTGTTCGCCGGTGAAGAGCTCTACTATCTCTGATGCCGTCTGAATGAGGTCGTTGACCTCTTCGAACATCTTTTCAAGATCGGACCCTCGATTCTTTGCGACTTGTCTCACTGTTCGTTCGATATCGACCAGGCATCTTAGGATCGGGTCTCCGATGGGCTTTCTTTCTTTTAGGGTTTGATGGACTATCGCTTCGACATAGATGGGGTCGCCCATGCTGTAGTAGATTGCGGCTTGCGCTTTTCTTACCGCTTCCAAGATTAGTCCAGAAGCCATGTAAGGAGTTTTTTGGGCAGCAGTCAGTTCTGCTTTCGCTTCTCGAAGGTAGCGTAAAGCCCATCCTTTCTGATAATCATCCATCATTGCCATTATATTATCTTCCCTTCGGCAATTCCTGTCGTCGGAGGAACTACGCTTCTTCCTCTGTTTCCTCCTCCATCAGTTCGGCTTCTTCAGAGGGTTGGGTGGTGATCACTAGGCGGGTTATGTATCCTGCTATTCTGTTTCTTAGCTTCTTTGAGGAAATCCCAGTGAGGGCTTCTACGGATTCCTTGTTATTTCCAAAACTAGTCGTGAATTTGCCGGGAAACCTCTCTAGAAGTTCGCGTGCTGTACTCTTTATTTTCTCTGTCCGAACTTTCCCCAAGCTTCTGCTTGCCCTCCACCGTCCTTGCGTCTTCCTGTCTTCTTGATCATTCGTGGTAACACTGTTCCATCTTCCTCGTTGCTTTTATTACTTACGCCATCCGAAACCTCGATTTCACCCTTCGGATCTCAGGGTGGGTCATTTTCTGGTTCTGCCAGCGCAAAAAACGTGAAAAACTCTTGAAATTAATGCTTACCTAGGAAATCGCATTCCATTCATGGCTTCAACAAACGTTAAATAGTGACTGAAGGGAAAAAGAAGCTGTGGAGAAGGTCCTATGGCGAATCTCGAATTGTCTGTGGCGCCTATGCACCGAATAATCAAGAAGGCGGGAGCGGAAAGGGTAAGCGAATCGGCTGCTAAAGCGTTGGCCAAGGAGCTTGAAGGAATCGGCTTAAAAATCTCAAAGGAAGCCATCGATTACGCTATGCACGCTGGACGGAAAACCGTCAAAGCTGAGGATATCGAAATAGCCGTAAGGAAAGCAATAGGCAGGTAAGCCAAGGTCTTTCCAGGGCATCCTACAACTCTGCATCTACGCTCCTGAGAAGAATAGTGGTCTCTAGGCTCCTCTCTGCAACGCGACTGAGACGATGCCACCTAGAACGAAAACTGCTCCAAGAATGAAAAGTGCACTTGGGATTTCCACAAATAGAATGATCCCGAGTAGAGTCGCGGCGAGAGGTTCCAAGAGGGCTAGTGTGGCCGTTTCAAAGGACTTCAGACCGGAAAGCGAAGAAAAGTACAAGGAATGCGCCACAGCAGTCGGCAAAACTCCTAGCCCTACCAGTACTGGAACAGCCTCCCAACTCATTGCAGAGAACAACGGCCCCGAGCTCATCGCGACACTTGCGGCGAGCACTGCCAAGGCGGACAACATGTAGATGAAGAGCATCAAAGACAGAATCGGAACCTTGCGCCTTGTGGCTCGTCCCCAGCTTAGATACAACGCCTCAACGACCGCAGCAAGCAGAGCTTCGAGATCTCCCTTTAGGTTCAGACCAAAAGTCGGCGAAGAAGTTTCGGCGTAGGCGATTACGCTCAGCCCCAGAAATGAAATCACTATCCCTAGTATTGCACGTCGAGTTGGTTTCACGCCCGAAATCAAGGTTGAGAGTATCAGTGCCCAAATGGGCGTGGTG
>JABAOH010004604.1_pt1 | contig 16692 bp, 22 predicted proteins | sample 7062181 | NCBI WGS metagenome assembly JABAOH01 (sample SAMN14538630, study PRJNA623070) | marine sediment metagenome | biome: marine biome [ENVO:00000428]; feature: marine pelagic biome [ENVO:01000023]; material: deep marine sediment [ENVO:00002113]; isolation source: pool of 5 deep marine...
CGATAGTGGCGAACCCGGGCCTGGGTGGCCTCAGGGGAGGGCCGGTGACGATCGCCGGGCTCAGCGTTGTCACGCACGTCTCCCGTCTCGCGGCTCGGAAAGGAACCGGGCTCATCGTGCCCGTGGCTAACCCCGAGCTGCTCCCGGTCGTTGACGAGATAGTGAAGACCTCGTACGTCATGGAGGGGGCCTCTGAGGCCTTCGACCCCGACAGCCAGATACGCTGGCTCGGTAATAACCAGTGGTCCTGGACCGCCGGGCTGCAGGGCATCGCTGAGAGGGAGAAGGTCGCCTCGAACATAATGATAGGGAGCTTCGCGGCAGAGGCCATGATCTTGGCGGAGACCTTCGCAAGGATAGGAGCATTCCAGGTCGGTGGCCTCACCAACACATACCAGATCCCGTTCTTCGTGGCGGCATGCGACTATACCCTTGTGGGCGACGAGATGCTCGCCGCCGGAGCCTACCTGTCCGGCGACCCGGAGCAGATAGCGACCATAGCCGCTGAGGATATCTTCAAGATCGTCTTCGTGGGCGTGATTGTGGTCGGTATCTTCCTGGGGCTCGCTGGTAGTGAGGCCCTGATATCCCTCTTGGGGGTGTGACCAACGTCGGTGATTGTCAAGAAGAACATTCCGCTGATCGTAACGTTCCTGATAGGCATCGTGCTGGTCTTCGAGTGGTTCATCCCCACAGATGTCGGCAACCAGGTCGGAACCGGGATCAGGGAGTCCGGGATCATCATAAACTCCTTCGCCATAATGGCCGGGGTGATAGGGCTGTACCTCAACGAGACGAGGAAGATCATGAGCAGGAAGAACGACTGGCCCTACAGTGTCTGGATGATAGTCGTGGTGTCCCTGTACATAGCTGTAGGAGTCCCGCTCGGCTACCAAAGCGATACCTACCAGTGGATATACAACTCGATACTGATGCCTCTTGGGGCCACGATGTACGGCGCCATATCGTTCTACATCGCCGCTGCGGCCTACCGGGTCCTGAAGTTCAGATCCCTGCAGGCCGTGGTCCTCCTGCTCCCGGCGATGATACTCATCCTCGGAAACACGCCTATGCTAACTTCCTTCTGGACCGGCTTCGTCGACTCTGGCTCGTGGATCATGTCGTACATAACGCAACCGGTGTACACGGGGATCATGGTGGGTGTGGCTCTGGGGACCATGGCCACCGGCGTAAGGACCCTGCTGGGCCTCGAGACGGGTTGGCTCGGTAGGAAGGAGGAGGAGTGAGATGGCCGAGGGAAGCGTCTTCGATAGACTGGAGAACATCCCCCGGGAGATCGTGTACGTCGTCCTGCTGGTCGGTCTCTGCTACGTGCTCGTGAACCCTTTAGGGCTGCCGATTAAGGTGACTGGGGAGACTCGTGAGCTCTACGACCTCATTGAGGAACTGCCGGAGGGTAGCGTCGTCCTGACCGACATCGCCTTCGGGGCCGGCGGGATGCCGGAGCTTGGGCCCGCCTTCACTGCGGTGATGCACCACATGTTCCAGAGGAACCTCCGCGTCATCGTGATGACTCTATACACGGAGGGCCCCCAGATGTACAACATAATAGTGGACGGTAAGATAAAGCCGGACACGTCCTACGATAAGACGTACGGCACCGACTACTGCTTTTTCGGATACAACGCCGGCGGCGTGACAACCATGGCAGAGCTAGCGAGGAACATGCGCGTCCTTGGAACGGACTACAGGGGAACCTCCCTGGACCAGCTCCCGGTGATGGACGGAGTCGAAGACTACAGTGACATCGACTTGGTGATAACCTTCACCACGTCATCAGGTGGCATAAGCAGCCCCGCCGACTGGGTTCAGCAATGGGCCACGCCCTTCGGGTCCCCGCTGGCTTGCGTCGTCCTAAAGATGATGATACCCACGGTCTCCCCCTACTACGGGACGGGGCAGGTAGACGCCCTGATCCCCGGGGCGGGGGCGTCGGCCGAGTACGAGCTGCTGGTGAACAGGCCCGACGAGGGCCTCGCCAGCACGGACGCGCTGTCGTTCGCGCACCTGCTGGTCATAGTGCTCGTGGTGCTGGGTAACATCGCTTTCTTCGGTAAGGGAGGGGTCGTGAAGGGATGATTTCGAGCGACATTAGCATCTGGATCGCTGCCTTCTTCACGATAACCATCATGAGCTACGCCTTCAGGGACAACCCGCTGTTCAAGTTCGCCGAGAGGACGTTCATCGCCGCCGTCATCGGCCACGCCGTGGTCATGGGGGTCAACAGCCTCACGCAGTTCGGGTTCGACAAGGTCCAAGCGGGCAACGTCGCATACGTGGTCCCGATCATCGTCGGAATTACGATCTTCTCCAGGTACCACGCGAAGTACTACTGGCTCAGCAGGTACGGCATGGCTGCCCTGGTCGGGATCGGGGTCGGGCTCTCTCTGAGGACCGTGCCCCAAGCCAACATCGTGAGCCAGCTGGTGAAGGCGGTGACACTTGGCGACAACATATTACTGGGTATCTTAACTGCGGTGACCACCTTCACGGTGATTCTCCACTTCACCTTCACCGTCAAGAAGGTGCACGAGGGGCCCCAGTCGGCCCTCCCCCAATTAGGACGCTACCTGATGCTTATAGCATTCGGCGCCGCTTTCGGGAACACCGTGATGACGAGGATGAACCTCCTCATCGGCAGGCTCATCTTCCTACTGAGGGACTGGCTGGGGCTGATGGCCTAGCGATGGACGCCTTCCGGTGATGGAGATGAGCCTGCTCAGGGAGAAGCTGGCGAGGAACCTCGGGAGGCTAGCAGAGGGGTTCCCCGGCGTCATGGGCATCGGGGCGAAGAGCATAGAGACGGACGAGGAGCCGATCCTGGTGAACGGGGACGAGGTGTTCCCCATCGGGAGCTCCATCAAGATACCGATACTCCTGGAGTTCTTCAGGAAGGTGGAGGCAGGGACCCTTGACAGCTCTAGACCCCTGACCTTTGAGGAGAAGCATATAGTTGGCGGCAGTGGCGTCATACAGCATCTAACGCACGGGAAGCTGACGATGCCTCTCATCGACTACGCGACGCTGATGATCAACGTCAGTGACAACGTTGCTACGAACATAATGATAGACCTGGTGGGCATGAATGATGTCAACCGCATGTTGGATGCTCTGGGGCTGAAGGTCACTAGATTGCAGAGGAAGATGATCGACTGGGAAGCTGCCAGAGCGGGGAAGGAGAACATATCAACNNGAGAGCGCGCTGAACGTGATGAAGAAGCCCAAGGTCGGCGCGATAAGGAACTCTGTCCCGGACGAACTCGAGGTGGCGGACAAGTCGGGCGGCGTCCCCGGCGTCTCCTGCGACCTCGGGGTGGTCCTGTTGCCCAAGGGGCCATACGCCGTCGCGGTGATGACCAAGCACATCCCCGTCTCGGACTTCAGGAACTTGGAGACGGCCTCCTACATGAGGAGGGCGACGAAGCTGATCCACGACTACTACGAGGAGATCTCCCTAGCGACGAGTTACGGCAGAAGAACATAGGCGATCGGGTTCACATTCCCACTTTTTTTATTGTGACCTTTTCCGAGTCGTATATAATGTTCAGGCCCAGAGTGATGTGACCGACGCTTGTAGCTTAGTGAAGGCCGATCCAGCATTGGTGTGGGACAGGACTGGAGCAGGTTTATGGACCAGGATCGGGAGAGGTTGAGGGCGTGGCTCGGGTCTGGGGCGCGCGCGGCTATGAAAAGGTAAACGTCCTACCCCACGTATGGTGCATTATCGAGGATGTCGAGTTCGGGAACTGGGGAGCAAGAAGAAGAAAACCGGTCACACCCGAGCTACTGAAGGCGGTTCTTGAAGGAAAAAAGGGGTAAGATAGGAGCGAAACATCACCAAGAATCTATCCTCCATCTTTTTTATGTTCACGTAAGTCTTAAGCGGTGATGCGCCCCATTCATTGGTGGGGAGCGCTAGGGGCCTACTCATCCGATATCCAGGATCCCAGGTCTCCTTGATCACTCGCGTAGTACGTGAATGTTGAAGTAGAGATGGCTAGGAAGAAAAGATGTCCTAATTGTGGAAGCAAAAAGGTGAAAAAAGAGGGAAGGGAATGGAGGTGCGGCACCTGTGGAAAAACTTGGTCTGGCAAGGCTAAGAGCTCCAGGTCTAAGAAGGAAAAGACAAGATTTAGTGGATGATGCGAGTTTGCGTGTGCGCCTCTAATAGTGTGAGATGTTTATGATAACTTCAAATAAATACCCTGAATGTCATGATTGCGATGGGATAACCTATCCCATGTTCGACCATCAAACTGGGAAAACCTACTACAAGTGTTATTCCTGTGGATATGACAGCAGAAAAGAAGTGAAGGAATAGTACCCCGCGCGCGTAAGTTTTAAGCGGTGATGCGCCCCATTCATCAATATTCGTTCGCGCGTGCGCTCCACCATCACCATCTACGCTATCTGCGACCTCAAGAGCGAGGTAAGATAGAAGGCTCTCAGCATTAAGCCCTCACGCAGGAGACGCTGAAGCACATAGGATAGTCACGACCCCTTTAGATATGATTGTGAAATATACTGCACGTGTAATATTGGACATGCAATACATTTAAAAGGGGGTTTGGTGCATTAGTTGAGTATTGGATATCCAATAATAAGATGTGTAGTCTGGAGGAGAACGAAATGAATATCTCAAAGCCCGTGGCTTGCGTCGAGAGCTTCTTCGAGGTGGTCAGACATAGACACTCGGTGAGAAAGTACAGGCCTCACGAGATCCCCGATAGAGATCTGGCGGAGATGTTCGAGGCGGCCCGCCTGGCCCCATCGGCAAACAACTCCCAGCCCTGGCGTTTCATCATCGTCAGGGACCCTGAGACAAAGAAACTACTGTCGAGGCCCCGCCCACAGACATTCATCGCCGATGCCAACCTCGTAGTGGTGGTGATCGGGGATACGAGCGCCTCGTGCTGTCCCAGGGCGACCTGGACCACCCGGGATCCGATCATAGCCACGGAGCACCTGGTGTTGGCGGCCACAGCCCTGGGGTACGGGACATGCTGGATCGCGATGTATGAATCCCGCCCGAGGGATTACATCGAAGAAGTCAAGGAGGCTCTCAAGATCCCGGATCACATGGAGATCGTGTGCCTGGTTGCCATCGGCGTTCCTGACGGAGAACATCCGCGGGCTCCGAAGAAGGAGATCCACGAGATCTGCTTCCTAGAGGAATACGGCTATCCCTTTCAGAGTGGAAGGAGACCGGGCGAAGAATGAAGCAGGAACATCAAGGAAACCTGTTAAATCCCCTCCCAGTTGCGTTGGTTGGAGCGAACGTGGACGGTAAACCCAACTATCTGGTGATAGGGTACATCTCACCCTTCGACTTCGGCAAACACATCTTCTTCAGCCTGTACAAGAAGCGCCACACCAGGAAGGGCATCCACGAGAACGGGACGTTCAGTGTCAACATCCCTTCTGAGGTCCTCATCGAGGAGACCAAGCTTTGCGGGAGCAAGTCTGGCAGAGAATTCGACAAGTCGACCCTCTTCGATACTTTCTATGGGGCGCTGGGGACCGCCCCGATGATCCGGGAGTGCCCCATCAACATGGAGTGCGAGGTCGTCGAGGTCCTCGACTATGACCCAAACGAGGGGATCATTGGGAGGGTCGTCAAGTCTTACATCAATTCGGAGTGCATCGTCGATGGGAAACTGGACATCAGGAGGGCCCGACCCTTCGTTTGGGCCACGGGTGGGGACTACAACTACTACAGACTAGGGGATCGCATCGAGTGACCAGAAAAGAGCTGAGTCAGGCGGAATCAACGAAGTGTGCGCAGTCCGTTCAGGTGGAGCCGCCTTGTCGAATTTCGCCTATAAAAACAGCCAGTAAGGTGTTGTAAGGGATCCCAAGGTGAAAGTGCGCGGCAGAGTTCGCTGTAAGGCACACACGCAGTTATAAAAAATGTAGAGAAAATTCCGCATCACTCATTCTTGTGCTAAAAGAGCCATGAGCTCGCGCGAGTCCATGATCGGACTGATCTCATACTTGCAGACATCGGTCCACGGCTGGACGTTCTTCGCCACGGTCTCGATGTCAGTTCCCTCGGTCACGGCGAACGCCTTCCTCGCCCCGATCACGGTGTGAATCGGGTACAAGAACTTGACATCGCCGACAGGCTTCCATTTCATGAACCCCTCAGATACCTCTTTGGAGTCCTTCCCCTCCCAGCACCAGGTTATCAAGAACTTCATAGCTTTCACCAATTCATGGTAACTTTGAAAAATTTAGAATTTTTTTTATCAAAGCGCATGGAGGGTTTATAGTTCTCAATAAAGTTAGGAGAAGGAAGCTTGATAGCGTTTGCGGGAGCGTCTACAGAGGTTTCTGTCCGACGATTAACACATAGCCACCGTGCTCCTTGAGGATCTTCGTTATCCTGTCGTCTATCTTCTGCGCCTTCCTGAAACGGGAGTCGGTAAGAAACTTGCCCAATATCTTCCAATAAGTCCTTATCATGAAGGATAATATTCCGAGAACCCCCATCTCTTTGGTGACGCTCGGGGCCTCCGAGCTCTTAACCTCGCTCATCTCGACCACCCGGAGGCCCGACTCCTCAAACAGGCTCCTCAGCTTATCGGGCGTAAACATCCCGTGGATCGCCGGATGTTCGTCCGCGAGCTCGAGGAGCTCGGCCGGCGCCGGGTCGTAGAAGATCGTCTCGTTCGCCCCAATCAATCCACCTGGCCGGACGACCCTGATCGTCTCCTTTAAGGCGTCCACCTTGTCACCGGGTAGAGGCGTCAACACGGACTCGAAGATGGCGACATCAAACGACCCGTCGTCGAATGGAAGCTGAAAGGCGTCCGCCACCCGAAACTCGACCTTGTCACCAACTCTTTGCTTGCTCCCATTCTCCTTTGCCTTGGAGATCATGACATCAGATATGTCTATCCCCGTGACCCGTGAACCGTATTCCCTGGCTATCTCACAGGCGGTCAGCCCAGCTCCGCAACCGACATCTAGCACCCGGTCTTTGGGTCCCAGCCGCAACATCTCTATAAGATCCTTCGTAGCCGCTGCTCCCCCCAGGTGAAGGGCAGGCAGGGCGTCTGCCAGAAGGCCTATGAAATCGTACCATTCAAGGGTGCTAATCTCGTCATGGCCCTTCTCATCAATCTTCTTCATATACAAAACCACCACTCAAACAACGACACGTGATCATGAGTGTCAAATCACGCACACGCAGTTCAATTTCCTCATTCTCTTCACGCATCCTGCAATCGACCCGAGAAAGTTCCAGGCCTCGCCCCGAGAACCCTCTCTGCAAGGTCGAGGGCGAACTCGATGACCCTCTCCCATTTCTCAGGCTCGGTGCTGATCTTGTTGAGCGCCTGCGCTGCCCCGAGCAAAGCCACCGCAGCTTCCCTGGGATACGGCGTGTTGAAGACGCCTTCAGCTACACCTTGTTCGATGAGCCTCGTCGTGGGAGGGACAACTAAGGGAAACATTTTCTGCTCGATCATCAGGTGGAGCTGAGCGTTCCTCTCCTCGTGGAGGAAGCCCACAAACTCCCTGTTCCGATGGGCTTGATCTGTGAGATGTCTGTTTAGCTCATTGATCTTCTCGATAATGTCCATATCGTCTCTCTCTACAAGTTCATCAAGCGTTTTCTGCAATTCCCCTCCCAGGATACGGTCCACGAGTGCGATCAGGATCTCCATCTTTGACTCGAAGTAGTAGTAGAAAGCTCCCTGGGACAACCCGGCGGTCCTGACTATCTCGGAGACCGAGGTCTTCTCGTAGCCTTGTTTAAGAAACAGCCTCTGGGCAATGTCGAGAAGCTGTCTCCGCCTTTCTTCGGGGTCCATCACGTTGCGTAATGCGATCACCTCATGAATGACTGACTATCAGTCACTGACTATCAGTCAGTATGACCTCGCATCCCAGATATATAACTTTACTGCCTGCCCGCCCGCACGCGATTCCAAACGCGCTCTCACAGAAGGTTCCCGACAACGTCAAGAGCCTCAGGCGCAAGGGCGTCAGCTCCACCATCACCCTCTAAGTCATCAGAGACCTCTAGGGCGAGGAGAGGTGGGAGGTCCTCAGCATCAAGCCCCCACGTGGGGGATGCAGAAACAACTGAGGATAGCCGCGACTCCATTTGATACTGAAAATCCGTCTCTGTAGACTGAGTATCGTCATAGCATCATGAGAGTAGCTTGAAGAGAGCGCATCAAGAAACCATCCCCCATCTTTTCTCATGAACCACTTGGACGCTATGTTACCATTTCTTTCAGACAATCTTTCATCATTGAATGGGATTCATTGGGCGCGCAGTCTAGCGTAACGATGTAATATTGATTTCTTATGGGATTCTTGTCATATTATGGAGCTATTCTTTGGGCCTAAGGATGGCTATCTGGCCCCCGTGGTGGATGTTGTGGTGGGCCACCCTGAAGAACATCTCGAAGTAGGAGTAAGGGTAGTGCTCCCCGAGGATGTCGTCGTGAACCCTATCCACATCAAAATTTGAGACCGCCTCCACGAGTCTGTCAACGGCTAGATCAAATTTCTCCGCGTCCGCCCTCCACTCCTCCTCACCCTCCCCCGTCGGGGGCCAGTCTTCACCCCGCGCCGGCATCTCCATGCCGTTTATCGCGCCTATAGCGGCCTCCACCCAAAACGTGCAGTGGTTGACGATCTCCCAGATCGTGTGCCTCCCTCCGATGGGCCTGGCTCTCGCATGAGATTCATCCACACTCCCCAAAAATTTCGTGAACTCCTCCTTCGAACCCCTATAGGTCGACACCCACTGCCCAAGGATCAGGTCCATTCCGCCCATAGTCTGGCACCTCGTTAAAAGCGTCAGCATGATTCCTATTTATTCAGTGCTCCAGAAGCAGGGGATAGCGCGCGGAGGCCATGTAGTTTATGGGTTCGATAGCTTCAGCTTTTTACCGACCTCGAAGGCATGGGCTACCTGAGGGCCAAGCCCGAAGTAATGGCTTGGGGGGCTCTCGACCAGAAAGAAGGGCTCCACCAGCGGCACGTCAGGCACCTGGCCCGAACGCTTTTCCTCATCCACATACGCCGCGACGATCTCCCCGATGAAAAGGTTCGTCCCGGGGAGCTCGACTGTCTCAGCGAGCCTGAGTTCGTAGTTGACGGGACACTCCCGGATCATCGGCGCGCCCACGGACTCCCCGTAGAACACTTCGAAGAGCTTGGCCTTGTCCTCCCTCCTCCCCGACACTATGCCGCAATAGTCAGTCTCCGTCACCAGGTCCCTGCCGGGGAGATTGACGCTGAAGCACCCGTTCTCCATTATGCCCTCGCCGGTGTACTGGCGCTTCCCGAGCGCGACCATCATCATGGGGGGGTTGGAGTTCACCTTCGAGAACCACGCCACCGCCATGAAATTGGGCCTACCCTTTACCATGGCGCCCACGAGGACCACAGGCATCGGATACGCCGTGGTTCGCGGGTTGAAATTTAGTTTCGCCATCTAGATCACACTGATAGAGGAAACTGGACCTGCTATTAACAGTTCGCGCGCGTGCGGAACAGAGACGCGTATAAAAAAGGAGGGGTCAGGCCTGCTCTACCTCGATCCGCTCCAGCTTCCAGACGGTCCCCTTCTTCGAGATGCAGTGGATCCTGTAGATGCTCTTGTCGTCCCCCTCCCAAGAGGGAAACCCGGCTGCGCAGTGTGAGATGTACGGTCTCGCGGGGTCGAAGGCTCCGAAACAGAGGCCGTCAACGTAGGCCATGGGGTGTCCCACGACGAATGTGTCCCCAACGTCGTGGTGACACTTCCCGAGCTTCTCGACACAGGTTATCCGGACCTTGGTCTTCCAGAAGTCGTCGCTCATCCCGTTCACTTGACCCCATGAGGTGGTTCAGAGGTATAAATACGATGCGGTGAGCGATAAGGGAGCCGAGGGCAACAGCGCGCCACAGCACAGAGATATAAGCCTAAGGATATCATAAAGTCTGGAGGTGTTTCTCTGAGCCTAGACGGTCTCTTGAACACGGTGTGGAGGAGCCTCAGCGTCGTCGAAAAGGGCATGATAGTCTTCACCCTGATGGTCTACTTATTATCAGCCGTCTACAGCCCCTCGACCCGAGAGAAGACCGTCAGAAGCGTGGAGACGGGCGCCAGGTCCCTCACCAGGATCTCCCTATTACTGCTTTCAGGTATTTTCCTCGGGAGCTTCGTCGGGACATATCTTCCACGTGGGCTCGTATCAGGCCTCCTCGGCAGGGAGTCCGGTTTCACCGGCGTCCTCCTGGGAACCGTTTTCGGGGCAGCCATGCCGGGCGGCCCTTACGTGCTGTTCCCCATAGTCGCCGCCCTCTTCTCATCAGGCGCAGCTATACCCTCACTGATCGCCATGATCTTCGCCTGGCAGTGCATCTCCCTGACGAGGATACCCACGGACCTCGGATACCTGTCCGCCGTGGAGGGCCAGACTCTAATCTGGCTCAGGGTATTGATAGGGGTCCCCATTCCCATACTGGCAGGGGTACTGGCGGGCATAATATGGCGCGCGAGATAAGCGCTCAGCATCAAAATGGAGACGCGTCAAAGGAGGTTCATTTCAATGACTCTTGAGCGATTCCGCCAGCTCCTTTCCAAACTCTCTGCACTTCTCCAGGACTGCTTCCGTGCTATCCTTGATGTTGCGGGCCTTCTCGACGCAGACCTTCTCCTCCACGTCGTAGCCTAGGCCCTCGACCATCCCCTTGAGCCTCTCCTCTATGATTTGTGCCTTGAAGCTGCAGCTACCGAAGATCGCTGCCCGCCTCTCCTTCACCGTAATCCTCCCAGCTTCGATGTTATGTTTAACGCGCTCCAGGAAGCTCGCCATCCCGTCGGTGACCTTGGAGTAGATCACAGGCGACCCGAAGACCACCATGGTAGACTCGGCGAGTGCTGTAAGCGGGAAGGGCTCACCGATATTCTTCACCTCAGCCTCGACACCTTCCATGGAGCTGGCGCCCGCCGCGATGGCGCGGGCCATCTTCTCGGTGTTCCCACCCAGGCTGTCGTAGACAACCAGCACCTTCATCATCGTTGTTATCTCCTACGCTCTTTTCGAGATTTCAAATTCGTAGCGCACACGCAAAAGGGCCATATCAGTCACTCTATTGATATCAGGAGTTTATAAAAGCAAATCGTGATGCATGCGCAAAGGACCTTTACCTCTTCTCATTGATCACTCAATCACATCATCCACTTAGAGAATAATGACCAAGGAACAAGTCAAAAAGTATACGCGTGAACTGATGAAATGGGTGTACACGCCTCTGCATCGATCATGGGACGGCAACATTGGTTATTGAAACAAGTTATTAGCAAGACTCAGGACACAGTAGACCAAGAGGAGGGGTTATTGGTTCTCGAGATCCTATCCGATGACGACCCCAGGCTGGAGCCTTTCAAGGAGAAGCTTTCGAGGCACGTTAGGCAGGCTGAGATGCTGAGGATACCCTACTGGGTCTTCTTCGAATGCACCGACCCCATCGGCGTGGTCGATGTGGGGCAGGAGCCGGTGATGCTACTCGAGCCACCGGGGACCCCGCTGTCCACCGTGAGGGCGGTCGACCCCGAGAGGCAGATGGAAACCCTGAAGGAGTTCGCGACACGATCCCTTAAAGCTGTCGAGGGAGAAAGGTGTCGAGTACTCCTATTTTAGCGTCCCGGCGAGGCACGAGGCGATCGTCTCTGCGTTCGAGGAGGCGGGCTTCCGGGAGCTGGCCGACACATACTGGATGGTGTGCCAGCTCAAGGGTCCCTACGAGCGATCAAGGGGGCTGAGGTTCGAGGGAGTTGAAAGGGAGGAGCTGGTCGGCTTCATCGATCTAGCGATCGAGTGCATGAGCGGCTCACCCGACATCGTCCTCAACAGGATGCTCGAGAACCTGAGGCGGATGCCTGACGAGTTCCTGGACCTCTGGTACGGCCGCGAGACCTTCTACCGGGTCTACTCGGACGGAGAGGTGATCGGTATGCTTGATCTCAACATGAGGGAGGGCGTGGTCAGCAACATCGGTGTTGCCCCCAGGCACAGGGGTACGGGTCACGGCAGGCAGATCATGCTCTTCGCGCTCGGAACCCTGATGGACGAGGACCGTGAGAGAGCCATCCTGAGGGTCCATGTCGACAACGAGCGGGCGATACGACTGTACAAATCCCTGGGATTCAGCACAGCCAATAGGATCAAGCACCTGATCTGGAGGAAGTAAGGGAACGACGCTGATTCGGGTACCGCAACTGCGCTGAGGCAGATTAAATAATCAACATGAATAGCCCGAGGATGACCGCGCATGAGTTCTGTCATATGACCTTGAAATTTGAGTGCCCTATTTCGTATATGAGCTCTCTCCTCACAGATCTATCTCGAAAAGTTCCCTGACCTTCTTAATGAACCCGATGTACTCCGGGTCCATCACATCCATGGCTTTGAGAAACTTAAAGATCGTGTAAATATCAATCCCCCTCTCGTAGATCAACTCCTCATTCGACGCCATCCACTCCCCCTGCGCCCTATCGCGCCTCCTCATGATCCCCAGATATTCTTCCGCAAGCCCCTCCAATTGGTCTACATTGAACTTGGGCTCTCTGGCTTTTGCCAGCTTACCCATCTCATGGAACCACCTCTCGTATTTCTCAAGGCTCTCTTCAGGGTCTCTCCGGAGGATGATCCTGGATGTCCTGCCATAATATGCCACATTGTGGCGCCCTTCCCTGATCTTGGCTACGACTTTGATGTATCCGATCTCCTCCAACTTGTTGAGGTGGAAATAGAGATTTTGCTGGGTCATCCTGATGCCGTTCCTTTCCAAAAGCGTGTTCACAATCTCTTTGTTGTTGAGAGCGTGACGAAGCCTACCCGACTCCTCGTCATCTGGGACTCCCTCCCTCAAAATCCTCATGATCGCAGGACGAACCTGATGAGATTCCATAATTTCGGAGGGCACATCGAAGATCTTAACTAGGGGCAGTTCTTTCCAAAAGTCGTACAGTATTTTTCTCGCGTCGATGTGTTCAGCGTCCTTAACATCCTTCATCGGCACGGCCTCATTAATTGATTGTTCAGAAACATTTATTAGGTTTGACTATTCAAGCGGTAATTGAATGGTTAACGGTTCAAAACATATTTGAACCGTGGCCGCATGTCTGGAAGCAAAAGCCTAAGTTATAACGAGTCGATTGTGATGTCTGAGCACCAAAACAATCTCCGAGCGATGAGCTACGGCGTCTACGTGGTGACATCCAAGGCCGGCGACAGGGTGAACGGCCTCACAGTAGCCTGGGCCTCCCAGGTGTCCCTGAAGCCTCCCCTGGTGACGGTGGCAGTCGACAAGCGGTGGTACAGCCACGAGCTCCTGTCCACAGGCGAGCACTTCACGGTGAACGTCCTCGCCGACGACCAGGTCCCCCTCGGGAAGCATTTCGGCTCATCGAGCGGAAGGACCGTCGATAAGCTGGAAGGAGTCGAGTGGGAGCCGGGTGCCAACGGCGTCCCAAAGGTGGCTGGGTGCAGGGCCTGGATAGAATGCCGCAAGATCGACACAGTCTCCACTGGGGATCACACACTGTTTATCGGAGAGGTCGTCGAATCCGAACTCAACGAGGCCAAGACCGGGCAGGTGTACGACAGGGACGCCTATTACGGGTAGCCAGCTCCGGAAAAGGGTCCGATGCTTCCACGACCAATGAATGTTGAAATTCGGGTGAGAAAATGGAGTATCGCACCCTCGGCAAGACCGGCCTGGAGGTCTCTAGGGTCGGCTTCGGGGGCATCCCGATCCAGACCGTGTCGGATCGACAGGCCGTGGAGGTGGTTAGACGGTGCTACGACCTTGGCGTCAACTTCTTTGACACCGCCAGTGCCTACACCAACAGCGAGGAGAGGGTTGGGGAAGTCCTCGAGGATGTCAGGGACGAGGTGATCTTGGCGACCAAGTCCACCAACCGCACGAGGGAGGGCCTGCTGCGGGACCTCGAGACGAGCCTCGAGAAGCTGAGGACGACCTACATCGACGTCTACCAGCTCCATAACGTCACCTACCCCCACCAGTGGGAGGAGATCAACGCCCCAGGTGGAGCCCTAGAGGGAGCACACCAGGCCCTTGACGAGGGGAAGATACTCCACCTCGGCATCACGAGTCAACACGCCTCCCTTCTGTCCCGGATCGTGGAGACTGGAACCTTCGAGACGGCCATGATACCGTACAACCTTCTGACCCTCGAACCCGAGGCAGAGCTGCTGCCCCTATGTCGGAAGATGGGGGTGGGCACAGTCGTCATGAAGCCCTTCGGAGGAGGATCCTTCTCGAGCTTCACAGCGGCTCTCAAGTTCGTCCTAGGAAAAGAGGATGTCGACGTGGCGATCCCCGGCATGAACCGACTCTGCGAGGTGGAAGAGAACGTCGCGATTGCCACCGGCCAATACGATCTCACCGCCAAAGAGCTCTCCATGATCGAGCACGACAAGGAAGCGCTCGGTGATACCTTCTGCCGCAATTGCGATTACTGCCAGCCCTGTCCCCAGGGGATTCCGATCAGCTTCGCACTGAGGGCTGAGAGCCAGTTCCTCAGGCGCGCAGGCTGGAGCGAGAGGCTCGGCGTGCGAATGTCAGAGGCCGTCAATAAGCTAGAGACGTGCATCGACTGCGGCTCGTGCGAGCAAAGGTGCCCGTATAATCTTCCCGTCAGAGAGTTGCTTCAGGAGAGATCGGCCTCAATGACGAGGCTGCTCGATAGCGTACGTTCAAGAGGTGGACAAGTTGGAGTATAGGAGACTCGGAAAGACCGGGCTGAAGGTCTCAAAACTCGGATTCGGCGGCATCCCCATCAGGGATGTCAGCGAGGAACAGGCCTTGGCCGTCGTCAACAGGGCGCTGGACCTAGGGGTGAACCTCATTCACACGTCGGTCACCTACGGCGACAGCACCCAGAAGATCTGCAAGGTGCTCCAGGAACGTCGAGACGAGTGCGTCCTAGCCGTGAAGGTCGGCGGAGGGCGGTCCAAGAGGCACGCCGAGGAGAGGTTCAGGGAGAGCCTCGAAGCCCTCAAGGTGGACCACATCGAACTCGCCGAGCTGCCCATCAACGTTGGGGATTGGGAGGAGGCGATGGGCCCCGGAGGAGCCTACGAGGCCTTCCTCGAGGCAAAGGAGGAGGGCGTCATCGATTTCATCGGCATCACCGGCCACGACATCGACTTCCTGAACGACGCGATCAAAACGGAGGCATTCTCGAACATCATCGCCCCATACAACTACGTGGCGAACAGAGCCGAGGTGGAATTGTTCTCGACGGCAAGGGAACTCGACATGGGGATCATCGGCATGAAGGCGGTGGGCGTCGGCGGGATCCCCGAGGTTCAGAGGGCCCTCCGCTACGTTTGGAACGGCGACGTGGACACCGCGATTGTTGGGATGAGCAGGCTGGAGGAGGTGGAGATGAACGTCGAGGTCGCGAACAACTGCGAGCCGTTGACGGAGGATGAGTTGCAGCTGCTCAGGGGGATCTCGGAGAGGATCCAGCGAGAGGGGCGGCTGAGGTTCTCCGGAAAGATATCAAAGTCCCACGCAGATGGCGTGACCGGGGTCATTCTGAGGAATGTAAGAGACTAGGTCGACGTGAAGCCGGATGAAGTACCGTAACATGGGTAAATGGGGCTTGAAGCTCTCAGAGATCAGCATAGGCACGATGTACTATGGATCAACGATCCCGGAGGAGAAGGCGTTGCCCTGCTTGAGGGAGGCGTTGAACCAGGGCATCAACTACATCGATACTGCCGACCGGTATGGCATCTACGACTCCGATCTCCCCACGGACGAGCGGGTGAGGGCGGAGAGCATCCTCGGGAAGCTGCTGAGGGACTACGACCGGAACGACTTGGTGATAGGGACAAAGGTGCACTATCAGATGCGGGAGAGCGTCAACAGCGGGGGCCTCGGCAGGAAGCACATACGGGAGGGGATCAGAGACTCGTTGAGGCATCTGGGGACCGACTACGTCGACATCTACTACTGCCACAGACCCGACAGGAGCACCGCCCTCGAGGAGGTCGTGTCGACCATGAGCAGCCTCATCGACGAGGGGATCGTGCACTACTGGGGGACGAGCTGGTGGCCGCCGGCCCTGATAGAGCGAACCATCTGGGTCGCCAAGCTCATGGGCGCCCACCCGCCTCAGATAGAGGAGTCTCCGTACTGCATGCTGTCACGCCAGATAGAGGGGAGAGACGAGACCATGGATGTAGCTAAACATCACGGCATGGGGCTGGCGACCTTCGAGGGGCTCGCGTTGGGGCTCCTGACGGGCAAGTACATCGACGGCACGCCCCCAGGCAGCAGGTTCTCCTACGAGAAGATATCGCAGGAGGTCATGTCGCGGTACAACGAGAAGGCGAGGGAGTTGGTAGAGATCGCGCGAGATTTAGACATAACACTGGCTCAGCTCGCCCTCGCCTGGACCCTTCGCCGTGAGGAGGTAACCACATCGATCATGGGCGCAACAAAGCCGGAGCAGGTGAAGGAGAACGCACAAGCATCCGAAGTCAGTTTGAATGACGGAGTGCTGGACCAGATCGAAGAAGTGCTACAAAATCAACCCCACAGCTGGTATAAATAGATCAAGCATTTGAGTTTCTTTACTACCGAAAGTGCGCGTGTGTGACCACAATGAGAACCTTGTTCGCT
>JABAOH010022256.1_pt2 | contig 16682 bp, 6 predicted proteins | sample 7062181 | NCBI WGS metagenome assembly JABAOH01 (sample SAMN14538630, study PRJNA623070) | marine sediment metagenome | biome: marine biome [ENVO:00000428]; feature: marine pelagic biome [ENVO:01000023]; material: deep marine sediment [ENVO:00002113]; isolation source: pool of 5 deep marine...
GCGGGGTGGTGCGGAGCGGGGGGGCGAATCGTCGGGTTCGTCCAAGGGTGGCAAATCGAAAACGCCCGCTCTGGACAGTTTCGGCCGCGACCTGACCGAACTGGCTCGTCAAAAAAAGCTGGACCCGGTGATTGGTCGCGAGCGGGAGATTGACCGTGCGATTCAGATTTTGTGCCGCCGCACCAAGAACAATCCTGTGTTGCTGGGCGAAGCGGGGGTAGGCAAGACGGCGATTGTCGAAGGGTTCGCTCAACGCGTGATCGAAGGCAACGTCCCCGAACTGTTATGCGACCGCCGGATTGTGGTGTTGGACCTGGCGATGATGGTGGCCGGCACGAAATACCGCGGCCAGTTTGAAGAGCGGATCAAGGCGGTGATGAACGAGGTTCGCCGCGCGAAGAACACGATTCTGTTCATCGACGAGCTGCACACGCTGGTGGGCGCCGGCGGGGCCGAGGGCGCGATCGACGCCTCCAACGTGCTCAAGCCCGCGCTGGCCCGCGGCGAGATCCAGTGCATCGGCGCCACGACGCTGGACGAGTACCGCAAGTACATCGAAAAAGACGCCGCGCTGGCTCGACGCTTTCAGGAAATCATCATCGACCCGACATCCAAGGACGAGACGGTCCAGATCCTCAAAGGCTTGCGGGATCGCTACGAGACCCATCATCGGGTGCAAATCACCGACGAGGCGGTGGAGGCGGCGGTGGAGTTTTCAGACCGGTACATCACGGGGCGCTGCCTGCCCGACAAGGCGATCGACGTGATCGACGAAGCGGGAGCGCGGGTCCGGCTGAAGTCGATGACCCGCCCGCCCGACCTGAAGGAAATCGACGAGGAAGTCGACAACCTGAACAAGGACAAGGAAGAGGCGGTGGCCAACCAGGACTTTGAACGCGCGGCCCAGTTGCGCGATACGGCGGACAAGCTGAAGAAAAAGAAGCAGTCCCTCACGCGCCAGTGGCGCGAAAAGTCGCGGGAGACCGATGGCGTGGTCGACGAGGAAGTGATCGCCGAAGTCGTCTCCAAGATGACCGGCATCCCGCTGACGCGGATGTCGACCGAGGACAGCAAGCGGCTGATGGAGATGGAAAAAGATCTGCACAAGCGGGTGGTCAGCCAGCAAGAAGCGGTCAAGGCGATCTCCAAGGCCGTCCGCCGCAGCCGCAGCGGGCTGAAGGATCCCAAGCGGCCCACCGGCTGCTTCATCTTCGCCGGACCGACCGGCGTGGGGAAAACCTTGCTGGCCAAGGCGTTGGCCGAGTTCATGTTTGGAGATCAGGATGCCCTGATCCAGATTGACATGAGCGAGTACATGGAGAAACACAATGTCAGCCGCCTGATTGGCGCGCCTCCCGGTTACGTCGGCTTCGAGGAAGGGGGGCAGCTGACCGAAAAAATCCGCCGCCGGCCCTATGCCGTGGTGCTGCTGGACGAAATCGAAAAAGCGCACCCCGACGTGTTCAACATGCTGCTGCAGGTGATGGAAGAGGGACGCCTGACCGACAGCTTCGGACGCAATGTCGATTTCCGCAACGTGATCCTGATCATGACGACCAACGCCGGAGCGGACGCGATCAAGAACGAATCGGCACTCGGCTTCCAGAAACCGAACGACGATGCGTCCTACGAAAGCATGAAAGAGCGGGTCAGCGACGAAATCGAAAAGGTCTTTCGACCCGAATTCCTCAACCGCGTGGATGACATGATCATCTTCCGCCACCTGACGCTGGACGACCTGAAAGAGGTGATCGATTTGGAACTGTCCAAGGTTCGCGAACGCCTGCGGGAACGCGGCTGGAAGCTGGAACTGACCGACGACGCCAAGTCGTTCCTGGTCAAGAAAGGTTCCAACCTCGACTACGGAGCTCGGCCGCTACGCCGCGCCATCGAAAATTACGTCGAGGATCCGCTCTCCGAAGAACTCTTGCGGGGCGAGTTCAAGGGCATGGACCTGATCGTCGTCGACGGCAAGAAAGGGGACGGCGGCAAGATCCAACGGCTGGAATTCCGCGGGGAAAAGTCCCAACCGGACGCTCAACCCGTAACCGCCGCGGCCGGCGAAGGCGAACCGCCCCCGGAAGGCTCGGATCCCTAACCGCCTGCCGGACGAACCCTGGGTGGTTTGTCCGCGGTCGATTTTCCAGCAGTCAACACGCGGCCCCTGTTCTTTGGGGGCTGACAAAGGGTGCCCACGCTTTGCTGGACCCGGCCCCCCCTTGCAAACCGGTTTGCCTGACCGGCAGATTCGCTACGTTGCACGCGGCGCGGATGCTAGCACGGCTGCTTCTGCCATCGCGACTATCGATCCGGCGCGAAACGTTCGATATCTCTTCTGGATCCGGCCCGCAAACTCTATACTCCCCGACCTGTGTCTAGCTCCAAAACCTTTTCTGCCTGCTTGCTCGCCCTGACCTGCCTCCCCTTGGCAGTCGGATGCAACTACGGTCCGCCCCGCCTGTTTTCCTGGACACCGTGGTCGGTCCAGCGGCAGGAGCTGCAGCGGTTTGATCCGTATCCGGACAACGACATCGGACCGGTGATGGAGGGTGTGCGGCCTCCCGACTTTCAGCAGCAGGTCAGCGAGCCGGTCCGTTCGCGTTGGCTGCAGTACTCGTCGCCGGGTGCTGCCTACTGAGTGCTCAGCCCTGCCGCACGTCGATCCGGTAGCCAACAGCACCCCATCGTCCGGCTGCATTTTGCACTTTGCGTAACACCTTAGCCGATTGCAGCAACTGGTTGTTGTCGCACGCCGCGCCTTTCCGGTTTCATGTCAGCAGCCCCCTGCTCTTCTNNGCTTTAGCACGTGGTTGAGCTCGCGTAAAACGAATGTCGCGAGCCCCGTTTACGGGGCTTCCGACTGTCTGACTTTAGCCTGGGCTGACTCGCGGCGGAACAACACGAAATCAAGCAGCACCACGCGTGATCGCCAGGGCTGAAGCCACCGCGGCCAGAAGGCCCGTAAACGGGCCTCGCCGGTGGGGTCATGGACATCATCACCCCGGCATAAATGCCGGGGCTCAGAGCTGGGGTGGCCTGCTCTTTAAAATGTAATTCCTGTGATATGAGAGTCGAAACGGCTCCAACGTATACTCGCATGCTGCCAAACAATTAAAATCGTGTAATGCACCCAGTCAGCAGCAGTTGAGGTCCGGAGGGGGTCGGGAGTCTTTTTCGCCACCCGTCCCGCTCTCCAGCGATGCAGGGTTTTTTCGTGGCGAAAAAGACTCCCGACGCCGTTAGGCCGACCCCGTTCGTCGTGAGGGCGTTTTGCGGATCGGGAGCGTAAGGGTTGGGTTTACCGGATGGGACCCATCGGGCATCTTTGGCCGGGGGGACTTATCCAGTCCAGCGACCGGCCCTCCCGACCCGCTGGCCGTCGCCTGTCCAGCGAAGCGGTAAAATCGATGCAATCCTCAACCGGCCCGGTTTCTCTCTGTGGTCCATCGTTTTTGATGGCGCAAGATGCATTTCCGGAAAGGTCGCGCTCTACAATAAAAGTATGCGAGCCAAAGCGTCTACCGAAACACTGGTCAGTATGTTCTGCCACCGCGCCGCGGCGGACGCGGATCGGCCGGCGTTTCTCTACCCCATGGGGGGCAGATTCCAGGAATTGACTTGGGAACAACTGCACGACCGCGCCGGACAGGTGGCCCTCCGCCTCGTGCAGATGGGCGTGCAACGGGGCGATCGCGTTGTACAAGTCTCGGAAAATTCGCTGGACTGGCTGATCTGTGACCTCGGCATCATGATGGCCGGAGGCGTGCATGTGCCGCTGCATTCGATGCTGTCCGGACCCCAGATCCTGGAACAGGTGCTGGACAGCGGCGCCAAGCTGGTCCTCCTGTCAAACGACCAGCAGGTCAAAAAGCTGCGCAAGCTCGCAGCGCAAATTCCACCCCACGTCCAACTCTGGACCCACCAACGCTGTTCATGGTGGCTGCGACGGCGTCTTCCCCTGCAGGAGTTCTTCGCAAACGGACCGGTCGGCAGTCGCGCTGATGTCGCCCACCTGCTGCAGGATACCCTCTCGTCCTTGTCGAGTGAGGATCTGGCAAGCATTTTGTACACGTCCGGTACGACGGGCGAACCGAAGGGGGTGATGTTAAGCCACGGGAACCTGGTGTTTAACACGCAGGGGACGCTGGAAGCCTTTGGTTCGTTGAAGGAAGAATTGCGGCTCAGCTTTCTTCCCTGGAGCCACGTTTTTGCTCGGACATGTGATCTCTACACCTGGATCGCCTCCGGGTCCCGGCTGGCCATCGTGGAAAGTCGTGAAAAGATCATCGACAACTGTGCGGAATTGAAGCCCACCTTGATCAACTCGGTGCCGTACTTCTACGAAAAAATTTACCGCGGCGCGGCCGCCAAGGGCGCTCTGGAAAAGCCACACGTGGCTCGGCGGCTGCTGGGCGCACGGATCCGGCTCTGCTGCAGTGGTGGGGCCGCTTTGCCGATCCACGTGGCCGAATGGTTTCAGCGACAGGGCGTCTCGTTGATCGAGGGCTATGGACTCACCGAAACATCGCCAGTGATCACGATGTGCACGCCAGAGGCGTACAAGATCGGTTCCGTCGGCCGGCCGCTCAGCGATGTCGAAGTCCGCATCGCCGACGACGGGGAGATCCTCACCCGCGGCCCGCATGTCATGCAAGGCTACTACAACAAGCCCGAGGCGACGGCCGAGTGCCTTCGCGATGGCTGGTTCTACACAGGTGATTTGGGCGAAGTGGACGACCAGGGTTTTCTGCGAATCACCGGGCGGAAGAAAGAAATCATCGTGCTGGCGACCGGCAAAAATGTGTCCCCCCTGGCGATCGAGTCCCGCTTGACCCAGGATCCGCTTGTTCTCCAAGCCATCGTGGTCGGTGACCAGCGCAATTGCCTGGTCGCCTTGATTGTGCCCGACCCGGACGCCCTCAAGGCCGAAATCAGCCGCCTGGGGATTCGCGTGTTTACCAAGAATCAGGCCGTCAATCATCCGCAAGTCCTGGAACTCTACCAGGACCTGATCCAGCAGCGACTGGCCACACTCTCGACCATCGAACAGGTCGCCAGGTTCAAGCTGATGGACCGGGGTTTTACCATCGAGACCGGCGAAATGACCCCCACCTTGAAACTGCGACGTGAACTGATTGCCGCCAACTTCGCCGAGGCGATTGAAACGATGTACGCAGATCTTTCTGCCTGAGCGACGGTTGGGGATCAGGGAAATGATGCAGGTACGGAAATGATGCAGGAGATAAGTAGCGCACGGCAATCGGCGCCGCCAGGCAGCCGCGCCGTGGGAAGTGATGGTACAACCCGCTTTTGGCGAACACCAATCCTGAACGCCTCCGGCTGCCAAAATGGCGAGAGCCCGAATGGGTCACAAACTAGGTATCCAGCGACGATACGTCTTTGCCTGGCCAGGAGGGGAGAGGACGCGATTTGACTTCCAGCGTATCGATCCAACGGTGCGCCTCGCATGGCGACGTCTGACGCGGCCGGGAAAAGACCTGGCCGGTCGCACAGCAGGTGGTTGGGAAGAAAGGCGGGGTAGGTGAAATTGGCTGTCAGAGTTGATAATAAAGCGGGACAGCCACCGCTGGGCGGCGGCTCGCCCTCGATCAGCCGCAGCCCGCGCGTGTGGTGAAATCGCCGCCTGAGTCGAGCTGCTTAAGGAGATGAACGTATGAAAACGGAACCGATCGACCCGATGGGTCCAGAGACCCCCGCCGTGGCAGCGGCCCAAAAATCTTTTGCCGAAACGGCCCTGGAGCTGGGTGGGAAGAGTGCCGACGAGGCGCGGCGGACCGGTGTGATCGACACGGCCGACGACCAGGTGGAATCCCTGTTCGCCGCTCAGTATCAAACCGTCAACAGCCCCGCTCATCGCGCGGTGTGGGATCGGCCGCTGCCGGTCCACCTGTTCCAAAGCGAGCAGCCCTCGGTACCGGAAGAGGTCCGGCGCGTGATGGACGATTCGCTGGAGGTCGTGGCGCGGCATCGGCGAGCTGGCACGCTGCTGGACCAAAACCAAAAAATTCCCGAATCCGTCTTAAGGGACCTGGCCGACGCGGGATACTGGGGTCTGCTGGTCAGCCGGGAATACGGCGGCAGCGGCGCGCAGTTCGCCGCTTTTGCCCCCTTCCTCACGCAGATGGCAATGTACGATCCCACCATTGCCGGCTTGGCCAGCGTGCACGGCTGTATCGGCGCGGTCGACCCGGTTCGGACGTTTGGCAATCCGGAACAAAAACAGCGATTCCTGCCCGACCTGGCCAGCGGCCGCAAGCTTTCGGCTTTTGCCCTGACCGAACCCTGGGCGGGCTCGGACCTGACCGCCTTGCGGACCCGCGCCGAACGAAAGAACGGACATTTCCTGGTCAATGGCGAAAAGCTGTTTATTACCAACGTGGTGCCGGGGCGGACCATCGGTTTGGTCTGCCTGATCGAGGACCGGCCGGCCGTGCTGATTGTGGACCTGCCAGAAGAGGAAAACGATCAGTTCCAATTGCGCAAGTACGGGCTCTGGGCGCTGAAGCATACCTACAACCAGGGAATCATTTTTCGCGATTTTCCCGTGCCGGCCGAAAACCTCTTGACGCCACCCAAGGGAGACGGCTTGACGATCGCCTATCATGGGCTGAACCTGGGACGCGTCTCGTTGTGCGCCAATGCCGCCGGAACCATGCGGCTGATGATGGCCAGCATGATTCCCTGGGCTCATTTCCGCCGTACTTACGGGGAATTCATTGCCAAACGCGAACTGGTCCAGCGGCGATTGGGCGCGCTGGCCGGCATGATTGTCGGCTGCGACGCGCTGGTCGCCTGGTGCGCCGGTCTGATTGACCAGGGTTACCGCGGCGAAATGGAGTGCATTGTGGCCAAGATCTTCGGCAGCGAGATGCAAAAAGACGCCGCCGTGGAACTGTTTATGAAGACGCACGGCGGCCGCAGCTTCTTGCACGGCCACATGTTCGGCGACAATGTGCACGAATTCCTTGCGCCATGCATCTACGAAGGAGAGGGCGAAATGTTGGGCATGGCGTTTTTTAAATCGCTGGTGAAAAACCACGGGCGGGAGTATTTCGAGCCGATTGGTCGCGCGCTGCAGCAAGCCGGGATCCGAAAACCCAACCTGGCGAACCCGGCCCACCTCTGGGCCCTCAAGGCCCCGATGCTCAATTACGGTCGCTGGTTCCTGGGACAAAAATTCCAGACCCCCGCCCGCGCCGACCTTCCCGATATGCCCCCCCACTTGAAACAACACGCCCAGTTTGCAGCCCGACGCTTGCAAAAAATGCCGCTAAAGATCAGTCAGACGATGAGCAAGCATCAGTTGGCGCTGGCCGATCGCCAGTGCCGGATGGCCGCCCTTTCCGCCAAGGTCCAGAACCTGCTGGCCATCCTCTGCACCACCCTCTACGCCGCTCGCCATGACGACGAAGTGATCCACGCCGCGGCCAACGTGCTGTGCCTCGATTTGACCCGCCAAGTCACCGGCGGCCACCCCAGCGACGGCTACTTCCGGGCCGTCAACCAGCTGGGCCGTACGGTCCTGGACGGCGGATTCCAATCCGTGGCCGGCGTCGACACGGGCGAGATTCTGATGAATTACCAGAACCGGTAGCGGGGCGACCCGCCAAACTGGACGCCCTGGCCAACCGAACGTAAAATAGAGTGAATTGACAGCTTGTCGCCACGGAAGTTAGACTGACCGCTTAGGCGGCCAAGCTGGGACAGCGAACCTGCCTGTCAGGGCCAAGCTCCATCTCTCCTCTTCCTCCTGCCAGGGAACTTTTGGTCCAAGGCGGGCACCTTTGCGCGGCGACAGTTTGGATTGGAACAGAGGAGTTTCGCGATGGCGAAAGTCAGCGCTGTGTGGGGCATTGATATCGGCCATTGTGCGCTCAAGGCCATCTGCTGCCATCTTGACGAAAAACAACCCGGCAAGATCGTTGCCAGCGCGTTCGACTACATCGAGTACCCAAAGATTACCACCCAGGCCGAAGCGGATGCGGTGGAACTGGTTCGGGAAGCGCTGGCGACATTTCTTGAGCGTAACGAGCTGCGTAAAGCGAAAGTCGCCGTCTCTGTCTCCGGCCAAAGCGGACTGGCTCGATTTATCAAACTGCCTCCCGTCGAGACCAAAAAGATCCCCGATATCGTCCGTTACGAAGCCAACCAACAGATCCCCTTTGACCTGGACGAGGTCATTTGGGACTACCAGCGGATGTTCGGGGGCAACGAAGAGGAAGGTTTCGCTCTAGAGACCGAAGTCGGCCTGTTTGCCATGAAGCGCGACCAGGTCTACGAGGAAATTGAACATTACCTGGCCACAAAAATCGATATCGATATCGTCCAGCTCGCCCCGCTGGCCATTTACAATTTCTTGATTTTCGACCAGATCGGCCAGCTCCCGCCGGAAGACGAGTTCGACCCGGAAGACCCCCCCGAATCGGTCGTCGGGCTGTCGATCGGTACGGAAAACAGCGACCTGGTGATCACCAACGGTTTTCGTGTCTGGCAACGCAGCATCCCTCTCGGCGGCAGCCACTTCACCAAAGCACTCGTCAAAGAGCTGCAAGAGACGTACGCGGGTGCCGAGGAGCTCAAGCGTCGAGCGACCGAGGCCGCGGACCCCAAGGCGCTCTACCAGGCCATGCGCCCCGTCTTTAAAGATCTCTTGACCGAAATCCAAAGGTCGATCGGATACTTTCACAGTCTTGATCGAGCGGCGAAGATTGGCCGAGTGCTGGCGATGGGGAACTCCATGAAGCTGCCAGGACTGAAACGCTACCTGTCACAGAACCTGGGGCAAGAGGTCGAACAGCTGGAATCGATGAACCAACTGACCGGCTCGGCCGTGATCGCCTCCCCCAGCTTCCAGGATAACATTCTCAGCTTCCCCATCGCTTACGGACTGGCTATCCAGGGTCTCGAGACGGCCCGGCTGAATACCAATCTGGTGCCGGTCGAGCTGGTACGGGACCGAGCGATCAATCGGAAGAAACCGTGGGCCGTTGCCGCTTCGATCCTCCTGGCCCTGGGCTGCCTGCTGAACTTCCTCCTCCTCTGGTGGCCCTGGTCGAAGGTGCGTATCGAGGACGACGAACGCTGGAAGACCGCTACCAGCGCGGTGCAGACCGTCGATGAACAAATCAAGTCGAATGAAACAGCTTTTGCCGAGGCCCAACAAACGTATCATCACAAGGTCGGTCTGGGGGATACGATCCTGGCACATTACGATCGTCGCGATAATTGGTTGAATCTTCTCAGAGCCGTCGATCAGTGCCTCCCGCAAAATCAGGGGGTGCGAGCCAGCGCTGCAGCGGCCCGTCGGCCGGCCTCGGACGATACGCCTCCCACGGCAGGGCAGCTGATGGAAAGCGAAAAGATCTGGTTGACCTCCATGACCACACGCCACGTAGACGACCTGGCGGTTTGGTACAGCGACGAAATCGAGGAGAAGTACCAAAAGCACGAGGAGGGGATTCAATTGAAGATCGAGGAAAGCGACGCAGCAAAAAAAGAAAAAAACGCTTGGGCGGACATTCTCTCCCCAGAAGAAGCCCAGGCCCAAGCCAAAGCGCAAGGCACAAACAAGAACCAGCTCATGCCGATGCAAGCCAGGTACGCCGCAACGGAAAAGCCTGGCGGGCCGGGATATATTGTCCAGCTGGCCGGCTACCATTATCACAACTCGCGAAAATATGCCTCCGACGACCACTTTGTCCGCCGAACCCTCGTCCATAACCTGCAGAACAAAAACATCTTGTTGCCCGATTCGAACGGCCGCCAAGAACCTGTTTCCGTCCAGCAGCTGGGTATCAGCCATCCCCTGGTGCTGAAGTGGGATCAGCCCGCCAAGGTCCTGCTGCCCAAACCGCCTGGTATGGGGGATGACGAGAAAAACGAGGCGACCCAATACCGCTTCGTCGTGCAATTCGCCTGGCAGCCGCAACCACCCACCGATAGCCCGCCAACAACCCAGGTCGCCACCACCCAAACGGCTCCATAACCTCCCACGCGGCGGAGGCCCGCCGGACCTCCGCTTAAAAAGTTGTCGTCATGGACAAAATCAAGCCTTACCTGCAAATGCTGAAACAGCACCACTTCTGGCTGTTGGCCGGTATCTGCGTGGTGGTCATGCTGTACTGCTGGAACACCGCCACCCAAGAAATCGAACAACAATTTTCGGCCAATAAGGTCAAGGTGGAAGGGGAATTTGGGAAGATCCAAAAGTTGAACAGCCGTGAGCAGTTCCCCAATCCCAAGTGGCAGGAAGCCGCCGTGCAAAAGGACAAGGAAGTCGTTCAGCAGATTGAGGCCGCATCCCAGCGGATCGTCAAGCGACAACAGCCGTCGCTGGAATGGCCGGCCGAGACGTTCAGCGAGGCCTTCATCGAAGTGGCCAGCAAAGAGTCACCAGCGACGTGGCCCGACCTAGCGATCGCGGAATTCAAACGTGCCATGCCAGATGAGGTCAAACGGCTCAGGAAGATCATCGATGCCGCCGACACGATCGATGACCCAGGTGTCCAGTGGAACAAGGAAGATTACGAGTACATCCAATCAGCCTTCACCTTCAGGATAGAGCCTGCCAGGCAGACGGTGATCAAGATGCGGAAAGTCTTTTGGGTCCTGGAGAGCCTGGCCAAAATCGTGGCCGTCACCAACGAAGGCGTCGAGGACAGATTCAACCTGCCGATCCATAACCTGGAACTCATGGGCGTGGGACCCGAACGCGCCAGCGTGGATGCCGGTGAATGGGCGGTGAGCGGATTGGAGGGGAAGGCCGACTTGGGCCAGGAACCCGAGGTCAGCGGTTATGATATTTGGCCCGTCCGCCTGCGGGTCCGCATGGATCTAAAGTACCTGAATCGCCTGCTGACCGCCTGCGCGAACTCCGAATTGTCGCTCGACGTGACAGGCGTCCGCTTTGAACATCTTAATCGATCGGTGGAGGTCGAGGTCGAAGAGCCTCCGTCCCGGCGGTTTAATGTAGGGGGCGGCTTCCGCGGTTTCGGCGGCGCAGGACCCCCCGTTCAGCCACGCGTGGCAGAAGCGGAAAAAGAGGAACCCAAACCGAGCGTGCCGTCACGCGGGACCCTGGTCGAAATTGTGGGCTTTGTCTACATCGCTGACGAACAATTGCTGAAGGACGAGCTGGCCAAGCCCGCACCGCCCGTTAAGGAGGCAACGCCCGTTAAGGCGTCAGCGCCCGCTCAGCCCGCAGAGCCCGCCAAGGCGGCCGCCTTCCAGCGACCGGACAGGCCACAGACAACAAAAACCTTCCGCCGGCCCGAGCTGGCGAGCCGGCCGGAAAACCGGCTCAGGTGCGAGCAGTCGTCATGAAATTCAGCCTGAAATTCCGCCGCAAGAATAAAGCCGAAGATCCGGAAAATGCGGTCGAAGAGACCGCGGCCACGCCCGCTCGGAAGGAAAAAAAGTTTTCCGGCGCTGCTGTCAAACGCTGGCTGTTCCTCCACGGAGAAAAGGTCGCTACCGGGGTCGTCGTGGCCCTCCTGGCTCTGATGGTCTATACGGCGATCGGTAAATTGGAACTCGACAGCAACCAGACGCCCGACGACCTCAAAAGCCGAGCCAGCCAGATCCGCGAAAAAATAGATAACGCGACTTTTCCCGCCGACAGCTTTCCCGTTCCCGACTTCAGCAGACAGGTAAAACAAAATTCTGTGAAACTCGCTGCCGAAAGTTATCAAATCCGCAACTTTACGGGTGACGAGCAAGGACCTTGTCGGCGCTGCGATCCGGAGATCTTGCCGCCCCAGCAACTGGAAATCAAAGCGGGCCATGGGCTCTTTTTTGTCGCGAAAAATCAGGTCGAGGAAGAAGAAAGTGACGAATCAGACAAGCAGCTCGATGCACGCGAGTTCACGCCGGAACTGACCAGCCAGCTGGGCGCCACCGCACCGCCCGAGGGCGCGCAGTCCATGGGAAAACGATGGATCGCCGTCAACGCCCTCGTGCCCTATCAGCAACAAGTGGATGCCTACGATAGCTGCTTTCTCCGCTGCCTGGGATACGACCGCCAGGAAGACTGGCCAAAATATACACACGTTAATGTCCGTCGCATCGAAATGACTCCCGATGCCGAGGAAGATTGGGATGAAGCGAAACAGTGGAGTGTGGATGAAAATTATCTTGCCAGGCTCCAAGACACCTGGGCCGGCCGCGGCAACGATCCCGTCCCCCAGAAATATCAAGTCGCCGGATTAATCCAGCCCTTGGGACCCTTGGCCGATGGTACGTGGAGCGGGTGGGCCAGCCATTCGCAATTTGCCGAATCCCTGCCGGATGACGATTCGACCCAGCCGCGCTCGGACACCACCCCTGCGGGAATGGGACCTGCCTGGCCCGGCGGAAGCAGACCCGCCGTTGATCCCACCAGGCCTCCCAGCGGGCCAAATTCCATGGGGATGGACACCGCGGGAACACCCGACACCGCAGAAGCGGCCCCCGCCACCCGTCCCCCGCTGACCAAGTTCAAACTGATACGTGTCTTTGATTTTGATGTCGAGCCGGGAAAGTCTTACCGCTATCAGCTGCAAATCGTTATCAAAAACCCCAACGGCAAATCCCGGGGTCTGCCGGCCTTCTACCTGGACAATCCTGAAATCAAAGATGAGGAACTGCGAGAATCGGAGTGGAGCCAGTCCAGTGGTCCAGCCTGGGTCCCGCTCGACGCCAACCTCTATGCCGCCGGCATCGTGCCCCCGACCGAAGACAGCCCGGAACCGGCAGCAGAGGTGATCGTCGAAATCCTCGAAATCGCAAAAGGCACGCAACCCGCCGGCAAAATGAGATTACACCGCGGCGAACCACTGCAAGGCGAAGCGCCCCTGCAATACGCTGACGTGCAGAGCCAGAAAGTGATGATCGACAAGCAAGGAAAAATCGACACCGAGTATACGCTGCTTGATCTGCGGCTACCCCAACCCACCAGCGTGGGCCCGCAAAGCCCCGCCGAACTGCTGTTCATGGACGACCGGGGGAACCTCGTCCTCCGCAATACGGTCGACAACGCATCACGAGTGGAGCGCTTCAAAGCGATCGAAAAGGTGGCCTCCTCCCAGCCAACCAAGGTGCCGGATACGCCAGAAACACCCCCGGCCGACAGGGATATCGATGAGTGGGAGGATAAGAAAAAAAGAAGACGCTAGTGGACCGTCAAACTACAGATGGTGTGTCAGCACCCCGGCTGCTGAGTGCCATCTTCGCGCGAAGGGACGGCGTATCCGCCTCAGGTCGGGCTTGAGCAGCCGGGGTGCTTCTGCACAGCGGATGAAGGCCAGCTGGGACGCGTCGCTGGGGGTGGGCCCTGTGCAGCGAGGCATTCAGTACAGAGGGAGTTTCCTTCCCAGCGGCTGATCGTCGTCGTCGGCAAAAACCAGGTCGAGTGCCTTGATTTCGAGCAGGTTGTCGCCTTCCAAGCGGAAGGGGTCGTCATCCTGGTCGCCTCCCGTGCTGCCAGTCCCGTAGAACAGATCCACCGTGTGCGTGGGCGCGGGACGGTGGGAAGTCGAACCGTTCAGGATTTCCAGTGGGGATCGGCTGTCGTCTTGGTCGCTGGAATCGCTCAGCAGGTTGTCTGCCGCGCGGCTTGCGAACAGGCCATAGGATCCGGTTCCCGTCAGCAGGTCGCCGCTACTGCGGGTTTGCAGGTCGTCGCGACTGGCCAGGCCGAGCATCATGTTGGGCGTGATGAATTCTCCCAACACGTCATGTTCGTGCCCGTACAGGTGTCCGATCTCGTGGATCAGGGTGTCGACCAGATTGACGCGATGCCAGCCGTAGCCGCCCGCGTCGGTATCGATCAGAATGCGGCGTTCCTGCGGGAATGCCAGTCCGACGGTGTTGCCGCCCAGCGGCATCACCTCGAACCGTGTCTCGGCAAGTTGCCGGGTGACCTCGGCGTGAGGCTCCCGCAGATTCCAGTGGGCAATCGCTTGTTGTACAAAGTTCGCTAGATCGGGTTCGGCCAGCGTCGCAGGATGCATGGCCGAAATGGGCATTGCATGCTGGGGAGCAATCTGCAGCGGGTTATACGTGACGGTACTGAAATACATGTGGTCGATCGTGACCGTCTCCTGGGAAGTCTGGCCACCTAAATTGGGGCCCGTATCCTGTAGCTTGACGATCACATCGCCAGACAGCCCAGCCGGGGCTCCATACAGTTGGAGGGAAGACGAGTTGATCGGCCCGATCAGAGGGGACCAGCTGCCACTATCCGGCTCCCAATCGCCATCGGCGTCGACGCCGTACACCAGCTCGAAGTCATCCGATTCGGCGTTGTCGCTACGAGACGCCAACACGTAGAAGCTTTGGGCACCCTCGACCGCATTGAATTTCCAGCGGTGGTCCATGTAGGTGATGCGATTGCTGGGCTTCCCGCCCGTGCGGTATTCCTGGATGGTTTCGACCGCTCCCCCCGCGGCCTCGGTGGCGGTGTAGTCCCCAACGGTGACATCTCCCGCGTACGTGATCTCAGCATCTGCGGTAAATGTCTGCAGGTCATCGTCCAGGATGTCCACCGTGGCACTGTCCGGCATGGCAGGCCGATAACCATAAGAGGCATCTTCGTCCAGCGTGACGACGACCGTTTCCGTCTGTTCCCCCACGCTGTTATTCAGTGGCACAACTTCTAGCACCGCGTCCGTGGAACCATCTGGAATCACCACCGAACCGCTCAAGGTTACGTAATCATCATCGGTGTTGGGGTCCTGGCCCGCCGTGGCGCTGCCGCTGACCGTGTAGTACACGGTCAGGTTGCCCAGGTTGCTGTTTCGCGAGAAAGTGAACGCCCCGTTGGTGGGCGCCGTGGGGTGCTCCTGGGCATCGGCCGTCGCCGTCACCGTGACCGGCTCGCGGAGATCGTAAATCGCCTGCTCGAAATGCAGGGCCTTGACGAAAACGCTGTCCATCAGCGGAGCGGAATTTCCGTTGCTTGGAGAGCGATCGGTATCCAGGACGCGGACCAGCAAATCTCCGCTCAGCGATAGCCCGTCGACGTCAATCGACTGGTCGGATGCTTGATTGATGGTCCCCAGCAGCGTCCAGCTGGCCCCTGCGTTGGTGCTGTATTCGATCCGAAAGTCATCGTCGCCTGCGGGCCGGGATGCGATGGCGTGAAAGGAAGAGACACTATCGAGGTTCGGAAACGAGAAATGGTATTCCAGGGCACTGCCCATTTTCGGTTTCTTGGCATTTCCCCCGACTTGCACCTCGGCTTCCTGCAACGTTAGCCCGCCTGCAGTGGGTTGAGGCGGGGTTGAGCTCTCGTCCAGGTGAGTGTCTCCGATGCTGCCGCTGGCGATGGTGCCCGGTTGGCCACTCGCAAAGCCATCAAAATTCGTGTCCGCATAAAAATAATCCAGGATCGCCTGATCGTTGTCGGTCACATCGACCGTCGCGGTCCCCTCCGTATGGCCGGCCGCGGAAACGGTGAACGTTACCGTCTGGGTATTGTCCACCAGCAGGTCGTCCACGGCATCGATGGGGAACGTGGCCTGCGCCTGACCGGCGGCAATCGTGATTTGGCTGGCAGCCACGGCTTCGCCCGTGTCGCTGCTGGCGATGGTGACGGTCAGCGCGTCGGTGGTACTGGAACTGCGCGTTACCGTGGCGGTGGCAGCCCCCACGCCTGCTGTTTCCTCAAAACTGCCGGGATTGATCGACAGGGTCAGCACTTCCGTGGTGGTAACCCCGAAGTCGTTGTTGGTGGCGGTCTCCGGGCCGACGTTCACCCGCAGGGGCACGTTGCTTCCGTCGTCGAGAGACGAGTAAACCAGATTGTCCAGCCAGGTGAACTGACCGGTCTGCCCCGCGGCCAGCACGTAGCTGATCTCGTTACTGGCCCGACTGATCGTCATCGTCTCGGCGACCCCCGTGCCGAGGTTGCCGGTGACGTATTCTTGCAACAAAGTGCCGGCGCTATCGTAAGCACGCAGGTGAGCGTAATCGGAAGAGTCGTCGGAAATGGCATCAACGCTGACGCTGTTGACATTGGAGGCGAAATCGATCCGCAGTTCGGCGTCGACCGTGTTCCACAATCCCAAATTCCAGGTGCTGGCAAAAACGTTTGGGCTGGTCGAATTGTAGGTCTCTGTCTGGGCGTAAACATTGCCATTGGCAATGCTGTTGCCAACGGCCGTCAGGGTGACCTCCGGCGTTAGGACATTGTTGAGCACGGTGCCGTTGGCGAAATTGTCCGGTTCCAGCGAACCGCTGATATTTTTCGGAAACGTCTGCTGCTGGCCGCCGCTATCTTCGAGTCGCACCAGGTAGCTTCCGGGTGCCACGGTGAACTGGTAACTGCCGTCGGCAGCAGACACGACCGATACCTCCCCGCCATCCAGGATCCCGTCTTCGTCGGAATCCAGAAACACGGTCACCCCGGCCTGGCCCGAGTCGCCGGCATCCGCAACGCCGTTCTGGTTCGCATCGTGCCAAACCGTACCCTGAATGGTGGCGTCATCACCGCGGATCGTTCCCGTGGCTCGATCCTGCCACAGTCCGGCGTTGACAGGGGCCTGGGGAATCACGACTTCAAACGTTTCGTCCGGCTCAACGGATAAATCCCCTTGAACCTCGAACGTGACGGTTTGGACCAGCGAGTTGGCATCGGTCGGGTTGGAAAAGGTGACCATTCCGCTGGCAGGATAGGTCACGAA
>JABAOH010042703.1_pt1 | contig 16680 bp, 13 predicted proteins | sample 7062181 | NCBI WGS metagenome assembly JABAOH01 (sample SAMN14538630, study PRJNA623070) | marine sediment metagenome | biome: marine biome [ENVO:00000428]; feature: marine pelagic biome [ENVO:01000023]; material: deep marine sediment [ENVO:00002113]; isolation source: pool of 5 deep marine...
TCCGCTAGTGAAAAAGAAGTATTTGCCGTCCGGACTCCCATTAGCGCACAGGTCAAAACTGGAAGAATTATAAGGGCGGCCCAGATTTATGGGAGGAGTCCAGCTTCCGTCGTCTTTACGGAAACTGATATAATTGTCGCTTTTTCCATAGCCGCCCGGACGATCCGAACCGAAAATCAAAAAACTCTCATCGGGAGCCACATAGGGATCGTATTCAATAAAATCCGTATTGACGGGCCAGGGAAGACGCTCCGCTTCCTGGTATTGTCTGTCGATACAGCGGCTGAACCATATATCATCTCCCCGGGTGCCCTCTCTCCTCCAGGTGAAAAAATAGACCGTGCCGTCAGCCGTTGCAGAAGGATAGGCTTCGCCATACTCCGAGTTGGCCGGTTCCGGCAGCACTTCCGGCTCCGCCCAGCCCGAACCAGTCCATTCAATGGTCCAGATGTTGTCATCAGGCTTGTCATCATCGGGATGAGTCGGATTTCCAGAATGGTAATACACCTTCCGGCCCAGGGGACCTGTGGTGTAATTGGGGTGACCCTGCAGCTCTTCAAAGGGAGCCCTCTGCGGTTTTGTCCAATGCCTGTCTTTTTCATAGGTGTAATACGTTTCATGCCCTTTTTCCGTGCTTTCTGAAAAGACACAAACCTGGCCATCGTTTAAAAATGCGATATAGCTTTGAGAATAATGGGTGGTTATGAGTCCAGGAGCAAAGATTTCCGGCTCTATGCTTGGAGGTTTCTGGCCGAGGTAGGGTCCTGTCAAAACCTGAAAATCGTCCGGCCCAGCGCGGCTGCAAGAGATAAAAATTAGACAAACCACAATTCCAGCAAAAAAAATAAAAGTTGCTAAAAATAATAATTGAAATTTGCTGCTCATAATAAACCTCTTTTGCTTCAAATCACATGGGGGAACAGAAACAACCAGTTATTTCTGTTCTTTCTTTTCAAACAGGTCCGAATAAAAGCGCCTCACATAATTCTCTGGAACTTTGTCGATCGGGTAGGCTCCGTGCATCAGCACATGAACCCATCGGCCGTCCCTTTTCTCCAGAACGCCGGTCTGGAAAACGTCTTCCAAACACGTCTCCTTGCCTTTGTAGGAGCCGCAGTCATCGAGAAAGCAGGAATACCAAGCCACATCACCGGAACGGGAAAACACGATGCGCAAGTCCTTGAATTCGAAGCGGGTTCCCCGGAAATCGGGATCTTTCCACCGTTCGGCATATTTTTTGAAATTCTCCAAACCCACTACCTGGCTTTCGGAGACCAGCCAGAAGTGAAACATGTCGTCAGCCCACAGGCGGAACATGGCGTCGAAATCCTTCTCGATGGCCCAGCCTATCGATTGTTCGATACTTTCCTTCACCAATTCGTAGTCAGAAGACGTGTCCACCGCGGGAGCCTTACATCCGGCAATAAGAAGAATAATGAGAAGAACAAGGGAAAACTCAGGCGAAAACTTTTTCATGCCGTACCTCCTTTTTTAATCTGTCAGAAAATACTATCTCTTTTTACTTCAATTCTTTTGGTTTAAGCGAGAATATGATATTTTCAAGGCTGGTTTTTTGGCCGGAATGGGTTATATAAAATCAGATGACTTCCATCCGAAGCAATAAAAGGTGTGGCTTCATCTCCTTGAGTATGGATCGCTTCACTTAATTTATCAGGATTAGTATACCGCCCATCTGCGAATGCAGATTTATCTTTTTTTTATGATATAGGCTTTCAAGGGCCTTTTTACCAGCTTCGTTTTTTGGATTAAGAGAAATTGATCTCTCATAATTTTTAATTGCCTTCTCTATATTCCCTGATTGGGCAAAAGCCTCACCTAGACCATTATAAGCATTCCAAGAACTCGGATACTCAGTTATATTAATCTTAAAAATATTAATAGCCTTTTCATACTCTTTTATTCGCAGAAGCTGGTAACCAAAATTATTAAATGCGTTCTCCGAGATATTTAGATCTAATTTAAAGTTATCCTTATAAATATGCTTCAGTTGAATGTATTTGTTGTAATAATCCTTTTCAGTATTACTAGAATCTACAAAGACACGCAAGTTCTGCAGTAAGGCGACCTTCAGATAGTTAAGATGTGAAAAAGAGGGATTCGGAAAAAGAGTTGTAATACTGTGTGATATTTTGCCTTTTTTTAGTTCTTCTTTCAAATTCAATTTGATAACATTTCCAAAATCATGAAAGTTGTAAAGATATATATTGCCATTTTTCGGATTAAAAATATTTGAATAAAGTGTCTCACCTGCATTTCTTACATGGGTGGCGAAGAGGACTTCTCGAATCAAGTCAACAGAGAATTCACAAGCACGGCTCAACATGTTCTCAGCAATCTCATATCTCACGAATCTTGCAGGTTCATAATTCGACTGCACAAAATTTGTAGCAACTAGAAAACCAGAAGTCTTTCTAATGACTTGCAACCTGCTATCGCTCCATTCTATCACTGCCATGGATCCTGTTTTATCTGCCACCGCAAATTTCACTCGTCTTAAATAATCGATGTTATGAGTTTCAAAGAACTCTATCACCTCTTCAACAGTAGCAAAATTGGCTAGAATATGGTCGCAAAGATTGCCCCAGAGAGGACCACTTGTATCATAATCCAACAAATTTGCATTATGCTCCCAATCTGTAGTCCGTACACGAGTACCATCAACACACAGTCCCTGATCGTTCATCCCCCCTTGGCAGAATGGATATTCAAGTTTATCATCGAAGCCAACGCCTACTCTTCCATATGTTTCGTCATGTGAAGGAATAAACCAAATTTTAGTGAACGGATGTGAACCATCTTCATTGTTGCCGAATAAAATGACTCCACCTCCTGAAACCATAACAATAGTGCATGGGAACAGAGGTTTTATTGTGATGCTTAATAAGAGGATGATTAAAACTAAAAATGCTCTTTCTCTTTTCATATCGTGCCTCCTTTTTCAATTGGTCAGAAAATTCTATCTCTTTTTATTTTGCAGAAGTCTGAAAATATGAAATCCTGTTTCAGCGCTAACATAAATATAATTATTGAAATAGTAAACACTATGAGCTGAACATTTAATTTGACTTAAAAATAGAGGATTCTTAGGATCGCTTATTTCGTAAGCAAGAATACCCCGTTGCAAATCTGCGATGATAAGAATATCGTTCTTCACGCTGACCCCATAGGCTTCACCTCCGTCATTGACACTGCTTAGCTTAACAGGAGATAGCGGTTTGGATATATCATATAGATTTACAGGACCGGTATGGGATCCGGCAATCAACAATTCCTCATAATTGTCCACACTTCGTGCACTGCCTTTAACAGGAATTATCGATTTTAATTGTGGGGAAGCTGGATTGGCCGCATCAATGATCAAAAATCCCTTGCTCCTTGCCGCAATATAAAGAATACCATTTTTAGCCGAAATGCCCTTTAATGATCCTGTATGACTATAAGATCCGATAAGTTCAGGTTTCGCTGCTTCATCTATATTGAAAATCACAAGTTTCCCATGATCCAAAGTAATGTAGGCGTAAGACCCAACGATCGTTATCTCATCGGCTTCACCAAGGTTCTTTACTGAAGTGACAATTTCCGGTTTCCTGGGATTTTGAATCTCCGCTATGACAAACTGGCCGTCCAATGTCACCGTATACAATATTTGCGATCGAGCAAAGACTCCAAACGTCGGTGATTTTGTTTTGACTTTGCCAATAATTTCAGGCCGAGCTTTGTCTTTAATATCAATAATAGTCACTCCGTGATTGGTTGTGACATAGGCATAATTCCCTGTTGCAAATACATCGTAGGCAACACCTGTTTTGCATCTCCCAATTTCGCTGATTTTATATTCCTTTTGTTGTGACTGACACAATACAGGCAGTGAAACAATCGTAAACATGATCAAGTAAAATTTTATTTTCATGATAAACCTCCTGCTATTTCAATTCATCTGCTTTCAGCGTTTCAATAAAATCGGCATTAACCCAGAAAATATCTCTCCAATCAGGATTTACATCTCCTCTAGTAAAAAAGAAATACTTCCCATCCGGGGTGATAGATGGCCGGGCCTCCTCTCCTGATGTGTTGATCTCTGGGCCCATATTTTTCGCTTTTGTCCAGGTCCCGTCTTTCCTTCGAAAGGCAATGTAAAGGTCATATGAACCGTACCCTCCGGGTCTACTTGAGCAGAAGATTAGGAAGCTTTCATCTGAAGCTATAAATGGGTCGTCTTCGCTATATTCAGTGTTGATCATCTCCCCGAGATTTTGTTTCGCTAAAAATTTTCCTTCTGCAAATTTAGAAAAGAAAATATCTCCTTTGCCTAAACAAGGCGGTTGATCGCTCGAATAATAGATGTTTCCGCTATTCGAGACTGACGGATAATTTACTACATAATTTTCTGGATTCAACTCTGGACCCAACATTCTGGCCTCAGTCCAACCCTTATTTCCATATTGAACAAACCAAATATTGGGTATCTTTAATAAAATCGAAGAATTGTCCACTGATCTAAGAGATGTGAAGTATAGAGTTTGGCCATCAGGCGCTACGGTAAAGTTATAGGGGAATAAGTTATTGAAAGGTACAATTTTGGGTTTTGTCCACTTCCCATCTTTCAATTGCATAAAATAAGTAGGTTTATATTTCCAGTCAGATCCTGGAATTATTGGACTGAAAATGAATATTGCACCTTCTGCCATGAAACCTGAGCAACATTGATGATACTCATTTGTCGAAATGATATTGGGAGCAAAAGCTATTGGAGTCATTCCCGGCGGTTTCTGGCCGAGATAAGGGCCTTTAAGCATCGGGTCCTTTATCTCATTCGTTCTTTCTTCTGATGACCTGTAAATGGTTTCTATCCATGTTTCTGCTGTCGTCTCTTCGTACTTCGGGTCGTTGAACGATGACCAGTCCTCGAGGATGTTCCTCTGCTTCATCTCCTCGACAGTCATATTGGCTTTCATAGCCGCTTGAACGATGGCGATTGTGCTCTGCAGCATATCGTGATAGATTCGTAATTCTTTGACCGTCATATCCTCGCCGTGTCCAACAATAAAAGTCACATTTTCCGGAAACAGAGATATCAATCTACCGACGTTCTCGATTAAAGTATGTGCATTTCCACCGTTGTTGAGTTTCACAACCGGGAAGGTTCCCGGTGAAATCATATCTCCCAAGCAAACCACACCCGATTTCTTAAAATAAACGATAACGTCTTCGTCCGTGTGCCCTCCTGTCAGAGGAATGACCTGGATCTCGTCTCCGTTGAAGTAGAGCGTGACAGGTTCTTCGAATGTTATCGTGGGGTAAGCCCCGCGAAATAGGGCCTTGTCAAAAGGGATGTCATATTCAGGATCAGCGTATTCCATGAGTTGGGATTTGCAGCGCGTGTGAGCCAATACGAATGCGTTTCCGCTCAGGGCAGAATTGCCAGCGATGTGGTCGTAATCAGAGTGTGTGTTAATGATGTATTCGATATTGCCACCGCCATGTTCTTTCAGAATTGATTTGACCTGCTCTGAAGACTCATCGAAACCTGTGTCAACGAGCAACACGCCTTCGGGGCCAATGAAAGCGACTAGATTGACGAAATCATCAACGCAGAGCTTAAGGATAGTATCATTTATGTGGGTCACTTCGATCGAAGCCGCATCCGGTACAGATGAACAATAGGACAAAACAATGAGGATTAACAGGATTAAATACGCACGGATAATTTCTTGTTTCTTATATTTTTTTGGTTTCATGGAACGACTCCTTCCTTCCATTCGCCCGGCTCCCATTCGTGCCATGAAAAAGCCAGATTAGAAGTCTCTGATTTTGATTACCATAGAAACCCGACAAAGGATATTTTGCTTATCAATCATCGCGCAGATTCTCTATCCGCTTAAATGGAAATCTTTTTTATTTTTCTTATAAAGTCGGANNTCATCGATTCTCGCGCAGATTCTCAATCCGCTTAAATGGAAATCTTTTTTATTTTTCTTATAAAGTCGGATAATCCAATTTCCCTTTACTCAAATCATAGGTGCGATGGCTAATGAACCTCTTTTACTATTCGGAAACCTCGGCTTGGATAGCCACCTGAATGAAAATGGCGTAACGTAACACGCATAAATTCCAAGTCATCTTTAGCGCTCATACCTCTAAGCATATGAAAAATTTCTTTTTTGTTTTTTGAGGGCAGAGGTCCGGTTGGATCTATCTGCGACTCAGAAGAATGACCGCCTTGTAGGTCTTGAACCCACTCTTCAACGTTACCAACCATATCGTATAGCTTCCATGCATTCGGCTTTTTTTGGCCAACAGGATGGATATTTCCCCCACTATTTCCCAGATGCCAGGCATATCCGCCTTCTGGATTGTCACCCCAATAATATTTTGTGGTCGTGCCAGCACGACAGGCATATTCCCATTCTGCATCAGTGGGCAGACGATAAACGTCTCCCGTTTTTTCACTTAACTTTTTGCAAAATTCAACAGCGTCATACCAGGTCACAGCATTAACGGGTAGATTATCACCTTTGACTCTTGAAGGATTTTTAAACATTACAGCTTTGTATTCTGCTTGGGTCACTTCATAGATTCCAATGTAATAATCTTTAGTGAGAGTTACTCTGTGAGCCGGCTTCTCATCTGGCCAGGCTTCTGAAATATCGGTCCCCCTTATGAACGATCCGGCTTTGATTAATCTCAGCTTCATTCCTATAGAGTTGGTAATTTCTTCTTCTTGATTTGATATAGAATTCACATTGGAGCCAGGAGTTTCACTCTGTGAGGGCACATTATCAAGGCAGGCAAGAAAGAATATAGTAAGAATAGATGCTATCACCAGAAGATTGTGAATTGTTTTTTGTTTTGCCATAATTAATTGTTTATTATCCAAGTAGAACACCTCCGGTTTTTAATTCTAAGAGTGATTTTGTTAAGTGATTTTTGTGTTTAATAAGGATAATACGGGATAAAACACATCCAAATTATTGGCTGTCATACTTATTTCCGTTCCAGGAGCAGATCAGACAAATCGTTCCAGCCTGAAGGTCACATTCAGAAGCTCACCGCTGCGCCTGATGGTCAAGGTCACTTTTTTCCCTTCCCGCATCAAGAGTTTCTTCATTTCTTCCTGAGTGAATTCAGAAGAAGAACGGCCGTCGATCTTGACAATCTCATCTCCTTCCTTCAATCCGGCTGCTGCTGCCGGAGAATCCTCGATCAGACGAAATATTTTGTGTTTGTGGAAATCCTCCCCTTCCGAAATAATCCTGATGCCGCTCATGTCGAATTCAAAAGACTGGCTAAAATGCGCGTTCTTTTCTAAAAACACCTGTTTTCTCGCGTAATCAAAAACCACATTAAACCGGCACAGGATGTCGGCCCCTATAATACCCGAATAGGCATTNNCCTTTTCATCCTGGGAGAAATCCACAACAGGATTCTCGATAATTATGCTCCCAATCCGGATAGCTCGAACACGGCCGATGATTCCCCAGCTTTCACCGCCAATTCCGAATCCCGTCATGGCCTTTACCGTTTGAGGTGACTGCTCAATCAGTCCGTTTTCCTTCACGAAGGGGCTGTTAAAAGAAGTGATGCGCAGGCCGGTATCCAGCATCAAACGAGCATGTATGGGGTCTTGCTTCCCAACTAGAAAAATCTTTGCCTCCACAAACGCCCAGCCTTTCAGGTCGAGGGGAATCGCCTCACCTTTTCCCTGGTACCGGAAAGTCTTTGGGTCATGAAAACAGACTGTTTTCTCGACATAATCGATTTCCGTCACAGCACAAGATATAAGATCTCCACCGACAAGCCCTTCAAGCCTTCTTCCCCAATGGGGATACATCCCACCGAAGGGAATCACGAATGCATTTTCTGCATTGAATTTCAATCCCGGAAGCTCATACTTCAGATTATTGAGCAAGTACATATCAACCTGTTTCTCTCCGGCTCCACCCAATCGGAATTTTTTTCCCAGGGAAAGCTCAAGAGCCCTGGCAATATTTTCATCGATAGCCGAGACATTGCCTGCTCCAGTATCAAGGACAAAATCAAACGAATACGAACCGCCTATCCTGACAGGGAGATAGACAACATTATCCACTAGTTTGACAGGTATGGGGCGAGTGCTGCGGCCCGATGTGATCTGACACCCAAAGGATTCTTTCGTTTCTTTTTGGGCAGGAGTCGTTTCCTCTCCAAAATTCCCGATTATTGTTAAAGCTGTCATGAACAACGCAATAATGAATTTAGATAGCTTCCTTTTCATCTGTTTTCTCCTCTAACTTAAATTATCCTTAAGCCTGAGTATTTCACGACCGGACATACTGCCATAGACATGAAAAAAAGCGATGCGGCCGGCTTTAAAAAAAACAGCAAAATTAATAAGATTCCTGTAGTTTCACTCATCAGATTTCTGATTGTCAGTTGACACCTCTATCAATCGTTTCCATTTGCCACCCTGTTGCTTGAACAATGTGATCCATGCATACGTCACATCGAAATCCCTTTTAGATCCATCATCCCTAATCTGGCTGCCTGCGACTTTTACCTTCACGATGGTCCATGCAACTGAACCATCTTCAGATATCCCAATAATCGGTTCACTAAGATCTCTATAATCGGTAAAGGCAGTGCTATTAAGATAGATTCTGAACGACGATTGTAATTCTTCCTTTGTTGGATGGCTTATCTCTCCGTTTGAAACAAACACATAATCTTCAGAAAAATCCTGAACGAGTGAATCCACATTTTTCTACAAGTGATCGTCAATGAGTTTTTTATGGAGGTCTAATATCTCCGATCTTCTTGCCTCAAAGTCTGGACTCGATTGACACCCGATTAGCACCATGGAAAATAAAGCTAAAATTATTTTTAAAAGATTTTTCGAAAAATACATGCTAGCCTCCAGAATTATCGAGAAAAAATACATGCCTTCCAATCAATTGAATGGCCAACCTAATGGTGTTGAAGGAAGTGACGGCTCAGCTATTTTATCTCACCTAAAAGTGATTTCCAGGTATTTTTTGTTCAGTTTTCAGTCGATAAATAATTTTCGTGCTCACCCAATAAATATCTCCCCCTGAAGAAAAGAAGAATGTTGTATGTATCTCCAGATTCACATATTCATTTGAGAATAGAAGCTCTTAAGAATGGAAGTTTTCCTTCTTCTGTTTTTGAAGATGACTCATCTTAACTTAGTAAATAGTCTTTTAGTTCTAATCTATCTCAACGATCGGACCGGCCGAACCCAACTCGCATTGATTTTGAGAATATACCAGAGTGTGGCGGTAAACCGGCTGAAGTTGACAGCCCATGCGCGCCCGGGATAATATTCGTCCCCAGTCCATATGACACTCTGAACGCTTGAAAACAACGGATCAATGCGTGCGTCTCCATTCATCTTGTCCGTCTCGATCAAAGAGAGGAGTTCCTCTACCGTAGGGAGCCTCCAATCGGAATATCCGGCATATTTTTGAATATTTATATCCTCAGTCCATTCCTGAGCGGTAAAAAAATCCAGCGGCTCCTCTGAGCCGGATTGGTGCCACATCAATCCCGATGCCCTATCCACGACAACTTCGTCTCCTTCAATTGATTCCGGTTCGAATTGATTGGGAAAATCTCCGGATCTCACCCTGAATTCAGCCTCGAATCCCAGGCGCTCCAATATTTCTATATAATCTCTATCATCGTCTACTGTTTTGTACTCTGCCCTGAGTCGAATACCGGCGAAGCCCCCGGATGTGTTGTTTACCGGAACGCCTTTATGCGACTGGCCTGATTGTCCTTCCTGCTTCTTCAGTGATTCGATCCTTTTGATCATGTATTCTCTCAAACGCTCGTCCTCTTCCGTCTCGGGATTGTTATCTCTGTACGAATCTAATGCCCTTACCCAGGCAATCCGCTTTTTTGCCAGCGAAATGTTTTTGTCTTTTTCCAAATCATTGACTTTTTTCATCACAGAATGAAATCCTGACAGCCAATTCGCCCAGACAGACTTTTTCTTTTTTTCATCCACTTTAAGTGTATAGATGCTCCACCGGGAGGGCAAAAACGCTTCCGGCTGTTCAATTTCAAAACTCGATTTTTTGACAACGCTCAAGAGCTGTTCTTTTGTCATATCATGAAAAGACATAGCCGTTTTTTTATCCTCTTTTGAGCGGTGTGCCTCGATCAAAACAAACGGAGCCCCTTCTTTTAGATATTTCTTCAAATTTTCCAGCAGGCTGAGCGGATTCTCAAGATCATGAAAAACATTTTTCATGATCACCATATCCAGATTCTTTACAGGAAAAGCCGGATCATCAGTTTCACCGAGTACGGTCTCGATATTTCGAACCTGTTTTTTATCAATGTAATCAAGAGATCCTTTGTGGATATCATTTGCATATATTATCCCGTCCGCCCCGACTCTTTCCGCCAGGCGAAAAGCCAAATCTCCTCCCCCGGCTCCGACTTCTCCGATGACCATCCCAGGTTTGACTCCCGCTATGTCCATCATCTTTTCCAGAATTTCTTCGTGAGAAGGGGTCTGGCAGACGGGGGAGGCAGCACTTGTAAAACCAGCCGTCACAATCAAACATCCAAGAAAAGCTAAAAGAATAGGACAACCGCTGACCCAGGCAAGGGATCTTTGAATTCTCATCGGTGCTTTGTCTCCAGCATTAAATCCTGTTTTTCCCAAAAAATCTCTTCTTTTCATCTTAATTCCTCCTCAATGGTTTTAATTGGTTATTTCTTATTTTATGGCTTTTTTCATCTTCTCCCGCCTTTTCAGCAAGTATTTGAACTCATTTTATGTACATAAAAATATTCTGAAAGAAAAACAAAGACAACATGAAAAAAGTATTGTTTTTGAATCCATACTTTTTTTTAGGCCAAGTCTATTACTCCCCCGCTGCATCCCCCAATTAGTTTATATCCGACATAAATTGCTCTACTCTTCATAATTTTTCTCCTTTACAAATTTTATTGTCTCCTGTATCTAGTCCTCAGGACACCTTTTGGCGTTTTCACCAAAAAAGCACCCTTATATTATCCCACATTCCCTGTTTCTATAAGCAATAAACATACCAACTTCATCTTCTTGGGATTTTCTAACACTTATGAAACATTCATGTTTAAATTTTTCCTTCATCTCCTTGAACTCCGGAAAAGGAGGGGGCTCCTGCTCCAGATCTATTTCCTTTGCTATTAATTAATCCCATATTCCCTATCTTAATCAGCAATAAACGTGTTAATATTCCCTCCTGGGATTTGCGAACGCTTTGTCAGCACGATATGTCCATTCTCAAACACCTTGTGTATCTATTTGAACAGAAATAAATATTCCCCATATTAACCTCGCGATAGAGAAAAGTCTGGATTTTGTCGATGTGCAAACCAGTCTTTGACTGTTGTCTTGCATAATGTAGCATTTTCAATGCATTTTAGGATTCAGTATGTAACCATTTTCTTTGATATTCGTTGCTTCTCTCTAAAAATATATCGATCAGAGATAGCTGTCCATCTGATCGTATTGGATAGCAACTTATTGTAGTGAATGGCATCGTTATCTACTGATCCCGGATAGTATCTCAGAAAATACTTCCTTACTTATGGCAACCTCTGCCATCTGGAAAATAACATAACGGCTGTGTCTAAGAACCTTTGCCCCGATCTTTATGAGTTTCACAAGCAGAGTCCGAAGTAACCAATGTTTAATTTTACGCTGAATATTTCGTCCGGTCCGTCTATCGTTCATAACATCAGATACTGAACTAAATAATCCCAATGCCTCATCTAGCTCCCGGTAGGCAAGAAGGCCACCGTCAGATGTCAATCTTGCGCCATGAAATTCGAGCTTGAATTTTCTGTTAAAACGAATATTTGATCTTTCACCCATTGTGTGTTTCATTTTTTGTGCCCTGATCAACCTCTATCTTGTTATATAATAACAAGTTAGAGAGATTTTGTTTAATAATTTTTTTATTTAATATGGGAAATATGGATTTATTTACTTTATCTCTTCCGGCTTCAAATTTTCGATAATTTTTGCATCTACCCAATAGATATCTTCGTTGCCCGATCTGCGGCTGGAAAAGAAAAAGTACTTGCCGTCCGGGCTGATGCTCGGGCAATAATCCAGGGCTGATGAATTGACTCCAGGCCCCATATTCCTGGCTCTGGTCCATGTCCCGTCCTCTCTACGGAAGCAGATGTAGAGATCGCCTTCTCCAAGACTATCTCCCCAGCCGTGGGAAGTAAATATGAGAAAGCTTTCATCCGGAGCTATAAACGAATTATACTCGTTTTTCGCGGTGTTTACGTTATCCCCCAACCTCTCAGGACTCTCGAACTTTCCGTTAACATATTTTGACCGGTACAAGTCAGCATTTTCAGCATTCGCGGCTGTATAATACATCACCCAATCTTTAGTGAATGTCGTATAAAATCCCCCTTCGAACGGTGAACCGAGAATTCGGGGGGTCTCCCATCCCATTCCTTGCCTTTTCACATACCATATTTCCATAGCCTCCGGATTCCCAGTTCCTTCTTTCGGGCGGTTTGAAATGAAGAACATCTGCTGTTCATCTGGAGTAAAAAAGGCTTCCGCTTCTTGGTAGTTTCCCGAAAAAGAAGCGCTTCGGAGTTCTGTCCACTTCCCATTTTCCTGTCTCATGCACATGACATCCCAGCCCCCCTCCCGAGGCCACTGCGTGAAATAAAACTCTTTTCCATCCGAGGAGAAATTCGCGTCCCGTTCATTGAGTCCGGAGGTGGATATAATCCCAGGAGCAAATACTTCTGGCACCAGACCTGGCGGTTTCTGGCCGAAATAATCGATTTTTGACGGCTTATTATTCTCGATACCACAATGATTCATCAGTGGGATAATGAGAAGAAACAGGATGAATTTGATTGCATGCTTTTTCATTCTTTCCCCTTCTTTTGAAATAGCGGCTTCGGCTATATTTTTCTGACGAAGCTGTTTTAGTTTTTCTGCGGCATTTTTGTAATCCGGATCCAACTCCAATGATCTTTGATAACTCAAAATCGCCAGTTCCTTGTTTCCATCCATCATATAAGTTTCAGCCAGGCTGTCGTAGGCATTGGCCGATTGAGGAAATAGTCCACAGTACAGCTTGTAAGTTACTCTTGTTTCTGGACTTTACAAAGGAGGGTCTGGAATAATCAACCGCACTTAATAACTTGAATTCGACCTTATAAAGTCCCGGCCTTAAACTCCCCCAAAGCGGTGGATTTGCAGCAGTGACATTATGGGAAAAAACCGAAATTGCCAAAAACAAAATAAAGCCCAGCTCTTTTATCTGACTCATTTTATCTCTCGATTGTTTTTTGATAGACAATGGATATGGCTCTTTTTTTGTTTAAAAAATCTACCATATCATTGAGCCTCCTATTTCTTATTCTGGGCCATTCCTCCATTAAAGTCCAGAGTAAGGGCTTCTGATTCTGGATAACTCTACAAACTCAACAAAGGATATCTTGCCTATCAATCTTCCCCCAGATTCTCAATCCGCCTAAAGGGCTTTTTATCCTTTCTTCTGCATAAATGTTCGAGGCATTTCAATCCTTGATAGGTCGCGGACTCTCCGTCCATTCCATATCTGAGAGAAACTCCACAATGGGCAATCCCTTTGATCTATTCAATCTCCCTCACCACTCGAAATCCAACCGTGTTCATCGGATTATTAGAATCTTTTTCAATTCCATGGCGGAAACTGCAATCGAAAAGCTCTTTGGCGAGTTCATAACTGCCGCCTCTTAACGTGCAATCAAGCGTTCCCCAGGGTTTTGTTGCTCCTTTGGGATCAACGACAGGTCCCGGTTTATAAAGTCCATAAATATCCTTGGTAAATTCCTGGACATTTCCACTCATATCATAGAATCCCCAGTTGTTCGGTTTCTTTAAACCCACGGGATGCGGTTTATTATTGCTGTTTCCCTGATGCCAGCCGTATTGGTCAGCAGATTTCAAATTATCACCCCATGGATATTTTTTTGTTGTCCCGGCTCTATAGGCATATTCCCATTCCGCTTCGTATGGAAGCCTATAGGTTACCCCTTCCATCCGAGAGAGCCTCTTGCAGAACTCCACTGCCTTCTCGAAGGTGACACCGGCAACCGGAAGGTCGGGGCCAACAAAATCCGACGGATTTTCCCCCATGATTTCCTGATATTGAGATTGGGTTACCTCATATATTCCCATGTAGAAATCAGAAGTAAGGGTTACTTCATGAGCAGGTTTTGACTGGCCGATGGGGCCACCGTCATCGGCGCCCATTATGAATGTGCCTGCTTTAACAAGTTTGAATTTCATGCCGATTGAGTTGGTGATTTCCTTATCCTGAATTTGTGGTCGAACTCCGGAATAATTGAATAATACCCATAACACCGTCAGTCCCACAATAAAACCTGATTTTTTCATGACAATGAACTCCTAATTAAGAGTCTGTTGAATTAAATGGCTGATACACGAACTGATCTGTTGGAAAAAAATTCCTCGTAATTTCATGAGCTCTCTATTCTACATGATGACTATTGAATTCCTGGATTAGATGTATTCATCCAGATTTCATTAGAACCAGTTGAATAACAGGGCTTTTTCTTTTTTTCAATTCGAACGTCATTTTTACTTCATTTGAATTTATCCGGTCTCAATTCTTCGATGATCTTTGCAGATATCCAATAAACATCCGCATTACCATTCTTGAAGCTAACAAAAAAGATATATTTTCCGTCAGCTGAAACAGAGGGCCACAGCTCATGACTGCTTGTATTTATTTTATTTCCCATATTTTTTGCAATCGTCCATGTTCCGTCTTTTTTTTGAAAACTAATATATAAATCATCCCCTCCAAATGCATCTTCTCTGTCTGTACAAACAAAGATAAGGTAACTCTCGTCGGGTGCAATAGCAGGAGCCCATCCGGGAAATCCTGTATCCACCATTTCAGGTTCCAAATAACATCCATCGACAAATGGGAACCGATAAACTCCCTCCCCAAGACTGCTACATGTGAAATAAAAATTATAATTCATTGTTACTGTTACCTGCCATCCAACTCCTTCAAGATCCAAAGTTTTTTCAAAGGGCTTTGGTTCCGACCAAGCATGCCTCTCTCTTTCGACATACCATACTCGCCGTGGTCCCTGAGTCCCACCTTCTTCTAAAGGACGGCGAGATTTGAAATAGATTCTTTTTCCATCTGGTGTGATTGTTGGATTGACTGCGTTGTATTCATTTGAAAAAAAGGCTTTTCTTGGAATGGTCCAGCCACTGTCTTTGAGTTCCATAAACATTACACCTTTGTCTTTGAGTTCCATTCCCGAAATGGGATAAAAATAGACCTCTTTTCCATTTGGAGAGAAAGCTGGTGAACAGTGTTCAGTGAAGATGGTCGAGATAATGCCTGGAGCAAATAATTTCGATTCCAAACCAGGACTCTGTTGATTGAAATATTTACCGTGTAAATTCGTAAAATGAAGTATACTTGTATGGCCTCTGTTTGCGATCAATATTTTAACAACCTCATCATGACCTTCTTCTTGTGCCATGTACAGTGGTGTCCTGCCGTCTATACTTTTTACGTTGATTTCAGCTCCTCTTCGAATTAATAACTCAACTGTTTCAATATGTCCCTTCATAGCGGCTAAATGAAGAGGAGTTAAAGAATATCGATTGGTATCATTTAGGTCAAAACCTTCTGAAACCAAACTCATTATTAAATCCTTTAGGCCTCCGGCTGCAGCAGAGTGTAATAGGGAACCCTCGTTCCTGTTTTGAGACTTGATATCTGCTCCTTTCTTTATCAATAAACGGGCCAATTCTATATGTCCGCCCATGGCAGCCCTATGGAGTGTTTCCATGCCCTCTCTATCTTTGATTGATACAACAACACCATTTGCGACGAGCACCTTCACCACTTCTTTGTGACCCCGTAGGACAGCGAAATCCAGAGGAGTATCACCCTCATTGTCTTTGATGTTGATATCGGCACCATGACTGATTAACAATTTAGCGATTTCTGCATTTCCGCCTTCTCTGCAAGCATGAACTAATGGTGTTCTGCCGTACTGATCCCTGATATGGACATCTGCGCCCTTTTCAACCAACAGTTTTGCAATATCCAATTGATTGTAATGTGCAGCATAATGCAACGGAGTATAACCACTTCTGCTCTGCACATTGATATCCGTACCTTTCTTGATTAAAAGATCAGCTATATATGTGGGACCATGTATGGCTATACTGTGCATTGGCAAAACATTATTATTATCTCTGATATTGACATCAGCTCCTTCATTGATTAGATATTCGACCACTCTCTCGTATCCTTCTCTGCAGGCCCAGTGTAAAGGTGTCCGGCCGTTCTCATCCCTGAAGTTCAGCAATTCGGGATCTTTGCTAAGCAGTTCTTTGATTCTGGAAAGATGCCCTTTTTGCGCTGCAACATGAATCTCGTGAGCTTTCCCAAATGATAAATCAATCATCAAAAATACTATAACAATTGATACTATTTTTAATGTTTTAAACAAAAAAACCTCCAATCATTTAGATTCATCCGGTCTCAATTCTTCGATGATCTCTGCAGATATCCAGTATATTTCCCCATTTCTGGAAAAAAATAAATACCTCTCGTCCAATGAGACAAAAGCTGCATTTTC
>JABAOH010002262.1_pt4 | contig 16677 bp, 17 predicted proteins | sample 7062181 | NCBI WGS metagenome assembly JABAOH01 (sample SAMN14538630, study PRJNA623070) | marine sediment metagenome | biome: marine biome [ENVO:00000428]; feature: marine pelagic biome [ENVO:01000023]; material: deep marine sediment [ENVO:00002113]; isolation source: pool of 5 deep marine...
AGCAAAAACGACGCTACAGTGTTGATTTTTGGGGAAAGTGGAACGGGAAAGGAACTGATTGCCAGGGCTATCCATTTCAATGGATTGAGAAAGGATAATCCTTTCATTGCCGTAGATTGTGCGTCAATTTCTGAAAGCTTATTGGAGAGTGAATTATTTGGCCATGAAAAAGGGGCATTTACTGATGCCACTTCACAAAAGCTGGGAAGATTTGAACTGGCGAACCATGGGACGCTCTTTCTGGATGAAATCGGTAATTTAAAACTGGACATGCAGGGAAAAATTTTGAGAGCGCTCCAGGAAAGAGAGATTCAGAGAGTAGGAGGAGTAAAAACTATAAAGATTGATGTGAGAATAATTTCAGCTACTAATATTGATCTGAAGAAGGCAATAGAGGAAGGGAGATTTAGAGAGGACTTATATTATCGGTTAAATGTAGTGCCCATAGAACTCCCTCCCTTGCGCCAGAGAAGAGAAGATATACCCCTATTGGTGAGGTACTTTCTGGAGATTTTCAACCGGGAATTCGGTAAAGAAATAAAGGATATAACTCCTGAGGCTATGGAGTCTTTAGTGAACTATAGATGGCCGGGAAATGTGAGAGAGTTGCGGAACGTCATAGAGAGATTAGTGGCTCTGACAAAAGAAGGAATTATTTCTCACAAAAGGCTTCCTTTAGACATCCTGTTAGCGGTCACAACAGGGGAGTCTAATATGGGAGAGGAAGGATTGCTTCTTAAAGAAGCGCGGGAACAGTTTGAAAAACAGTTTATTCTTGGGGTATTAGAAAAAGTGGAGTGGAATCAGACAGAAGCAGCAAAAATACTGGGTGTACATCGTAATACGTTGATAATGAAGATACAAAATCTGGGCATTAAAAGGGTATAAATATTCATTAAGGTGCACAGTATTTTGTGCAAATTATACAAGAATTATAGTGCTATGGAATTACTAGTATTTTTGGCAATACCGTTTTTTTTTGTGCTGTTTCCCATGGTTTTGCCCAAGAAATTGGCAATTGGAAAGGAGAAAGTGATAAATCCTTAAAAATTTATAAATAAGACATAATCTTAGAAGTGCTATTTTTTAAAAGTCATCCGGGAAACCTGGATGACTTTTTTTATTTTTTAGGTAAGTTGGAATAATAATTGCTATATCAAGGTTTAAGGAACTTAATTCTATGACTGAAGGAGAATAATTGTTAGAAAGAAGGAAACAGATAGTGAAACTCTCTCTAATTATACAGGATAGAGGATGAGACAGCGGGTAGTAATCACAGGGTTGGGAGTAATAGCTCCCAATGGAATTGGCAAAGATAATTATTGGCTGGCTATAAGAGAAGGAAAATCTGGCATCGCCCGAGTTACCAGATTTGACGTTTCTCAATATCCGACGCAGATAGCAGGTGAAGTTAGCCAGTTTGATCCAGCAAAGTATATGAGTAAAAAAAAGGCTAAGTTCATGAGTAGATTTACCCAGTTTGCTCTGGCTTCTGCCAAGATGGCCATAGAGGATGCTCGATTGGAGCTTTCCCAAGAAGACAGGTACAGAGTGGGGATCGCCCTGGGAACAGCTATTGGAGGCCTGCAAATAGTAGAAGAACAGTGTGAGATTTTTCATGAGAAGGGGGTGGAGGAGGTTAGTTCTTATTCTGCTATGGCTATGAATCCGAACGCTGGCGTGGGCGTAATTGCCGTTGATTTAAGATTGGGGGGACCCAATATAACTATCTCTACAGCTTGTTCGGCCGGGCTTAATGCTATTGGGTATGCTTTTGACACTATACGTAACGGTCAAGCAGATATAATGATTGCTGTGGGCGCAGAAGCTCCTCTTTTTCCAGTTACTTTTGATTCTTTCTGTGCCGCACAAGTCCTGAGCAGGCGTAATAGAGATCCCGGAAAAGCCAGCCGCCCTTTTGAAAGATTCCGAGATGGATATGTGCTTTCAGAAGGGGCAGGCGCAGTCATTCTGGAGAAGATGGAACACGCTGTGGAAAGGGGAGCAAAGATTTATGGAGAGGTGGCTGGTTACGGGATAACCAATGATAGATATAGCATGCATAAAATGGAACCCACGGGCAGAGAAGTGGCCAGGACTATGAGAATTGCTCTGGATAATGCTGGTCTTGCTCCGGAAGATGTAAATTACATAAATGCTCACGGTAGCTCTTCTCTGGTAGCGGATAAGAGGGAAACAAAGGCTATTAAACGTGCGTTTGGCAATTATGCGTATAAAATACCCATAAGTTCCATAAAATCAATGATAGGTCAACCGCTGGCAGCCACAGGAAGTATTCAGTTTATTACTGCTGCTTTGGCCATTGAGAATAACTGCTTGCCTCCTACAATAAACTATGAGGAGCCTGACCCTGACTGCGACCTCGATTATGTTCCTAATCAGGCCCGTGCACATGAAGTGAGAGCAGCAATGGTTAATTCTTTTGGTCAGGGAGGGAATAACATCTCTTTGATTCTGAAACGATATGAGGTCGTTTAGAAATGAAAATATTATTGATTCAACCCCCCATTAGCCCAGTCGATTTCGCAGCTGGAAGGCTGGTGCTTAATGAACCTTTAGCTCTGGAAATAATAGCTGCCTGTGTTCCCAATCATGAAGTTAGAATTCTCGATATGAGATTAGATGATGACCTGGAAAGGGAAATGGAGACACTCCAGCCTGATATTGTGGCTACTACAAGTTATACTGCTGGTGTCTACGCAGCATTAGCTACAATTAAGAAGGTCAAGACGTATAATCCAAATGTTCTAACAGTTGTTGGTGGACACCATGCAACCCTGATGCCTCAGGACTTTAATAGAGAATTTATTGATGTTATTGTCATGGGAGAGGGCGAAATTACTTTTCCAGAATTAGTAGAGGTATACGAGGGGAAAAGTGACCTCAGTAAAGTTAAAGGTTTGGCACTTCCCCGAAAGGGGAAGTTAGTTTTCACCTCGCCTCGAGAAATAATGGCAAACCTGGATGTTGCGCCTTTTCCAGCCAGGCATTTAACTAAAAAGTATCGCCGTGGTTACTTCAGGGGAACATGGCAACCTATGGCCTCTCTGTACACCTCCCGGGGGTGCCCCTACAGATGCGATTTTTGTGCTATGTGGAAAGTTGCCAGAGGGAAGTACAGGGCGCGAGACCCTGTACGTATTGCTGATGAACTGGCCGGTATCGAAGAGGAGTACATTGACGTTGTTGATGATAACACTTTTCATGATGTGAGAAGAGCGGAAAGAATGTATCAGGCTATAAAAGAAAGAGGCATTAGAAAAAAATATAAACTCTATGCTCGCTCAGACACTATAGTGAAGCAACCTGAAATAATTGAGAAGTGGCGAGAAATCGGTTTGGAACTTATCCTCATCGGTTTTGAGTCCTTCAGGGACGAAGAATTGCGGGCGCACAAAAAGCAGAACACCATCCAGAATAATGAAGAAGCAATTCGTATTTTGCATGGCCAGGGAATTGAAATTGCAGCATACTTCCTGATAGACCCCGATTATACAGTCTCGGATTTTCTTGCCCTGGGAGACTATGTTGACAGACTAAACCTTACCCATCCTGTGTTTACTATATTAACTCCATTTCCAGGAACTGAACTTTTCCAGAAAAGATATACTGAATTGACAGATTGGAATTACGAACTATTCGATTTTTGCCATTCGCTGTTACCCACAAAACTGCCAATAAAGATATTCCATGAATGTTTGGCTAATCTATATTGGAGATGCTATGGTACAGATAAGGATCGCCAGGGGAGAAAATCTGTTATTTCCAAAGCAACCGGTCAGCACTTTTATCGGGGTTTTCGGGAAGGCTCTAAAGATTATGGAAAAATTAGTAGTTTCCAGTTTTGATTTATTATTCTAAACCTATGGGAGAGCAGAAGCCATGACGCGAAGTCTCTTAATAAACTATTCTGGATATCCTGCAGTAATGCGCAGTTTAGCCTTAGATAATGGCCTGGCTAATCTGGCAGGGTCACTGATAGACAAGGGTCACGAGACTACAATACTGGATTATGCGACAGTGGATACGATAAAAAGGCTGTTTCCGCATGAATATAGTGATCAGTTAAGCTATTTAACCAGAAAGATTATATGTTCTCTGGAGCTGGGTTTTCCACCTCAAAAGAGCGACCTGAAAGACTTTCAGGAGTTAGATAGACAGATAAATGAACTGCAAAAGAAAAAAGTACAGCAGATTGCCCGGGAGATCAGCCAATATGCTAAAGCACATAAGGTAGACTTTGTGGGGTTAAAATTATGGTCGGGGGATGGGTTTGAAGGATCAATAACTATTGCTGAGAAGCTTAAACAGGATAATCCCGGGCTTCCCATATTTGCTGGAGGTCCCCACGTTGATTCTTTTAAGGAGAATATATTTGACGTATGTAATATCTTTGATGCACTTGTCTATGGAGAAGGAGAAGAGACAATAACCATGCTGGCAGATTATGTCTCGGGTAAGAGAAGATTAGAGGATATACCCAATCTAATCTATAAAAATAATGGGAGAATCATTTCTACTCCCATAAGAAGAATAAAGAACCTGGACTCTCTTACCTTCCCGGTTTATGATGAAGATGTATATTTAGCGATGAAGGGCAATCAGAAAATAAAGATGGTGTTTATTGACGAAAGCAGAGGTTGCCCCAACCATTGTAGTTACTGTATCCACCCTATCAAAAGTGGAAATAGATGGCGGGAGAGGACGCCGGAAGCAGTAGTGAAGCAAATGGAACAGATGAATAGAAAATATGGGTTTACCACCTTCAGGTTTGCTGGCTCGAATCCCCCACCTTTTTTGAAAAGAAGAATTGCAAATGAAATATTAAATAGAGGGTTGAAAGTTACCTATAGCGCTTTTGGACATATAAAGGACGGGTTGATTGTCGATTTTAGATTATTGAGAAAGTCGGGCTGTTATTCCCTATTTTTCGGGATAGAATCGGGTAGTCAGAAAATACTTGACCAGAGTATGAACAAAGGAGTAAAAATTGATGAGATAACAGAAACCATAGACGCCTGTAAGAGGGCAGGTTTATATGTAGTGGGCAGTGTGATTATTCCTGCTCCTCACGAAACTGAGGAGACAAAGAAAGAAAGCTTCGATTTATTATTGAGGATGAGACCTGATTCGGTTGTAGTCTGGTTCCCAGCTCTTATGTTAGGTACAGATTGGGAGAAAAATAGCCAGAAGTACGGCTTTGACATACCGGACCACAAGAGTTATTTAAAAGAGGCAATGGTATATAAGATAAAATCATTCTATCCACCGAGCCTATGGGGATCCTCTTCTGAGTATAACCTCAACGGAAAGTCATTTAAAGAAATTACAAAAGAGACCGGGAATTTCATTTGCTTGTTAGAAAAGAGTAAAATATTAACTCAGGTTACCAGCGAAACAGCCCTGATAGCAAAATATGCAACGATGTCGCCAAGAGATTTCAGAGACAAAGCAAGAAAATATCTTTTCAGCGGGGACCACAGAAGTATAGAGGAATTGGTGAGTAAAATAAATCAAGAAATTATGAAAGGGTCTAGCTGTCTTGTCTGATACTGTATTTTTGATTATCATTGCAGCAATAGTAGTTCAGCGACTGATTGAGTCGTACTTGCCAAATTCCAAAAAGGTAAAAGGCATAAAGATGGCGAAATGGACATGGATTGCCTTTTCCATAACTTATCCTTTTCTCATTTTCGGGAGCGTAGGGGAATATTTTTTGTTTCCCAGAACGATCAATTTGTGGATAAGTGATATAGGGATAGTAATAGTGGCTATCCGTATCTGGCTAAAATGGTGGGCTATGCTTACCCTGGGTGAGTACTGGAGCGTGCAGATTGAGATTAGAGAATCACACAGATTGGCAAGAGACGGACCTTACCGCTATCTTAGACATCCGGCCTATTTGAGTAACCTAATGGAATATATCGGGGTTCCCCTTATTATTAATGCCTATTATACTCTAGTAGGAGTGCTGCTTATATATCTTCCGTTGAATCTTATCAGGTTGCATCTGGAAGAGAGAGAACTTATAAGAAAGTTTGGAGAAGAATATGAGGATTATAGGAATAACGTACCCGCATTATTTCCTATAAGGAGGCAGATTCTATTTCCCAGGAAAAAATAGGTGGCTCTTTTAAGGAGTTTGGGTAATGAGATTAGAGCTAATTTCGCCAAAGAACAATTCCAGCGAGGGCAGTAGAGAACTCTGGGATGGCAAATTTTATTCCCTTGTATACGGCGTAAATAAGTATAGCACTGCTCCTTTGGCTCTGCCGACCATTGCTGCATTAACTCCAGAAGATATTGAAGTGAATATAACTGACGAGAATGTTGAACAGATAGATTTTGATAAACATGTCGACCTTGTGGGAGTCACCTGTAGTACCTGGCTGGCGCCCCGGGCCTATGAGATAGCTGACGAATTTCGCCAGAGAGGGGTTACTGTGGTACTAGGAGGGATTCATCCTACTATGTTACCCGATGAAGCCATTGAACATGCAGACGCAGTGGTTATTGGAGAGGCCGAGAATGTGTGGAGAAAGCTTGTTAATGATTTCAGGGAGAATAGGCTTAGGCCATTTTATAAATCTTCCGAATTTCCAAAACTTGCAAATTTACCAGTACCCCGCTGGGCTCTGTTGAAGAACAGAAGATATTTCTACCACACAATCCAGACTACCAGAGGGTGTCCATACGATTGCGAGTTCTGTACTGTAAAAGCCATGTCAGGAGGAAGGTATCGCTATAAACCGGTAAAAGACATAATGCAGGAGATGAAAACATTACTGGATATAGAGAAGAAACTTATTTTCTTCGTTGACGATAACTTTATTGGGGATAGGAGGCACGCGAAAGAGCTCTTGCGTGAGCTTATTCCTCTCAAAATAGTCTATTTTGCCCAGGTCTCGTTAAATTTGGCAAAAGATGAAGAATTGCTTTCTCTCCTTGCAGAAAGCGGCTGCAGGAAGGTAATAATCGGGTTTGAATCTTTAATCAGTGCCAATCTAAGACAGATGGGAAAAGATAGATACTACAAGGTAGAACAGTATGCAAAAGATATTATGAAGATACAATCTTTTGGAATTGAAATTCAAGGCTTTTTCATTTTTGGCCACGATTTCGATGATAATAGTGTCTTTGAAAAGACGGTGAATTTCGTCAATAGTACCGATTTGGCAATACCTATATTAAGTATTCTCACGCCTCTCCCGGGCACCCGCCTGTTTCGAAGGTTTGACAGGGAAGGTCGATTATTATATAATGACTGGAAAAGATATGATGGAAGACATGTCTGCTTCAGACCTAAATTGATGTCCCCGAAGACCTTACAAAACGGATATAATTGGGCTATGCAGCAAGTAAACGCCTATGAATCGATTTTTGAAAGGCTAAGGCGAATCTGGAATTTATGGAACAGGAATAATGTACGATTGCAGGACAGAATCTCTCCCATAATAGTAAATCTCGCAATCAACGATATTGCAAAGTCCCTCCCTGAAGCCCCGCACCCTGAAAATTTTGGAGAAAGTATGATTCAAAACGTCTCACAAGTTAAAAGATGAATATACATTCCTTTCCCCCTCTTTTTGGCGGTATAGCCAACCCTACCCTGGGTGTTCTGGTCTTCTTGAGAAGAAAGAGTGAGGTCAATAGAATCTTTATGTTGCTTTGCCTTACAATAGGTGTCTGGAATATCCATGAATTCGGATTATATATTGCTCCTGATGCACTATTTGCAGTGTATTGGGCAAGGATATTTGGGTTGGGACTGATGTTGATCCCTCCGGTTTTTCTGCACTTTGTGATGACTTTTGTTGGAGATAATACCCGCAGGGCAAAATTGATAGTTTCTGGAAGTTACTTGATTGGACTCACTTTTGTTATCCTTTTCTGGACGGGGCTTCTGGTGAACGACTATTTTTATGTTATTTCTCAATATTTTCCCCGACCAACAAAAATATATAATATATACATCATGTTCTTTATGCTTGCTACGGGTTATGGCATCTTGAAGATATTCGTTAAATACCAAAAAACTGTCCAGAATTTGCAGCGGATTCAATACAGATTTTTTTTGATTGCTATCCTTTTGGCTGTGGGTATTGGGATGACAAACTTTCTTTTGTCTTGGGGAGTAAGAATGTATCCCATAGGACACTTGGGCGGCATAACTTTTACCAGCATTATGGCCTGGATACTTGTAAAGTATTATCAGGATCTCTCTTTTAGGAGGAAAAAATGAGTCTTAATACTCTTCCGGTAATAATTAGCGCTGTAGGAAATCTCGCACTGGGTCTTTTTGTCTATACCAGGAATAAGAAAAATGAGTTATATAGAGCATTTCTATTCTTATGTCTTATTCTTACAGTCTGGAATATTAACATCCTGGGCTTGATTATTGCTCCCACTAAAGTTTTTGCCTGGTATTGGGCAAAAATATTTGCTATTGGGCTGGTGTTAGTTCCTCCCGCTGCGCTTCGACTGATACTGGCTTTTACAGAATATAGGGGTAAATTCGAAAAACAGATGCTTTACGTTTCTTATGGGTTTGCTCTATTCTTTTCTATTCTTAATTTGTCGGGTCTTTTCGTAAGTGAATTTTTCAAAGTTGGTAACCAGTATTTTCCCCGCGCAGGGCTAATGTTCCAGCTTTATATATTGAATTTCATACTTTTTATTGGTTATTCTATGCTACTCGTATTTCGAAAGTATAACCAGACGATTTCGGGAATCAAGCGGAATCAGATATCATATTTTCTTATGGCAGCCTTGTTTACTGCGCTGGTTGGTTCAACCAATTTTCTTCCTTCGTTCGAGGTAAAGATTTATCCCCTGGGGAATATGGCTACTATTATCTTTACCAGTATTGTTGCTTATGCTATTGTAAAGCATCGGTTGATGGACATCGAAGTTGTCATAAGAAAAAGCGTTGTCTATGCATCACTGACTGTTTCCATAACAGCTATCTACGCCGTAATTGTGGGAGTCTTTCATGGAGTTTTTGGGATTGCACGTTTTGCTCAAGGTTCGCTCTTGGTAAACGCGCTGGCAGCTATGATTATTGCACTCAGCTTTCAGCCTTTGAGGAATAGAATTCAAAGGACAGTAGATAAGTTATTCTTCAAAGATAAGTACGACTACCACAAAACACTCAAGGACTTCAGTGGGGCAATGACTTCCATTCTCTCGCTGGATAGGTTACTCAACCTGATTGTTAATAAGGTAACCGAAGTCATACACATAGGGAGAGGTTGCCTTATGTTATGGGACGAAGAAACAGAACAATTCCGGATTAAGGCAGGACAGGGCTTAAGAAAAGAGAGTTTTGATAAAATTTATTTTACAAAAAGCAACTATCTCGTTGACTGGTTAGAAAGAGAGAAAAGAATATTTAATAGGGAAGAGGTCGAACTTTTCCACGAGGGTAAAGAATCTTCTGGAATGCATAGTGAACAACAGAAAGAGTTTAACGAGACGTTGGATAAATTGAAAGAACTGGGGTCGATGCTCTGTATTCCATTGATGGTGAAGGGTAGGCTGATTGGTATTTTCAGTTTGGACACTAAGATGTCCGGGGAAAAGTTTACTACCGAAGATCTAGAGCTACTTTCTACTGTAGCTAATCAAGCAGCCATAGCTATGGAAAATGCTAAGCTATACGAAGAAATGAGAGAGATAGAAAAGAATTTGCACCGTGCCGATAAGTTAACCGCTTTGGGAACACTTGCCTCGAGTATAGCCCACGAGATAAGAAATCCTTTAGTTTCTATCAAGACATTTACTCAGCTGGCACCCAGGAAATTTAATAGTCAGGACTTTTTAGATAAATTCCAAACTATTGTTCCCGAGGAATTGCAAAGAATGGAAACTATCCTGAATCAACTTCTGAATTTTAGCCGTCCTTCGCAACCAGAATTCTACTCCGTAAGTGTTGAGGAAGTTATTGACAGTATTCTGAGTTTGATGAATACGGAGCTGTCCAGATCCAATATCGAAGTCATCAAATTATATGATAAAGATGTCCCGCAGATTAGGGCAGATGGTGAGCAGTTAAGACAGGTTTTTATGAACATAATTATGAATGCTATCCAGGCTATGCCTGAAGGCGGAGAACTGAAGATTATCACAGGTCTCGAACAGGAGTTCGTGGACACCAATACTTCAGCCTTTGTTGCTATAAGATTTGAAGATACTGGTTGTGGGATTGCCGAAGAGAATTTATACAATTTATTTAATCCTTTCTTCACCACCAAGAACGGAGGGTCAGGATTGGGATTATCTATTAGTCGTAGAATAATCAAAGAGCACAATGGTGATATCAATGTAGAAAGCAGGCAGGGAGAGGGAACAACCTTTACTGTTAAGTTGCCACTAAATTGACTGAGATAAACAGAGAAAAAATCTTACACGAAACAGAAAAATCCAATGGAGAGAATAAAATGAGCGCGAAACAAGAATGTAAAATTTTGCCTTTAGACGTAGAAATCCTCATCAAAGATGTTACAGAAGAGATGTTGAAAAGAGGAGCTCGTCTCCGGGAAGCGAATAAGAATTTTGAAGTGGCGCTTATGGTTCTGATTCTAAGGAGATTCACCGGAGATGGAAGAAAAGCGGCCAGACTTCTGGGAATGGACAGCAGAGAATTTCTTAGTAGATTAAGCGTGGGGAAAATAGGAGAGAATTGGTGGAGATGGAACGTGTAAAGGGGAGAGATTCTGACCGGGGAGAAAGAAGGAAATTCCCTCGGGTCAAGGATAACATCTTTATTTTCTGCAAATTGCAGGGCGATTACAAGGTAATAGAAGGGATTACCAAAGATATTAGTGAGATGGGATTGGGTTTTGTAAGTGATAAATTCCTTGCTCCTTCAAATGTTATGGAAATGGAAATATATCAACCTCTCGATTATCTTCAAAGCAAGATAGTTTCCATTTACCTGTTGGCGAAAGTTGTTTGGGTTAAGGAAATAAGAAAAAGGAGAAGATGCAAGGGGAGTAATAAATATATGGCAGGGGTGAAATTTNNACAGGGGTATAATCACCAATTATATAAAGGCAAGGCTTAAGAAGAAACCTTAGTTCCGGTGACCTTACACTATACTGTCTGCTTGACACTCTCTTAATTTTTTATTAAAATATCAACAACCCTTTTGCCCATAAGAACCGGATGGGGGAAGATAAAAGCAACAAACTTTCTGATAGGTTTGCTTAGATCAAACCGAAATTTTTTGCATATATTTTTAGTGCTACTTCGAAACGGTTCAATAAATTAAGGCCACTTGAATTTTTGCTCAGAAGAATTGGCAATGGATGAGGGGGCTTTCGCACTTTTCCTTAAGGAAAGAAATGAACTTGGGAAATGAGCATAGACAAATAAGACTAAAACAACTTCCACAAACAAAGCAAATATTGAAGTTAATCGGAAGGATTAAGCTAGCAGACCTTATGGAACTTAGCGAAAATGAGTTCGCTAAAATAATCAAAGAAATCGAGAACGACCCTCTATTTAAGAAATTATTTTCCCCTTCTAACCGGCAAGAAAAGGTAGTTAGTTATATTCGCTTCCCTGAAAGCAGGCTAGCAAGAAGTTTTTACGAACTTAAGGAAGATATAGCAGTCGATAGAAGTTCTCCCAATATTGAATCTTTTCTACATAGCCGGAAACAAGTAGTCCCTCTTATTAAGCGGTTGGGAATAGATAAATTCAAAAAATATTTTCTATATAACGATGGACAATTGTCCTATAAAGATATTTCTTTAGCCTGCAATTTGGGTGAAAAAGAGGTAAGGAAAATAATGACTCTCACAGATGATTTCTCCATTCAAAGCGAATTTTTCAATCCTTCAACGATTAATGTAGATAGGAATATATCTTATTCAAAGGTTGCCAAGATAGAAAAGTACGATTCTGGAGACTTTGTTATTAGTTTTTTCTCTCCCCATCTGGTTAAGGGTCGATATTGGATCAACTATGAAAAGTTAGCAGAGTTGAAGAATAGAGCTCTTAGTCATACTGAATTGAGAAAAATAAATAAACTTGTTCATACCTTGAAAGCAATTAATGCACGAAAATCTATAATTTACCAAATTATCAGGAAGGTTTTGAAAAAACAATCTATCTATTTTGCTACTAGTAATTCTAAGAATCTCGTCTCGCTATCCCAAAGGGAATTAGCCAAAGATATGAATGTTAATCCCAGTATAATCAGCCGGGCAATTGCGCGCCGCAGTATAGAGACTCCCTGGGGAGAGGAATACCCTATCAAGTATTTCCTGCCCAACAGGAAAAGAATAATAAAAAAATTAATTACTGATATTATTAACGACGGAAAATGCATACGTACCGATGAGGGAATTAGAGAAAAGTTAAGAAAAGACTTTAATATAGATATCTCTCGGCGTTCGGTAGCCAGTTATCGACAGGAACTGAAAATTCCGAGATATTCGGATAGGGCAAGGTCTTGTAAGGTAAAATGAGATCGTGTAAGCCCTTTTTCATGGTTTGTCCATTTATCTCTGCCAGAGATAAATCTCCGAAAGGGGAAGGAAGTAGAATTGGACTTGAACAAACAGAACTCGAACTGAGACTGCAAAGCAAAGAAGAAGAAAATAATCTACTCAAAAAGCAAATAACAGAATTGGAAGAACAAGTTCGAGTAGAAAGAGAAAAGAAAGTTCAAGAGATACAAGAATTAAGGAAGACGCTGGAAGAAATTCCCCGAGGGCAAGAATCAATTTAGGTTTTTACCTCTCCAAATTTCGCCACATAAGACTCATTTTGGCGACCGCCTGATTGAATTTGTTGCTCCCGCAGTATTACTCTCCTCACACTTTCCAGCCATAGCAAAATGATGTTTCTAAATTCATAATGGGAATTTTTACACTTGTCTTATTCCTAAAAAATTTGTATACTTGATTTTCGTAATTAGAAAATAGGACAGCATTTATTTCTGTGTAATTTTTTAAGTTAAATTGGGGTGCTGGATGAATGTTGTTTTGACAGGAATGATGGGAACTGGCAAGACTGTTGTAGGCAAAAAGTTAGCCCAGAAATTGAATATGAAATATATCAGTACTGATGAGATGATTGAGAAAGATGTTGGGATGTCCATACCTAAGATTTTCAAGAGAAAAGGTGAGCCTTATTTCCGGGACGTGGAAACAAAAGCTATTAAGTGTGTGGCAATGCTGGATAACTATGTCATAGACACCGGTGGGGGAGTGGTCCAGAGAAATGAAAACATGGAAGAGCTGGAAAGAAACGGGGCGATTATATGTTTAACTGCTTCCCCGGAAGTGATTTTGGGACGGACAAGGAAGACGAATTATCGGCCACTGCTAAACGTTGATAACCCTGTAAGCGCAATAAAGAAACTTTTAAAGAAGAGAGAACGATTTTATAAGAGATGTAGCAGGATGATTGATACTTCTAATAAAGGGATACAAGAAGTCGTGGATGAAATTATGAAATTTTTGTCCGAGAGAGAGAAGAAATGAAAACAGTGAAAGTGGGACTGCGTGAAAAGAGTTACGATATTCTTATAGGTTATCCCCTGGATGAGATTGGTGGAATCCTTAAGAAACACACAAAAGGGATTAAGAGCTTAATTGTTACTAATCCTACGGTTGCAGGATACTACCTGGAGACGGTAGAGAGGAGCTTGCAGAAGGCTGGGTTTCAAGTCTTTGTTGCCCAGGTTCCTGATGGCGAGGAGCATAAATCCCAGGCGGAGGCAAGTAAACTCTATGCCAAGTGCCTGGAATACAGGTTGGAGAGGGAATCTATTATTGTGGGATTGGGGGGTGGGGTGATTGGTGATCTGGCCGGCTACGTGGCGGCTACCTTTATGCGCGGTCTCCCCATAGTTCAGGTACCCACTACCCTGGTGGCTCAGGTGGACAGTTCCGTTGGGGGTAAAGTAGCAGTCAATCTTCCGGAAGGTAAGAATCTGGTAGGTTCTTTCTATCAGCCATTTCTGGTCTATATCGACCTTGCTGTTTTGAAGACACTACCAGTTGAGGAGATAGAAGTAGGGATGGCTGAGGTGATTAAATATGGCATTATTCTTGATAAGAAATTCCTTGAATATCTGGAAAAGAAGATTGAAAAGTTGAGAGAACTCGATATGCAGGTGCTAGAGAGGGTTGTGGCTCGCTGTTGCCAGCTTAAAGCAGGAGTTGTGAAAAAGGACGAGAGAGAAAAAGGGCTAAGGGCGATTCTCAATTTTGGTCATACACTGGGCCATGCGCTTGAAGCTCTTACCGACTATAAAAAGTACAAGCACGGTGAGGCTGTGGCGATTGGCATGGTTGGTGCGTGCAGAATTGCCGAGAAGATGAACATGTTTAAAAAAGAGGCAAGAGATAGAGTTGAACATTTGATTGAAAAAGCTGGTTTGCCGGCAAGAATAGGAGCAGAGTTAAGTGTAGATAGTATCGTACAAGTCCTCTCTCTGGACAAGAAGGTGCGTGCAGGAAGGGTCAGGTTCGTTTTACCAGAGAGGATGGGAAAGGTTGTAGTGAGGAATGATGTACCAGAAGACATAGTGAGAGACGTAGTTACAGGGCTGATGGAGTAATCTTCGGATGAATAAGGAACCTTTGTGGAAGGGGCGCCGGTCCCGATGCAATCGGGACGAGCGAGCGAAGCTAGGGAAAGGCGCGGGCGCGAGACGGTGAGCGCCCCGGGAAACAGAGAGTCCCGATATATCGGGAAGCACGGGTCCGACAGGACTCCCAATCCCGATGGAGGCGTCGGACTCCTTCGGAGCAGATTCACATAGGAGGGGAAATGAAGATTTTAGTGATTAATGGTCCCAATCTTGACCTTTTGGGTAAGAGGCAGCCCGAGGTATATGGCAGATTGACTCTAAAAGAAATTAACGAGAAAATGGTTGCATTAGCTAAAGAACTGCAATGTGAGATTGAGTTCTTCCAATCTAACCATGAAGGCGAGATTGTGGATACTATTGGAAAAGCCAAGGGTAAATTTGACTGTTTGATCATCAATCCTGCTGCTTACACCCATACCAGTGTGGCTGTCAGGGACGCTATTGTGGCTACGGGGATTCCCACTATTGAGGTTCATCTATCAAATATCTATGCACGCGAGGAGTTTCGTCGGAAGTCTTTAATTGCGCCGGTGGCTGTTGGCCAGATTTGTGGTTTCGGTCCGGATGGCTATCTTATGGCATTGAGAGCGGCAGTGGGGATGAAGGGATAGTTATGGGAGTTGCTCGGTCAACAAAACCTCGCTCAAATTCCGCCAGCGCCAGGGCGAAACCCGGCGGAATTAAAGCTCCTGCAACTATCCCTTCATCATTTAGGATGGCGAAAAGAGAAATGGTTGAGAGACTGGAAAGGTTAAGAGAGATTCTTAAACAGAAGAAGTTGGGGGGATTCTTAATTACTGTGCCTTCTAACCTTTTCTATGTGAGTGGTTTTAGAACGGAAGGTAGCTTGGCCTTGGTGACCGGGAGAAAGGCGAGGATGTTCCTTCCCCAGTTATTATACGAGCAGGGTAAGAAGATAGTGAGAAACTTTGAAGTGATAGGCTTCAGGGATAGGCTTTTGCAAAAACTGGGAAAATTTCTCACCGATGAAAAGATAAGAAGACTCGGTTTTGAAGCAGGGGGAGTTTCAATTAAAAGTTATAAGGAGATGGAAAAGGCTTTCAGGAGAATCAGGTTAGTTCCTTTAGATGGCTTGGTGGAAGGGCTGCGAATAATTAAGACGGAAGAAGAAGTGAACCTTATCAGGAAGAGTGCCCAGGTCTGCGTGGCTGCATTTCGATTCATAAAAAAGAGAATTAAGATAGGAATGAAGGAAAGAATCATTGCCTGCCAGCTCGAGTATTTTATGAAGAAAAGGGGAGCGGAGAAGCCTTCCTTTGAGATTATAGTCGCTTCGGGGGAGAACACTGCCTATCCGCACTATCGGACAGGAGAGAGGAGAATAGGGTCGGGCGACTGTCTGCTTATTGATATGGGATGTGTCTACAAGGGGTACTGTTCTGACTTGACAAGGCCCCTATTTTTGAATATAATAACTGATAACAAACGAGAAGGTCTTAGCGGCGCATTGCCCTTTGAATTTAAAGGCAAATATAAAAAGATTTACCAGGTAGTGCGGGAGGCCCAGAGAGCTGCTATAGAAAAGATCAGGCCCGGAATTAGGTGTTCAAGTATCGATTCTGCAGCCAGGAAAGTGATTGAACGAGCTGGGCTTGGCGACTATTTTATCCACAGGACTGGCCACGGGGTCGGACTGGATGTCCATGAACTCCCCTGGGTGGAAGAAAATAGCAAGCAGGTTTTGAGATCAGGGATGGTGTTGACAGTTGAGCCGGGAGTCTATATTCCAGGGTTTGGCGGAATGAGAATTGAAGATATGGTTTTGGTTACGAAAAAAGCTAACGAAGTGTTAACGGAGGAAAGAAAGATTTAGTGTATGATTTCAGCTAGGGACTTTAAGAATGGGATTAATATTGAACATAACGGTCAAGTATTCACTGTTATATGGTTTCAGCACCATAAGCCCGGGAAGGGCGGAGCTATGGTGAGGACAAAATTGAAAAACCTGGCCACAGGGCGGATTATGGAAAAGACTTTTCGTCCTGAAGACAGGTTTGAGCAGGCTTTCCTGGAAAGGAGAAAAA
>JABAOH010122235.1_pt1 | contig 16677 bp, 21 predicted proteins | sample 7062181 | NCBI WGS metagenome assembly JABAOH01 (sample SAMN14538630, study PRJNA623070) | marine sediment metagenome | biome: marine biome [ENVO:00000428]; feature: marine pelagic biome [ENVO:01000023]; material: deep marine sediment [ENVO:00002113]; isolation source: pool of 5 deep marine...
TTTCTCACATTTGTCTAGTACTGCATAGTGAGATAGGTTGGCTTTGCGAGAGATTGCAGATACAATGACTCCACTACGACCGCCATCGGCGGTAACGTCTAAGATATCACCCATTATGCCCATTTCGGACCTGTATTGTTGTTTTGACATGTACTAGTATACGACTCGTTAGTTAATGAGGGACATTTTGAAACTCTAAAGCGGAACGCAAAGCGGAACAGGTATTTCAGCTAAAAAAATCATCAAAAAATGGCAGAAAATGGTGCGGGGAACAGAATTCCTAGAAATCTTGTACCTAGAAATTTTTTTGAAAATGATGATTTTTCTTGAAATAAGCAAATTTTGATCATTTTTTCAAAATTTCTGTTATTTTGTGATTTTTTAGAGGATTTTGATTAAATTTAGTATTTAAGGAACAGGACGATTCCTTGTCGTTCCTAAACTAACATTTGAACAAGTTTTGAATAATGATTAAATCTCAAAATAGAGCCAAAGGAGCAATACTAATCCTATTGATGCTTGGTGCTTCACCACTATCTGTAACCTATTCTTTTGCAGAAATGGCAGAAAATCAAGAAAGCAAAGGTGAAGACAAGTCAAGCTCTGATAAAGAATCAAAAAAAGATAGACTGCGAGCAATTCTAACTGAAAAAATTGTAAATGGAAAACTCAAAGTCAGACATTATGCATTGCCTAATGATGTTTCTGAAAGAGATCTTCAAAGAATGCTATCATTAGAGGGGCATACGACAGGATGGGCATATGTAAATGCCAAAGCATACAATTCAGGAATAATTCTCTTTGATGGAAAAGCATCCAAATTAGGAGATGATATTTGGGAGATATCCACTATTGGAATACTAACCCTTGGAGAACAACAATTTGATCTAGAATTAGATGGAAAAATCAATGGTTCTCATGTAGTAATGGGGGGGAATGCCTCAGAAGAAGATCTTAATTATAGAGTAATTTTCTCTGGAAAAATTGTAGAAATGGATGAACAAAATATGTTCATTATTTCCATTTTAAATTCTGGTCTAAAAAATTTTGAGAATGGTCAAAATATCAAAATTCAACAATTTGGAGAATTGGCCATAAATTCAAAAAATTCAATTGGTTCTATCCAAGAATTTAGAAATTCTATATTGGTGAGATAATCACCATTCTTTTTAATTTACAACAATTATTCAAAAAGTCAGATTTGAGATTCATAATAGCTTTTTATTCCTAGTTTTGTAAGAAAATCAATAGATGTTTGATAAGTTCAGAAAAGAGAAAGGTGAAGAAATGGTAGAAGAAAGGGTTGGAGAAAATAAAGAGATAGAATCTGTAGAATCAGCAACTATGGAACATGAAGAATCTACTTCAACAATAGCCTCAGGAAGTGAAATTGGGATTGGAGAATTAATGGGAAAACGTGCCAAATTAGAAGAAGCGATAGATTCTGTAGGGGTAATGATAAAGAATCTAAAAGATAAGAGAACTTTGCTTGAAAAAGATATAGAAAAAGAATCTGTCGATATCAAGAATCTAAAAGAAAAGCTAGAAAAGGTTAGTCAATACATTGATGAAGAAAATAGAGGCATAAAAGAGCTTGAAAATAAGAGAAGACAAGTAGAAAATGAAGCAGATGAAGTTGGAACAATAATTAACACCCTAAGAAGTAAACTTTCAGGAATTGATTCTATTATAGATGATGAAGGTAATAGAATTAAGAGAATAAAAGAGTCAAGAGAATCTTTAGAAGATTAAATTTTAAAAATTAATAGAATTTAGTTGTACTTGCTTCTTGAGTATCAGTAGGAACTGATGGGAACATCTGTCCTGTCGAACTCTCAGCTACAGCGGCAGCTTCTTTTAGAATCTTCTCAGATTCTGCGTTTGTGGTTTCGTCCAGACCAAATGTAGCATCTCCTGCAAAGCTTTCAGTCATAAAGCCTCCAAGCATCTCTGCCATTTGGTTAATTTCTTGTTCAGCTCCAGGCATAATTTTTCCAAGAGATGACTTGAGATTCTTCATCAAGCCCATGGTTGGCATGATTGCGACAACAGTATCTCCAAGATCACTGCATGTTGTTAAGCGTAATTCAATTTGTTCTAATGCGATTCTAGCACTGCTTAAAATTTTTGTTACCTTTCTTACCTCTGCTAATTCATTTCCAAGAACTTTACTAGTTTGAGTATCATGTTTTTGTGTTGCTTCTACGATTCTTTCAAATAATTTTGCATCACGTTCTCTAAGATTTGATAGCATTGAATCTAATTTTTGAATTTGTAATTGTAATTTTTTAATTGCATTTTGAACTCTTGGTTTTAGTGGGCCTTTTGGCTTTAGAGTATCATTAATTTTTTCAGATATACTTGGTTGTGGCTGTTTTGACCACTTATTATGCAGGTTTGACATTGAGTTTGATTTTAGAATATGTACTTAATTTCCAGTGTAAAGATTGGTTTACAGCACATAAAATTTTACTAACAAGAACCTAAATCCTAGGAATGAGTTTTCTTTGAGGATGGATTTTTCTTATATGATTCTGTAAAAAAACCCCATCTTTAACCAATTCTCCGCAAAGTGGACATTTTGTCATTTTAGCAATTTCTTCGAGAAAAAAAATCTATTTAAGGATTTTTCTTTGGGTTAATTCATGAGTGAATCCTTTGGTTTTGACTTGCCTGATGATTCCATAGAGCTTACAGACAAAGAATATGTCAATTTGGTAAATCGGATTAGGGGTAATTTTCTTAGCTATGTTTCAGTACTGGATTCAACGCTAACTGTGATAATTTCAGACCTATTTTTAAGAGACAAAAACGACTTTCCCTTATGGGCTAAAACTGTGTTTGATGAGGATAGAAATGCATCATTTGGAGCAAAGATATTTTGGATATCAAGAATAATGAAAAATCATCAAGACTTTCAAAAAGCAATTGATGAGACGACAAGAGTAAAGATTCAAAACAAACTCGATAAAATCAGAGAGATTAGAAATGATTTTGCTCACAACTTTGCACATAACAAAAAGATAGAACCTGAAAATATCAAAAATAGAATTATCAAACTCTATGATTTTGAAGAAGGAATGACTACTCCAAAATTATTCAAAATGGAGGAAATTATGGGTTTAATTAATGATCCATGGATTTTAGAACAGCTTGGAAAACTAATAGTACTTACAAAAAAGATTAGAGAAGATTAGAAATTTATTTTTATAATGGAATTCTCAAATTGTCTATGTGAAAAAAGTAATTGTCATTATCCCTATTATAGTAGTTATAGGAATTTTTGCAGTATTTTCAATAGAGTCATCTGAAAAAAATGATGATGTTGTTTTTCATGTGACATTAGCAGAACCTCAATTGTATGAAAATGGAATTTACTCTGATTCATTTTTAATCTCTGAAGGAGAATATTATTTTAGATTCGTTCCAAATGGTAGTAGCCCAGAAACATTGTCAATTTCATTAAATGGAGCTGAATTAGATTTTTCTGAAGATTTTAAATTAAAAAATACTTTACATGAAACTGGAATTTCTGAATATTATACATGGGAGTACCTTGGACAAAAAGAGATTTCAGTTTCAGAAAATCAACAAGTAATCATCATCATCAATCCAAACGGGAATGTAATGGGTTCAGTATCTGTCGATATTTTACAAAATTAAAAGAGGCGTAATCCCCTTCGTTGCAGAACTTTGAGAGATTCCCTCTCGTTGTCAAACGACCTTTAAGCGCTTGATTGCCTTTATCGTTCTGCGGGGTTACGCGGTTTTAGTCGATAGGAATTATATCCTTCGGCATTATTTATTATAGGAACTTCAACTATTTAACATTTCATTTAAAAAATTACAAATAATGCTTCAATTATTAAAATATTTTATTCGTATTTTTGAAAAATTGATCTATAAATTACGAATTTTGCTGTAAAAACTATTGAGATTATCTGGCAAAGTTGCATTAGTAACTGGTGGTAGTCGTGGTATTGGTTATGCGATAGCTCAAATTTTATCAGAAAATGGAGCAACTGTTGTGATAACTGCAAAAGACCAAGAAAGATTGGAAAGTTCAGCTTCAAAGATTAACAATGCATTTCCTATTTCAGCTGATATTAGAAATGAAAAAGAAGTAAAAAATGTTGTAAAAAAACTAGTTGAGAAATTTGGTAGATTAGATATTCTTGTAAATAATGCAGGAATATTTCCAAAGATTAAACCGTTACATGAGATTGATGAGGATGAATGGAATCAAGTTTTAGATGTAAATCTTACAGGACAGTTTAGATTTACAAAAGAAGCAATTCCTCATCTACAAAAAACTGCTGGTTCAATAATTAACATTTCATCAGATGCAGGATTAAAAGCATATCAGGGATTTGAAGCTGATGCGTATTCTGCAACAAAGGCTGCTTTAATTCTCTTAACAAAGTGTTGGGCTTTAGAATATGCTAAGGACAAGATCAGAGTTAATTGTATTTGTCCTGGAGTTGTAGACACAGATATGACCAAGCCTTTTATTAAAACTCAAAAAGATTTAGAATTTATGAATAAGGAACACCCCATAGGTAGAATAGGTAAACCTGAAGAAGTAGCAAATGCTGTAATGTATTTCGTATCTAATGATGCATCATGGACCACAGGTGCAGTATTAACAGTGGATGGAGGAGAATCAGTAAAATAAATTCATATGAATTTAATATAACNNGATCATTAATAACCCAGATGTGTCACAATCTCAATTTAATATCTATATCACAATTATTGGAGTTATGTCAATTCCATTTATTGTTCTGGGAGTTGTATGGACTCTTAAACCAGAACTAACTACTTAGGGAATTTTAATTGAAAGACATACCAATATCTGAAAGAATCTCTGAATTAGATGTGGCTATTGAGGCTGCAACTAATGCAGGAGATGCAATTTTAGAGATTTATCAAGGAAAATTTGAATCATCAAAGAAAGATGATGACTCTCCTATTACAGAGGCAGATTTGAAGAGCAATGAGATCATTAAAGATTTGTTATCTCAAACAAATCATGCAATTTTGTCTGAAGAGGATAAAGATGATCAAAGTAGATTATCAAAAGATACAATCTGGATTGTAGATCCTCTTGATGGAACTTCAGATTTTATAGATAAGACTGGGGAATTTACAGTTATGATTGCGTTGGTAAAAAGTAAGAAACCAATTCTTGGGGTAATTAATTGGCCTACAGAAAGAACTTTGTTTGTTGCACAAAAAGGCAAAGGAGCATTTAGATATTCTAATGAAGAATGGAAGAAAATTTCTGTAACCAATGTTAAAGATATTTCAAAATGTAGAGCGGTTGGTTCAAGACATCATTTATCAGATAAAGAAAAAGCATTTATCAAGAAATTAGGAATTGAGGATTTTACAAGTATAGGTAGTTCATTGAAAGTGGGCAAGATAAGTTCTGGTGAAGCAGAAGCATACATAACAACTACAAATAAGATGAAAGAATGGGATTCAGCTGCATCTTATTGTATAATTTCAGAAGCTGGAGGAAAAATGACAGATATGCTAGGAAATGATATTACATACAATAACAAAGAAGTTCATCATCAAAATGGAATTCTAGTAACAAATGGACTGATTCATGAAAAAATAGTTGAAGAATTTAAAAAATTAGAGTAAGTTTCTTCCCTTAAGGAATTCTTTTACTTTGTTTGCACTTTCTGAAAGTGGTTCATGTTCTGTATCAATGACTAAATCGGCATTTTCTGGGGCTTCATAGGGATCATCGATTCCTGTAAATCCCTTGATTTCTCCTTTTCTTGCCTTAGCATACATACCTTTGACATCTCTTTTCTCACATTCTTCAAGTGAACATTTTACATAACATTCTGCAAACTGATCACCTGCATCAATAATCTCTCTAGCATTTTTTCTATTCTCAATATATGGAGAAACTAGAGATACAACACTAGGAACACCATGTTTTAGCAAAAGTTTTGCCAAATGAGCAACTTTTTTGTTGTGCTCATCACGTCCTGCTTTTGAAAAGTCTTTTGGAGAGAACCATTCTCTTAGTTCATCACCATCAAGCATTGCCAAATTTGGAATGTCTTTTTGTAGATCTTTTACAATCGTAGTCTTTCCTGAACAAGGAAGACCGGTCATCCAAAGAATGAAAGGTTTCATGAGTAAAATCTCAATACAGCCCATAAAGAGCTTACGTTAATTTTCAAACCAAGGTTGATTTTCTAAATATTCAATTTCTTTTAACATGTCTTCTAGTTTCTTCGAAATTGCCATAACTGACTTGAATTGTTCATACATATCGTATTCTTCTTCTTTAGAGAGTACTTCTGATTCAGCCTTGTCAAAAAAATCTTCTTCTTTTTTCATATGATCGATAAGATATATCGAATATGTCCTTAGGAATCTAGCTACAGGTTCTCGTGCATCTTTTCCTTCTTTCCATTGTTTAAGATATTTTTTCAGTTGTGCTGAGATGTTTCTTGAAAATTCGTGTTCAACTAATAGTTTATGGATTTCCTCTTTAAGATGATCATAGCTGGCAACACAAGGAAAGTAGGAATCTTCTTCTCTAGAGTAATGAATAGAATCTAAAAATTCTTCTATGACTAGTGTAATTTTTTCAATATCAGATAATGGAATATTTTTTCCTGCATAAAGTTCAGTGTAGCATTTTATGATAACTTTCTCTAATCGTTTAATTTGTTTATGATCTTCACGTAATGTTTCTGTTGCACTCAAGTAATCGAATTATTCTCGGGGGTGATTTAATGTGTATCTAAAATCAACGATGAGCCTAAAAAATGCAAACAAATCCAGTTTAATTTTTATCCGTATGTGTTTACACTCAGTCAATGAACCACATAATCTTCTCAATTTTGAGTTTGATAAGAGGTCAGAATATCGACTCACTTCAAATTCCAGAATTTGATTCAAGTTGGATTACAAATAAAATTATAGAATTACAGAATTCTGCACAAACATTATCTATTCAGGATGAACCTATTGCAGCAGCTCCTGTTGTATTACTTGCTGCAGGTGTAGTGGTTTTTCTTGGTGTAGCAGGAGAAGCATTTTTCAAAAAAACTGGTGTTCCAGATGTTGCATTTTTAATGATTCTAGGAGTTGTTATAGGACCTCTATTTGGAATCATTGGGCCAGATGCAGTACTTCAAGTGGTTCCATATTTTGCTGCACTTGCTTTAATCATCATAATGTTTGATGGTGGCTTAAACCTAGACATCAAACATATCATAAAAACTGCACATTTCTCATTTACAATAGCAATTCTTGGATTTGTTGTATCAGTTGTCATTATTGCAGTAGCTGCTCATTATGTATTAGATTGGACGTGGTTAGAGAGTATTTTGTTGGGTGCAATTGTTGGTGGAAGTAGTTCAGCAATTGTTTTTGGTTTAGTACGAAATGTCAAGATTTCTGAAGAGACAAAATCAATGTTAAGTTTTGAATCAGCTTTAACAGATATTTTAGCTACAATTGTTGCATTCATATTATTTGAGGCAGTACTTGCAGGACACTTTGATCTTCAAACACTCCAAGAGACTATTGGACGAGCAATAGTAGTAGGATTAGTTCTTGGATTTGGTGTAGGAATTCCTTGGATGTATGTTTCAACAAAGCTTGGAAATGCTCAACACGCTTACATGTTAACATTAGGAATTTTGTTTGTATTGTTCTTCTTGGCCAATACGTTTGGTGAATCTGGTGCATTAACTGCATTAGTATTTGGTTTGATGCTTGGTAACAAGAGTCGGCTTGCCAGAGTTCTCAAATTCAAGCTGCCAAGAATTGAGACGGATGATCCAACGCATAATCAACTGACATTTTTGGTTAGATCTTTCTTCTTTGTGTTTGTTGGATTAATGGCAAGCTTTGGTCAGATTGAATACATTATTTTTGGAATTTTGATAACAGTTGCTGTATTCTTTGGAAGAGCATTTGTTGCAAAGATAACTCTCACAAAAAAATTCTCAAGATTAGATAGAGCAGTAACTTATTCGATGATTCCTAGAGGATTAGCTGCCGCAGTACTTGCTACATATCCAATAACTATGGGATTGCCAAATGCAGAAGCATATCCACAAATAATATTTTTCATAATTATGTCCTCAGTAATTATCACAACCATTGGAATGGGTAAAGCAAAGAAAATTCCACCCCCTGAACCAGTTAAAGGAGGTTATGTGAAACCACCTGATGAATCAGATGATGGTTCAGAGGAAATAGAAGCAGATGCTGTTGTAAGTGATATCAATGGTGGATTTGTTACAAAAAAATCTGAAGATTCTCAAAATGGATAGATTATAGATCTAAGGAATCTTTGAGACCCTTGTATCTATTTCTAATAGTTACTTCAGTAACATTTGCAGCTTCTGCAATATCACGTTGAGTTTTGTCTTCACCATTTTTAACACAAGACAAGTATAATGCAGCAGCTGCTAGTCCCATTGGATCTTTTCCAGCTGATACTTCATTTTCTTGTGCTTTTTTTAGAACTTTGATTGCATATCTTTTTGTTTTTTCTGCAATTCCAATTCTACTTGCAATTCTTGCAACACATTGAATTGAATCAGTTACTGGCATCTTCAAATCAAGTTCTTTAACTAATAATCTGTAACATCTTGCGATATCTTTTCTTTTGATGTTAGCTGCTTGTTCTACATCTTTTAGATTTCTTGGAGTTTCAGTATCACGACATGCAGCATAAAGTGCTGATGCCATCAAGGCTGAAATGGAACGACCTCTGACAAGACCTTTGTCAAGTGCTTTTCTGTAAATGTAAGCTGCTTTTTCAATTACAGCATCTGAAATTGCTAGTTTGTCTTTTAGTCTGTTTAATTCACTAAATGCTTGTCTAAAGTTTCTATCAACTGGTTCATGAACTTGACTTCTACTATCCCAAGTTCTTAATCTCTCAATAGTACTTTTCATTGAAGCTGTAAGTGGTCGACCAGAAGCGTCTTTATTAACAGGATTGATAATTGTTGCAAGACCCATATCATGCATTGTTAGTGATGTTGGAGCTCCTGCTCTTGCACGATCACCATGTTCGTCTTGTGTAAAAGAACGCCATTCTGGACCAGACTCTTGTAATTTTTCAGTCATTACAAAGCCACATTTGGAGCAAAACATCTCTCCGGATTCATTATCAGTAACTAATTTTCCCTGTGCGCATCTAGGACAGGCTTCTTTTGATTTACTTACCATGATTCTTTCTGGAATCCTGCGTTGTATCGTATTTATGAATCATCAACTTTTTTCTTTAGATTTTTAGCCAAATTTGAGCCTACAAAAACACAGAATAGTCATTATGGGGATATTGATGATGAGAATTATGAAGACTTTATGGATGGTCCCTTTTTTAGTTGGACTTTTCGTATTGTTGCCAAGTATTCATGCTGAAACAATTACTCAAAATCTCCAAGGTGGAATGGATGTTGAGATCACATATCCAGATGAAATTGTGGTTGGAAGAGAAGGAGTCATTTCAATCTTAGTAAAAAATAATGGATGGGAAGACAAACAAGATATTGTATTTGCTTTTTCATATTCAGATATTCCAGGATTAATTGTAGAACCTGATGGATTAGTCATTAACAAACTTGCACAAGCTGGTTCATTTGGTAAAAATGTTAATTTGCAAATTACAGATGATACAAATCCAGGAATCCATTATTTGAATATAAAATATTCTCATGTTCTTGTTGCAAATAATGAAACACCACAAGATCCATTTTTTCATGACATTGCGATTCCAATTAAAATCAAAGATGATCCAAGTGTAACAATCTATACAAAAACACCTGAATCAATTTTTGTAAATGCAGAATTTCCAATTGAAGTTGAGATAATTTCACAAGACATTGATATTTCAAATGTTAACATAAAGATAATTCCACCAAAAGATATTGAATTTAGAGGAGAGACATCACATACATTTTCTAAAATAGAAAAAAATATTCCTGTTGGTATAACATCTAGGATAATCACACCAACTGAAGAAGTAAATACAGAATACAAACTCCCATTTGAAATAATTGTAACATATACAGATGACGTTGGAAATGAAAAAGAAGATTCACAGACTGTTTCAGTGGTACTAAGACCAAGAACATTTATGGAGTTAACTACCGACGGAGGAATTTGGATTGGAGATTTTTTTATTGCACCATATGTTAGTCTTGGAACAATTATTGGTATTCCTGCAGGCGCAATTATCTCATTATTAGTGAGAAGAAAACAAGGCACAAAAAAGAAACGCCCAAAAAAGAGGCAAGCCTAAGATTCCAGTTTTTCTTGGATTTTTTGAATGTATTTTTTATTATATTCATTGAATAGTTGAATTTTGTTTTGGGCTAAAGCCATTGCACCAGGTCTGCTATTGATATGTTTGTCAGCAATTTTTTGTTGTTCTAAAAGATTCTTGAGATTTTCTTTTGGTTCTGATTCTAATTGTACAAGTAAAATTTCAAGTTCTTTTTCAAGATTAGTTTTTGTATCAGGAATTTCAGGTGGCTCTGCACCAATAATTTCTTTGGTTGTAATATTTCCAAATACTTTTTTGTCTAGTTCAGTCAGCATTAATTAAAAGCAATATTGAGTGTTATAAATTCAATTTCATTAAAACTTTACATGAGTGCACTGCAAACAAAGGTTTTATTTTTAGAGAATTCTATAATTTATTGATGACTTATTGTGCAGGTAAATGTAAAGAATACAAGGCATTAAAACCTACACAGATTGGGAGATATGCTGCTGGACAAAAGAGATGTAATTATTGTGAGATATTTGTAGAATACGAGGGAATTACATGCCCTTGTTGTAATAGACAATTAAGATGCCTTCCTAGAAGTAGGAAAGGAAAGGAAAGGTATCTAGCTCAAATTGTAAGATAAAAAAAGTTACTGTACAGAGACAGTTTTCTTTTTTTGAACCTTAGTAGGTTTTGATTTTGGAAGGGTTACATCTAAAACCCCATCAGAAAGTTTTGCCTTGACTTTGTCTGCAACTACTTTTTCAGAAAGAGGTAGTGTCCTATAGTAAGATACATGACTACGTTCTTTTTTTAGATAGTTCTTCTTTTTCTCTTCAGATTCCTCTTTATGCTCTGCTGTAATTTCAACAGAATTTTCAGTTACATTCAGTTTGATCTCTTTTTTCTTTATTCCAGGAACATCCATCTTTACTCTGAATTGCTTTCCTTCATCAATTATATCACATGATGATTGAGGAATTTTTGGAATAGAAATATCTGGGAAAGACGATAATGCCTTTTCCATTTCTTTTCTAAAATTTTCAATTGATCTGTCAATGTCAAACCAGCTTGATGTACGAAATGGACTAATGGCAGAACTTTTTGTAGATTTTTTTGTTGCCATGAGAATTTCTATTGATTTTTTTTAAAAAACTTTTAGATCAATTCCATATCTGATAATCTATATTGAAAATAACCATGCCTGATAATTAGATCTGTACTTATAAGAAATCAATTCAAGGTAAATTATGCCAATTCCAGCTGACATTGAAACTTCGGTAGAGAATCATATCAAGTTAATGATTTCCCAGACAGAATCATATCTGCCTTTTATCAAAGCGGCCTTTCCTTATTCAAAAAATGTAGCTGATGGGGTCTATAATCTAATAGTTGGTAGTGCATTATCTGTATTTGTAAATCAATATGCAATGAGAATACAAAACCCTACTGTTGAAGATTTTACAGAGTTTGGAAAGATTGCTCTTAGATATAGAGATCAAATTGATCAGTTTTTCAAATAGTTTAAGCTAATTCACCTAGAAAATGAACGGTATCATTAGAAACTATAACTGTCCTGTCTTTTGGGACATGAAATAGTTTTTTTGAACCTATAGATGATTGAATGATAAGTTTTGAGAATGGATCTTTAAGAGATTTGTAGAGAATTCCTTTGTCACCTATTGATTGTGACCAATGAGTGGGTTCAATTTGCCTAATTTCGTTTTTTGTTACTAGTTTAGTACATGGTTTTTATAGGTTCAACATTGTTCTTCAACTAAATGACCATTAAACTGAGATGTGAAGACTATGGCTTTGAATGTGACTATGAAATTAATGAAGAAAAGACTGTAGGGCTAATCGAAAAATTAAGAAATCATTTTGAAGAAGAACACGGAATTGATTATACTGTAGAAGCAGTTATTCAGATGATACAAAATCGTGGACATTCTTTAGAATCAATAAAAAAATAATTTTTTTAAAATAATTTATTTTTAATTTAACATTTATTACAATGTATGTTGTACTAATAATAAGAATAGATTTTTAGAAAATTCAAGGAAATTTTTGTTTACAAAGTTTGGTTTTGATTACAAAATTACCTATAACAAATTATTTTTATTTTATAATCACCATTATTAGTTAACAGTGGTAGAAAATTATTCAAATGATTATGATGTCAAGTGTCAACTAGATGCTTGCAAAACCTACCCTGCAATTACAGATTCTGAAAGAGGAGAAATTGTTTGTGGGGGTTGCGGTCTTATTCTAGTGCAAAACATAGCTGACACATCATACGAAAGCAACGGTTACACTCAGGAAGACTTTATGAAGCTAACAAGAACAGGTCCTGCTACGTCACTAACAATGCATGACAAAGGATTATCAACTGTGATTGGAGCTGATAAAGATTCTACTGGAAAAGCATTGCCTAGCAAAACAAAATATGAGTTCAATAGACTTAGAACATGGGATCAGAGGAGTAAGTCAAGAAAGACTGCTACATTAAGCAAGGCCTTTACTTTACTTCATGCCATGAAAACAAAATTAGGAGTACCAAACAATGTTGTAGAAAATGCAGCTTATATTTACAGAAAAACAGTAAGTGCAAAACTAACACGAGGAAGAACAATGGCCTCATTGGTTTCAGCATCATTGTATGCAGCTTGTAGAGAAAATAATATTCCAAGAACATTAGACGATATTGCAGAGGCTGGAAATGTTGAAAGAAGAATACTTTCTAGAGATTTGAGAACCATAATCAAAAAGCTTGGATTAAATCTTAATCAATATGATACCGCTTCGTTTATCTCAAAAATTTCAAATAATATGAATTTGAAAGAGAAGACTAAACGAGATGCGTTTGATATACTACAACGCTGTGAAAAAGAGCAGATTACTGCTGGAAAACACCCTGTAGCGCAAGCAGCTGCATCATTGTATATTTCTTGTATAATGAATGGTGAAAAAATTAGTCAAAAGAAATTTTCAGTAGAATCAGGCGTAAGCGATGTTACAATAAGAAATAGAGCTGTATTGATTAAGAAAACATTAAAGCTAAATGAGTAAAAATTCCAAAAAAATCCTACAAGTTAATTGTAGGAGAAAATATTTTTTCAAATACTACATCTTTTAGTCTGTTAACCAAGTCCATAATTACTCGAATTTGTTCCATTGTGATTTCTTTAAGATTTTCAACGGTTTGATTAAGTTCTGATATTTGAGATTCTAGCCTTAGTTTATCATTTTTTAGGTTTGATATCTGTCCTTGAAGATTAGTATTTTCTTGTTTGATTTTTTCAATTTCTGTAGTTAGTCTCTGTATTTTTTCTGATTCTGTTTCGCCTGGAAAGGGATCAGGGACAGGTTCAGGTTCTGACTTTTTAATTGGATCCGGTTCTGGGCTGGGTTCCGGAATTTCTGGAGGTTGTGGTTCTTGTTCAGTTTCAACTGCAAAGGCAGATTGTAAAGAAATTGTTAGGAGTATTGCAACTAAACCAGAAATAAGGTAAGATTTCATTTTATTTTTCCAAAATTATTAAGATAATTTCGTATATGAATATGATTATAATTTTTAATAATGAAAAAGAAGATTATTTGTAGAAATCAGGTTCTTGATCTCTTTTTTGTTTTGGAAGATCATCCATTACAGCTTGAACGACTTCGTTATGATTGTATGTTAGATGTCTTAGAAATTTTGCAGATTCATCTGCTCTTGTCTTTTCATCTGCAAATAGCATTTCAGGACTACTAAGTTCTGCCATCATTGTATTGCATTCTTGGCATGGGTCAAAGTCAAGATAGAGTTTCATTGTTTTTGTATCATTTCCCTTAGTATTTAGGCTATTTTATTGATTGAGCTAAAGGAGCCTCTTTTTTTCGAGGTTTTACCTTGTCTATTGCATCAATCATATCTTGTTGTCCAATTTTGATATCTTTGATGTTTTGAGATTTGCCACCAACATATCTCTTAAGTGCAGCAATGGCAGCCCTGTTTGAAACTGCTGCAATTTCAGCACCACTAAAGCCATCAGTCATTTCTACAAGTTTTGCAATGTTAACATCACTTGCAAGAGGCTTCTTTTTGGTATGAATCTCAAAGATGTGTTTTCTTCCATTAGAGTCAGGATTTGGAACTTGGATAATTCTATCAAATCTACCTGGTCTTAGTAATGCCTCATCTACGATATCTAGTCTATTAGTTGCTCCAATAATCAATACATTGTGGAGTTCTTCAAGTCCATCTATCTCAGTAAGAATTTGAGAAACAACGTTTTCTGTAACATGTGACTCAGAACCACCACTACCTCTTCTAGGAACAAGGGCATCAACTTCATCTAAGAAGATAATACATGGTGCTGCCTGTCGTGCTTTTCTAAAAATTTCTCTGACTCCTTTTTCAGATTCACCAACCCACTTTGATAGTAGTTCCGGACCTTTGATACTAATAAAATTAGATTCAGTCATTTTAGCAAGAGCTTTTGCAATTAGTGTTTTACCAGTTCCAGGTGGACCATGAAGTAAAATTCCTTTTGGAGTTTCAACATCCACATAATCAAATGCTTCTTTGTGTTTAATTGGCCATTCAACTGCTTCACGTAGTTCTTCTTTTAATTCATCAAGACCTCCAACATCATCCCAACTTACATTAGGAATCTGTACTTGGACTTCACGTAATGCACTTGGTCTGACTTCTTTTAATGCATCTCTAAAGTCTTCACTAGTAATCTGGATTTTTTGAAGAATTTCTGCTGAAATTTTATCTTCATCAAGATCAATTTCAGGAAGAATTCTTCTTAGAGATCTCATTGCAGCTTCTTTTGATAATACTTCCAAGTCAGCTCCTACAAATCCATGTGTAGTCTTTGAGATTTGTTTAAGATCTACTTTTTCATCAATTGGCATTCCACGTGTATGAATTGAGAGAATCTCAAATCTTCCTTCTTCATCGGGAATTCCAATTTCGATTTCTCTATCAAATCTACCAGGTCTTCTAAGTGCAGGATCAATAGAATCGGGTCTATTAGTTGCTGCAATTACTACAACTTTTCCTCTAGACTTCATTCCATCCATCAATGTCAAAAGTTGAGAAACTATTCTCTTTTCAACTTCTCCTGAAACTTCATCTCTTTTTGGAGCAATAGAATCTATCTCATCAATGAAGATAATACTTGGAGAATTTTCTTCAGCTTGTTTGAAGATTTCTCTAATTTTCTCTTCGCTTTCACCATAGTATTTGCCCATTATTTCAGGACCACTAAGTGAGGTAAAGTGAGCATTTGTCTCTCCTGCAACTGCTTTTGCTAGTAGCGTCTTTCCTGTTCCTGGAGGTCCATAGAGCAAGACACCTTTTGGAGCTTCTACTCCTATTTTGTCAAACAACTCTGGGTGTCTCATTGGTAATTCTACCATCTCACGAATTTTTTGAACTTCGTTTTTTAGCCCTCCTAGATCATCATAGGTAATTCTTGGATAAGATGAATCAACTGCTTTTGTCATTGAACCAAGTTTGAATGCTGTATTTTCAGTAACAATTACTGGTTTAGATGGTTTTGTACTAGTTACAATGAATTGAACTCTTCCACCCATCTGTGTATTTAGAGAAATTGAATCTCCTGTTGTAAAGACATGATTAAGATAATTGTAAATCATGTATTCTTGTAAACCTTCAGCTGCAATCTTTTCTGTTGGAGATAATACAATTTGTTCAGCTTCTACTGCTTCAACGGATTTTAATGAAATTTTGTCTCCAATTCCTGCTCCAATATTTTGTCTTGTAATTCCATCAATTTTGATAATACCTGTACCATATTCTTCAGGATCTCCTGGCCAAAGTTTTACATGTGTTTTTTTGTTATATGTTAATTCTAAGATTTGTCCAGTATTCCATTTCTGATCTTCAATAATTTTTGGATCAACTATAGCTCGTCCTCTTCCAACATGTTGTTGTGGGATTTCTTCAATTTTTAAGACAATTTCACTCATTTTTTTACCTCAAAAATTTATGGGGGGTTTATTCAACCTCCACTGTTTTTCCAGTTGGTTTTTCTTCAACTTGTTTGAAGACAACTTCTAAAATTCCATTTTTGTAAGAAGCCTTTGCAGAGTTCTCATCAACTTTATGAGTTACAGGAACTTTTGCATGATACTTTTTGTCATCATGTTCTGCAGAAATATCTACAGTTTTGTTGTCAACAACTATTTTGACGTCGGTCTTTTCAACTCCTGGCATCTCAGCTATGAGTTTTACTACCTTTTCTTTTTCGTCTACAATTGTATCTACAACTGGTTCTCTTGCATCAGAAGTTTTTTGTGGAAGTCCTGGTTTGACATTTCCATACTCCTTTACAATTGGTTTTCCGTCTGGACCAACAGTCATTGTATAACCATAATAATATGGACCAGAA
>JABAOH010010492.1_pt1 | contig 16670 bp, 15 predicted proteins | sample 7062181 | NCBI WGS metagenome assembly JABAOH01 (sample SAMN14538630, study PRJNA623070) | marine sediment metagenome | biome: marine biome [ENVO:00000428]; feature: marine pelagic biome [ENVO:01000023]; material: deep marine sediment [ENVO:00002113]; isolation source: pool of 5 deep marine...
TCTCGAAGTATATGGATGGCATTACGATAACCAGATAAGATATACAACTAGAAATTCGTATGATAACCTTGAACAAACGGTTGTGACCATCCCAGATTTCACGACTTGGAACATGTTTGAAACAAGATGGACATCTGGGGAAGCAAAATATTTGGTCGACGGAGAAGTCAAAGCAACTCACACCAATTATGTTCCAACAACAGATTTGCACATAAAATTCACAGAAGGTAACGTCGATTGTGGCACTGTATACACTGACTGGATATTTCTCAGAAAATTTGTTGATCTAGAACCTGCGCCTGGCGGGCCCGCTTCTAACGTGAAAGTGTACGTTGACATGCCTCTAGGATACATACCAGGAGCCCCACCAGGCGACCTTGTCTCAGTCGATTTATACATTGACACTGATATCATCGATGACACGCCAGACGGCATTGTTCAATGGGCCATCAGCGCACAGGTTGACCCCACCGTACTTGAGCCCATGGGAGTTCTGGGCGCCGCTCCTGGCTACTTCCTCTACGACTATCTAATCAGATCCGGTCTCTCAGATATGGGCTATATTACGGGTTCTGTATTGTATGGCGTTGACAAAGCAGCAGGCAAAATATATTGGATTACGGAAGCGATCCTGCCTAGTCCACCAACAGGCGCAGGAGCAGTTCCAGGGCAAATGCCCTATAAACTTTGCACCCTAACCTTTAAGTCCCTTTCAGAGACGGCCTACTCACCCATAGACCTGTTCTACGAAGAAGGGGTCGACGCTTGGTATCGGACCCCAGATGGAGTGTCTCACGCTGTAGACTTGGTAGAAGATGGCCACTACAATGCGCGCGCTAACGTGAAGGTATACGTTGACCAGCCTTTGGGATATATTCCTGGAGTGCCCGTGGGTGACAGCTTTACGGTTGATATGATTATTGAAGTGAGTAACATCACCGATTTCAGCGCTGACGGCATCGTTGGTTGGGGACTGAGCTTGGCGGTTGATCCTGACGTTCTTAACATTACCGGCGCTATAGGAGCAGCAAGCGGCTACTTCCTATGGGAATTTGCAGACGCGTGGTCTGAATCCTATCCAATCCAGCTCTCTAACATAAATGCAACAGCAGGCCTAGCCGACGTCACAGAACAGATCATACCTTCACCTCTTGGTGGAGCAGGGGACCCTTGGAGTGGATTGAAACTGGTAACGCTTGCGTTCACCTCAAAATCAGAAACCGCACATGCATTGATCGACTTGGTTAAGGTTGAATACATGACTCCTGATGGGATGTGGCATCCAGTCAATGAAATCACGGACGGATACTACAATCCACCGCCAGCACCAGACTTAAGCGTCGAAGGCATCGTATTGCCATATATTTCCATGGTTCCTCTCGTATATCCAACCCCTGACCCAGAGTTTGCCTACAAAATCAATGCAACTGTTACCAACGAGGGCACGGCGGATGCTGGTTCCTTCAACGTGTCTTTCTCTGTATATCTGAATGGGACAGAGGTTCCTGAATATGGACGGAAGAAACCAATATCTGGACTTGCACTAGGTGCTTCAGAGACTGTGTGGTTTGACTTCAGTCCTGAAAACTATGGCAACTACACCTTGATCATAGGGGCGGATTGCGATAATGACATCGTTGAATTAGACGAGACAAACAATGAGAAGATGGCTTGGGTGAAAGGAACGGTCCGCGGCGACGTTGACGGAGACGGCGATGTTGACTGGGCGGACTTCGGCACCTTCGCTACGGATTACGGAAAAACATTTGAACATCCACCATACCCATCTACTGACCTAGACTATGACGGTGACGTAGACTGGTATGACTTCGGCATCTTCGCTCAGAACTTCGGACAAACCGTATAACCTGTAAATCTCCTCCTTTTTTTTAGCTCACCGCGCACTTTTTCTAGGTGATTACATGATAAATCTGCCTAAAACCAATCTTTCAAGTTCAGCCGTCAATATTTGACTGTTCAAAACCCTTTTTATCACATTATGTAAAACCCTTCTATTGTGTGTTTCCAATCTCACCTCCTTTTGAGCTTATTTTTTCAAACTATTAGGTGAATTCTAATATGATAATTAGTTTGTGGAAGAGTGAATTTTATAAGAATAGTTTTCTCCTGAGAGGGTATGGAATTGACTGCTAAAGGGAAAGACGAGCCTTCCTTGGCGTTTGGTGGACAGGCGGTAATAGAAGGAGTAATGTTTCGTTCGAAGAAACATATGGTAGTCTGTGTGAGACAGCCGAATGGCGAGATACTGACAAAAACAGAGGAAATAACGTCTCTGTCTGAAACATATAAAGTCCTAAAGATACCGTTCGTAAGAGGAATCATAGCGTTATTTGAAACCTTGTACCTTGGTGTTAAAGGGCTCTATTTCTCCGCAAACGTGAGTTTGGAGGAAGAAGAAGAGAAAATTGAGCCCAAAGAAATGGCGGTGGCATTTATTCTTGCTATGGCCCTCGCCATATTTCTGTTCAGTATTTTTCCTTTCTTTCTAACCACGCTATTCAGATTCACAGGTTTAATCTTCAATGTTGTAGAAGGCGTAATTCGAGTTGCAATTTTTATCCTGTACCTTTTGGTTGTCGCCTCGATTGGTGAATTCAGGAAAGTACTCCAATATCACGGGGCAGAGCATACAGTCATCAATGCCTATGAGGCGGGAGTTGAACTGAATATTTCAAACGCGAAGAAATACTCTAGGCTCCATCCAAGATGCGGAACATCCTTTCTCTTCATCGTGCTCATAATAAGCATCTTGTTGTTCTCACTCTTGCCTACCCAAGATTTGGTCACAAGATTATCGTACAGAATCATCCTTATCCCCGTGATTTCCTCCATTTCGTATGAAATATTAAAAATCAGCGACAGATACAAGAAGTCAATATTCATGAAAATTCTGGTAACGCCGGGCTTGGGAATCCAATATCTAACCACAAGAAATCCAGATGAAGAGGAGATTGCAGTTGCTTTGACGGCAGTACAAGAAGTAAATAAGCTGTCACAACGACACGAGAGTAAAAATGGAAACGATTCCGAAAGATTGAAGTAGAATTCCCTAAATCGGTTGCATCAATAAGATTAATACGTCACGACACAAAAGTAGCTTTTCAAAGCTGGCAATCAATATTCGACATGTGATACATGACAATTGGGTCACTTATTGAGGTGGATAGATGCCTAAACTCAAGGTTTCACTGTTAACTGGACGGACTATAAACCAAGGTCGAGGAAAAGAGTCTGGAAAACTCACAAAAGAATACTTGGACAGTGTAACGATCTGTCAAATAGACCCTGACGACATGAAAGACCTCGGAGTAAAAGAAAACACTAGCGTCAAAGTGACAACAAATTTTGGTTCAGTGGTCCTAAAAGCAGTGAAATCCGCCAGGGCTCCCCATCCAAAAGTTGTTTTTGTTCCCTACGGTCCATGGGCAAGCCTAATCATGAACCCGAAAACCCATGGAACAGGCATGCCATCCCTCAAAGGCATAGCTGCAGAAATAGAACCAGCATCCGCTGAAGAGGTGCTGGGCTTGCAAGATCTACTTGACCAACTGCGCGCGGAGGGAAAGCGGTGACCGTCGTTACTGGAGTAACCTGTCCAGTCTGCGGTACTTTTTGCGATGACATAGAGGTGACTGTGAAAGGCAACGTCATAACGGATGTCAGAAATGCATGCGCTATGGGAGCAGCCAAGTTTCTCAACTACTCGACTCATCGAAGCTTGAAACCTCTTGTTAGAAAAAACGGTGAACTAGCTGAGGCTTCATTAGATGAGGCGATTGGCAAAGCGGCAAAAATTCTTGCAGATGCGACCTACCCTACATTGTATGGGTGGAGTAACACAAGTTGTGAAGCGACACGTGTGGGTTTGGAACTGGCCGAAGAGGTTGGTGGAGTCATCGACAACACCTCCACCGTTTGCCACGGTCCATCTATTCTAAGCGTTCAGGACGTGGGCATAGCATCGTGTACCTTGGGACAACTGCGGCATCGAGCAGACCTCATTTTCTATTGGGCAAGCAACCCGTGGAGTGCTCATCCACGTCATATAGAAAGGTATACGATGTTTTCCCAAGGCAGATTTCAAAAGAGCACTTGGAAAGGATATCTTTCTCGCCTTGGCGGGGCGCTGTCAATAAAAAGACTGCGAAGAGCTGCAGATCTGGTTTTGAGACGCGACAGTTTTGCCCCCCCTGAAGTTGAACGCCATCTTCCCTACGGTATGTTTCAGAAAAAAAGGAAGATGGTAGTAGTGGACGTTCGCAGAACTCGTACAGCTGAAGCAGCTGACTATTTCCTTCAAGTTGAACCAAACAAGGATTATGAACTTCTACAAGCCTTTCGTATGCTGATCAACGACGAGGAACTTGACGTTGACGAGGTGGCAGGAGTCCCCGTGGAACTCCTTGAAGAAATTGCTGACGTGATGGTGGGATGTGAGTTTGGGGTCTTCTTTTTCGGAGTAGGCTTAACTATGAGTGAAGGAAAACTTCGTAATGTTGATGCAGCTCTCCACTTAACTCGAGATTTGAATAGACGGACAAAATTCTTGATCATGCCCATGCGGGGACACTTCAACGTCACCGGCGTAAATGTGGTATTCACTTGGCAAACTGGCTATCCATACGCCGTCGATTTTTCTCAGGGTTACCCCCGATACAACCCAGGTGAAACTTCTGTGATCGACATCTTGTGTCGTGACGGGGCCGATGCCAGCTTGATAGTTGCGTCAGATCCAGTTGCTCACTTCCCGCGAGAGGCTGCCAAGAATCTAGTTAAGCACCCTCTTATTGCAATTGATCCTGAAGTGACTCCTACAACATTAATGGCAGATGTGGTTTTTCCTTCGGCATTCGTGGGAATCGAGGCGGAGGGAACAGCCTATCGTATGGACCATGTTCCCCTTCCATTGAAGAAAATAGTGGAGCCTCCAAGAAGCTGTCTAACCGACGAAGAAATACTTCAAAGAATTCTTCAAAAGGTTCGTGGATTAAGGAGGAACCGGAACTGACAGAAATCATCATCAAGAACGGGTTTGTTTATGATCCCCTCAACCACATAAACGGGGACAAAATGGACATCGCCATAAAGGATGGGAAGATTGTTGAAAAAATCGACGAACGAAATGCTGAAGTCGTCGATGCGTCAGCCATGACGGTGATGCCGGGCGGAGTTGACATCCATTGCCACATAGCCGGCGCTGAAGTGAATTCTGGCCGCCTACTACGGCCTGAAGATCACGTGAAGGATGTTGAAGTGAAGACGGCCTTAACTAGGTCTGGTGTTGGCTACTCCATTCCCTCAACCTTCACAACAGGCTATCGCTACTCCAGAATGGGCTACACTACTATCATGAACCCTTCCATGCCTCCTCTCGAAGCTCGCCACACCCACGAAGAACTTGATGACACGCCAATGGTTGACAAAGCTACCTATCCATTACTAGGAGATTGGTGGTTTGTCCTAGAACATTTGCGAGATGGCCTAATCGAAGAGTGCGCCGCCCACGTAGCATGGATGATGTCTGCTACGAAGGGATACGCTATAAAAATTGTCAATCCAGGCGGCCTAGAAGCATGGGGTTTCGGTCGAAACGTCGAAAGCCTCGACGACTCAGTTCCATACTTCAATATTACCCCAAGAGAAATCGTTCGTGGCTTGTGCAAGATAAACAAGCTTCTAAATTTGCCCCATACAATCCATGTGCACACAAATAATCTTGGAAAGCCAGGGAACTACATCACAGCTTTGGAGACTATGAAGTGCGTCGAAGACTTGGCAGACGGAAACCGCCCGGTCATACACATCACCCACTGTCAATTTTGCGCCTACAAAGGTTCAGACTGGAGAAACATGGGTTCTGGAGCAGAAGAAATTGCAAAATACGTTAACCACCATAGTCATGTAACCCTAGACATGGGGCAAGTAATCTTCACCGACACAACTACCATGACGGCTGACGGACCATTTCAATATGGTCTCTACAATCTAACAGGAAACAAATGGGTCAACCATGACGTAGAAACTGAGACTAGCTCCGGAATTGTCCCGTTTAGATATAGACGCACCAGCGCAGTCCATGCAACTCAATGGTCAATTGGACTCGAGCTCGCCCTTTTGATCAAAGATCCCTGGAAAATCTACATGACAACCGATCATCCCAACGGTGGCCCCTTCACAGCCTACCCAAACATCATTGCTTGGCTTATGAGCCGCGCAGCAAGGAAGAAAACTCTGGACAAAACTAGTAAAAAAGCGAGACGAAAAAGCCTTCTTCCCAGCATAGACAGAGAACTAAGCCTCTACGAGATAGCTATTACTACGAGGGCCGGTCAAGCAAAAGCCCTAAACCTAACTCAGAAGGGGCACCTTGGAACAGGAGCAGACGCTGACGTTGCAATATATAACATAAATCCAGAGCAAATCGATCCTTCTAAGAAATATAAAATGATTAAAAAGGCTTTCAGAAGAGCCGTCTACACAATTAAGAGCGGCAAAATTGTGGTTAAAAATGGACAGATTGTGAAACCTGTTTTTGGAAAAACCTTCTGGATTGATGCAAAAACCTCACTTCCGCGGGAGGTCAATGACGACATCAAACAAAAATTTCGAGAGTACTGGACTGTAGAGTACGAAAACTACCCTATTCCTGACAACTTCCTACACGTTCCCGCTCCAATTCCAATCAAAGCGGAGGTCTAAAATCCTGATCACCCTATATCCAAAACACTTGTTCAAAGNNGAGATAGCTGAACTACAAATCTGGGAAGGAAACCGAAAACGAACTCTCAGCGATCTCTTCAAGATAAAACACAGGACTGATCCTGCATCCAAAGAACTCACAATACGAATTTGCGGAGACGTTTTCAACGTTCGAAGAATCGGTGCCAAAATGTCTATTGGCAAAATAGTCATTGAAGGTAGCGTTGGCATGCACCTCGGCGAGGAAATGAATGGAGGTGCTATCACTGTTGCTGACAACGCAGACTCGTGGGCTGGATCCATGATGAGAAAAGGAACAATCGAAATCAAGGGAAACGCGGGAGATTACATTGGATCGTCCTATCGCGGAAGCACCCAAGGAATGAGCGGAGGAGAAATCATCATACACGGAAACGCTGGAAATGAGGTCGGGTGCTTCATGAGAAATGGACTAATCAGAGTGCACGGAAACACGGGACAATTCACAGGCATCCACATGAGAAAAGGCACAATACTTGTCAAAGGAGACTCCGAGGGAAGAGCAGGCGCTCAGATGATAAAGGGAAAAATAGTCCTGTGTGGGCGTGTTCCGTCAATTCTTCCAACCTTCACAATTGAGAGCATCAAACCCACAGTCAAGATTAACGATGAAAAAGTCACAGGTCCCTTCTATATGTTTGTAGGCGACCTGGCTGACAACGGTCAAGGAAAGCTTTACCTTTCCCAAAAACAAAATCCTCATCTAAGTTTCTACGAGAAATATCTCTAAGCACAGGAAAGAAAGAAGAGAATGTCAAAATCGCAAGCAAGCGTGAATAATTCTGCTTGGCAACTCGCAAAGAAACTGTGCGATAAACCTGAAGAATATGGAGTCATAGTTAAAGAAACGAGGTCGGGAACAACCCTCATCGACGCAGGAATAGAGGCGAAAGGAGGATACCTTGCAGGCAAGATAATAACAGAAATTTGCCTTGGCGGATTTGGGAGAGCTGAAATCTTTGCTGGTCAATACGATGATATCAAACTCCCATCAATCTCAGTTTACACAGATAATCCAGCCATAGCAACTTTGGGATCACAGTTTGCTGGTTGGCAGATTAGAGCAGGAGACTTCTTTGCTATGGGATCAGGTCCCGCCCGAGCGCTGGCTCTAAAGCCTAAAGAACTCTACGAAAAGATAGAATACGCGGATAAAGCAGACAGGGCCATACTCGTGCTTGAAACATCAAAGGAACCACCAGAGGATGTGATAACCTATGTTTCCCGCAAATGCAAAGTCGCGCCGAAGAAACTATTCTTAATTCTTGTGCCCACCTCAACCATCACTGGTTCCACTCAAATTTCGGGAAGAATTGTAGAAACTGGAATACATAAACTAACGGAACTTGATTTTGATCCAAAATTATTTTCTCATGCATGTGGATATGCACCCATAGCGCCAGTGCATCCGAAATCTGCCCAAGCCATGGGAAGAACCAACGACGCAATATTCTACGCTGGGATAGCTTACTACACCACAAGCTATGACGACGATGAAAAACTAGAAGAGCTAGTGAAAAAGGCACCTTCTTCAGTTTCCAAAAGCTATGGAAAACCCTTCTTCGAAATCTTCAAGGAAGCTAGTTATGATTTCTACAAAATCGATCCAGGTTTGTTCGCCCCTGCAGTTTTGATCGTTAACAATGCCAAGACTGGAAGTACCTTCGGAGCTGGAAAAGTGAACATTGATGTGTTGAAGAAATCGATGGGACTCTAGCAGAACAACCTATCACTCGCGGTTGCAGACACATCTCGGATATTGACTCCTGATTATTCAAGCAGAATAGCTCGACTTGATAGAAATGAAAGGTTGGAGAGCCGAATATCCTGTCCTCGATTCCTTCAAGTTTGCTCTAAGAAATCTTCTTTCCGTAGCTTACAGCTCTTGCTAGGAAATAACCGATAGGAATTGTATAAAGCGCGAGAGTACCATTGAACAATCCTATTAATGGAAGGGCCGCTACTATTGCTTCCATTGGCATTTCGAAACCAACTGGATAAGGATATTGAAGAAAGACCAGGTTTACGATTGACATAATTCCGACTCTTATGATTGTTCCAAGGGCTGTGGAAGAAATGACCAGAATCATCTCCTGTCGCCTAGTGGAGTGTGCAGCAACAAGTTTGTGTATAACATAGATGCCAAGCAGCATACTCAAAACAGCTGCAAGGTTATAAAGCGGGCCCGTGGGTAGGTCTCCTGGATACAAACCAAGCAACACGATCGTGTTCATGACCGTTATTGAGACTCCTACCGAAGGATCGTAAAGTATGAATGCAGCGACTATGGGTATCTCCCATATCTGGTATTTGAGGAACGGAGCATACGGCGCGGGAATTTTTGCGGGTGACAAGACAAGTGCAACCGTGAGTGCAGTGAATACAGCGATAACAGCTATAGTTTTGGAGTTCATTCATGTTATCCTCTTGGACCTTGGATTTTGTCCTCTAATTATTTAAGAGTAACTACCCAGAAATGAGAACACTCGGCTCTCTGAAAACATTTTAATGGGGATGCTCGTAAAGAAAAAGTGGAAGTTGAGCTATGTCTGAGGAGGTCGAGGTACCGCTCGAGAATCTCCGAGAATGGATAGAAAGAGAGACAGTTTCCATCGTACAGCCCGTTAAGGACGAGGCGACAAGTCTGCTCAATGATTTCCGAGACAGATTAAACGACCTCCAAGAAAGCTGCGAAAAACTTTTTGAAGATAGCGAAAAAGAGATGTTGAAAAGTAACCCGAAAACGTATCGTCGAGCTAGAGAAGCGTACAGACTTGCTCGAGCCATATTAGATCTTGTAGATGAAATCAGCATTCCCGAAGAAATTTCACAAGAGAGTCTCCAGACGGCGTGTGAGAACCTAAGAAAGATGTTTTCGGCGATTGGACGAGAAAGAGTGAAGCGTTTTCCAAGGATTTCACCCTACTTCATAATCGATCGCAGAAGACTTGATGTTGCTTTGAAAAAGGGAGCTGACTCTCTTGAGGAACTGCGATCCTTCTCTTCTGACAGATACCTAGAAGCTGAGGCTGTTGAAGACTCGTTGTTAATGATCGACAGACTTCGCCAATTTTTGGACGATCTGAGTCCAGCCGAGAAACGCGTGGAAAAAATGGAACAAAAAATAAAGGCGGTGGAGAAGAAGATAGCAGAGAACCAACAGAAAACCACGTTGATCAAAAGTAAGGATGAGATAGATGAGCTGGAACAGATAAACAGAAAAATCAAAGAGTTAGAAAAAGAAGTGAAGCACAACCTGCGTCATCTTCAAAAGCCTTTCCTTAAATTCGAAAGCCTCATCCGAGGCTCAAGTTATTCCCTCTTGTTAGACGAAACAAAAAAGCTCCACGAGTATCGGAGCAACCCCTTCATGGCCTTAGCAACTGAAGATGAAGGATACCCATTGCTCAAGGGAATCCTACGAAAGATGAAAGACGCCATAGCTAAGGGAAAAATGAAGTTGAAAAGTAGTCGCCTAAGAAAAGCTCAACAGAAAATCAGCGAAATTCTGCAAAAGGACACCCTAACTAATTTACATGAGAATTGTAAGGAAACGTTCTCTAAGCGACAAGAACTCCTTACCTCTGAAGCAATGACCACGTTTCGGGACAAGTTAACGCAGTTTCAAAGAGACATGAGAGAGCTTGAGAAACGAAAGAAACTCTTGGATTCGAGGAAAGCCGTTCTAGAGAGCGAGTGCCAAAAGATTGTGGACAAGATTGAAACTCAGAAGAGCGAGTTGCAGGAGACCATTCTAGAGCTAACCGACCAAAAAGTGCGGGTTGTATGGGAGTAAAACCAAAACTGGACGGCGAAAAAACTGACTCTAAAGGTCAGAAACCCTTCTAGTCTAGTTGACCTCGCAGTGAAAGCAGGCTGTGACGATCTTCTTCAGATTACGCAAGATGCCTTACAGCTGCTAAGCAGAGAAACTGAACAAGTTGGAGATCTACGAATTACTGGCAGACTCGTGAGAACGCGACCGAAGGGTGAAATAGTCGTCATTGGCGACATTCACGGAGACCTAGAAAGCCTTCGTACCGTTCTAGAAGACAGCGGCTTCATGGAGAAGACTCTCAAGGGGAAAGACTCCCTTCTTGTTTTCCTCGGAGATTATGGAGATCGAGGTTACTATTCTCCTGAAGTGTATTATGTGGTTCTGAAGCTGAAGTTGATGTTTCCCACGAAAGTTGTGTTGATGAGAGGAAATCACGAAGGACCCCATGACCTCCTAGCCTATCCACACGACTTGCCAACTAACCTGAACAGAAAGTTTGGTGAGACTGGATCAGATGTTTATGCAAAGCTGCGTGAGCTCTTTGACCGACTCTACAACGTGATGCTCGTGGAGGGCAAATACATTCTGGTTCACGGTGGACCACCGAGCAAAGCCTCTGCAATAGGGGACCTCGCTTATGCCCATAAGAAACACCCAAAGGAACCTCACCTTGAGGAAATTCTCTGGAGCGACCCAAACGATATCATAAAAGGGACCTACCCCTCGCCCAGAGGAGCAGGAAGACTCTTCGGCAAAGATGTCACAGAAAAATTCCTAAGGATCCTCAACGCTAAAATTATGATCCGAGGACATGAACCAAGTGGAGACGGGTTCAAAATAAACCACAGCGGAAAAGTTCTCACATTGTTCTCCAGAAGAGGCCCACCCTACCACAACAAGAACGGAGCCTATCTACAGCTAAACGCTTTTGACACAGTGGAAAACGCACAACAGCTGCAGCAAAACATTCACAAATTCTAGATTATGTGTAGACAAAACCACAAAACAATACAGAAAACAGCTTTTTATTGCATGCGCACGCGCTTACCCTTTTCTCCTTTTCGCACCCGGCCTAACCTTTGAATTCAGAAGCAGCTCCAAGGTTTGATAGGCCCGAAGAAATCGAAGGCCTTTCTCTGTAGTGTGAAAAGAATTTCCTTCTACAAGGAGACCAACGTTCAGCAAATAGTTAAGAAAATTTCCAGTCATACGATAGCTAAGAGTGCAGGAATACATAATGCGGGTCTTTTTCGCACCATTCTTCGCCACTTTCAAAATTTCAGTAATTATCGCAAAAAAGCTTCTTTTCATCTAGTTCGCAACCTTCATTGCATTCCTTTCTCGTGCCCGCGCATAAATATCATCTTTCCAAAATCAACATATTTCAGTGTTCGGTATTGCTGGTGCAACAGATATGACATTCTCTTTTCCAAGAGGATTCAGAAAGGCTCAAGCAGTATCGCGGCAAGATTTGGATATACCTTTATGCTCCCTATGAATAAGAATTGTCTGAGTGGGATACCAATTGAAAATTGGAATCATAACGAGGGGCAAGAAGGGATGGTGTACCGTCCAACTGATAGAGGCTATCAAAAGACAAAATGCCGTTCCTATGTGTTTCAGCTTTTCCGAGTTGGTGGCAAGAGTCAAACATAAACCTGTGGTATCTGTTGGCGAAATCAGCATCCTCCAGGATCTACACGCCCTGATCACACGTCCGATTGGAAGAGGCTCTGTCGAAGAAATCATTTTCAGGATGAATCTTCTCTATCGCCTCGAACGTTTGGGAATGCTAATTGTAAATCCTCCATCTTCCATCGAACGTTCCGTTGACAAGTACTATGCGCTCACTCTTCTGGAAGAAAAAGGCTTGCCTGTACCGCGCACAGCGGTGACAGAAAATCCCAGAGATGCTCTAAAGTGCTTTCATGAATTGGGAGGCGACGTTGTTGTGAAGCCCCTATTTGGATCTCGAGGAGTCGGCGCAACTAGAGTTTCAGACCCCGATGTCGCTTTTCAGGACAGTTTCCTTTTACCACGGAGTTCTTTACCTTCAAGAGTTTGTTCCACATGGAGTTTCTGATTTGCGTGTATTCGTTGTAGGCGATCATGTGATTGCTTCTATGCGACGAGTTGCAGAAAATTGGAAAACAAACGTCAGCCTAGGCGCGAAGCCTCTGCCATTACAGCTTAGCGGCGAGCTTGAAGACTTGGCAGTTAGGACAGCAAAGATCATCGGCTGCAAGGTCGCCGGCGTCGATATTCTAGAGAGCTCCAACGGACCATTAATTGTCGAGCTTAACAGTCAACCCGGGTGGAGAGGGTTGCAATCCGTCACCAAAGTGAACATCGCGGATGAGATTGTCCGGTATGTTCTCTCTGAACTGAAAGTGTAGGGAAACAAGATGAAAGAAGTTCAAATCTTACGTGTGGACGTATCTGGCGAAAGAATTGAACGGAAAATGGATTATGTGGCCGAAGAGAGACCTCTCCACATCCTTCTAAATCGTACACACTATGTAACTATCCTCTGCTCTCCAAGTCAGTTGAAAGAGTTGACTGTTGGACACCTCCTCTCGGAAGGGGTATTGAAGTCCATTAACGACATACGAGATATACGTCTGCAAAAGGACGGGAAATGCCGAGTCAAATTGAGTCCCGGTTTAGACGTTGAAAAACGTCTAAGCGTCTCACAACCCTTTGCGAGACTGATCGTTTCCGCGTGTGGCTCATCTGATTATTGGCCGTTGGCCAAGCTCATAGACCGACTCAATCTTCCTGAGCTGCCCTTGGGTTTTACAGTTGAGGCAAAGGTTATTCTGGAGTCGGTTAAACAGCTGAACAAGCTTGCAAAAACCTTTAGAAAGACAGGTGGGGTTCACGTGGCGGCTCTTCACTCTGCGAAAGGCGAGTTGAGGGCTCTCGCTGAAGATGTGGGGCGCCATAATGCAGTGGACAAAATTGTCGGAACTGGTATACTGAAGAGACTGAGTTTCACGGATTCTTTTCTAACTTCGAGTGGAAGGCTGACAGGAGACATCGTTTTGAAGTCGGCACGAATGCATATCCCAGTTGTTGCATCTATGAGTGCGGCTACTGACTCCGGGGTGGAGGCTGCTCAGCGCACGGGATTAACTTTGGTCGGTTTTGCCAGAGGAAAACGCATGAACGTTTTTACGCATCCAGAACGGATCGTTTTCGAAGCAAGTTAGGGATGGCTCTTGAGGAAATCGGCGGTTGTTCTTGCTTGTGGCTTCTCCGCGTGCGCATCCTGAGGATTTGAAGGGGGCGAAGGATCTCTTCACGCGCGCGCAATTCGGGTGGTCGATGGCTCCGTCCTTCGTTGATGAAGTTGAAGATAGAGAGTTAGGTATGGACCCAGGTCATTCTATATAGGGTTTAAACTCCCAATCTTCTTTTTCCGTGTAGATCTGCTTGAGGATTTTGGAAGCTCTTTTCGCGTCTAGGGTTAGTAACAATTTGCATACGTGTTTGCAGAACCGTTTTCTTGGTAAGGCTCTGCTCCAGTCTGCACAATCATGTAGGATGAGCTGATTTCCGACATCTATGACTATATGGTAGTCTCTTATTAGCGCCTCTATTTTGTTGTCTGTTTCCTCTTGGATCGTTAACTCTTTGTCTTTGATTCTTTGAGCCCTTTTGAGTCGGGGCTTATCTACAAAAGTGTTGAGCAGGTTGGTGAACGTCATTTCCTTGGGTTCAATAAATGCTTCTAAGGTTGGCTTTTCAATTTTGGTCGGAATCCTGAGGTAGCTCTGTACCGTCGTCTTTGCCGTGGCTTGTTCTTGGGTTAAGGCTCCTAGCATTTCCAAGACTTGGAGGCAGTTCTCGACCGCATAGCCGTGGTAGTGGTTATTGAAGTATCCATAGACGTTTTCTACTCGGTTCGCCACTTCTTTGACTCTTGGAACCCATGGCTTGAGTTCGTTGACTTTGTATCGATAGTTGTACCAAGGTCTTATTCCTTTTCCGTGCCATCTGAAGTACGCTATTTTGGATGTTATTTGTACTTCAGGCGGTAGCAGTGGTTCATCAACGATGGTGTATGCTACTTCATATTTTCTGAGCAAACGCCAGGTTTCATGTCTCATCCAAGATAGATTTCTGAACTCTACTGCGAATTTTATGTTAGTTGGAACGATGCTGAAGAAGCTCTCTAAGCGGTCGAGGTCGAAGCGAAACTTTGGTGGGAGTTGGATAAGCAGGCATGCAAGTTTCCCATTTAAATGGAGGGGCTCCATCAATTCACAGAAACGTTTGAGATCGTCTTCAACGCCTTCGTCCAGATCTAGCTTCTTTTCGTGCGTTATCAGCTTTGGAAGCTTTGCCACGAAAACGAAGTCTGTTGGGGAATATTTCAACCAGCCCATGGCCATGCCTTTCGACGGATAACGGTAGAAGGTTGAGTCTATCTCAACTGTTTTGAAGACTTTTGAGTAGGCTGAGAGCATGCTCCTCTCTTTTTTCTTGTACAATGGCCCAATCCAATCTCTGTAGCTCCAGCCTGATGTTCCAAGTCGAATGTTCTTCAACGTTCTCACAATCTCCTGGCCAACTCTAACGTTTGAACTACCTCGTCAACGCTATTGTACGTTTTTTCAGGAAGTTTTTCGAGCATGGATGATGCATGAACTCTTTCATCTTCTGCTAAATCGATCAGCTTCCATCCTTGACGGCAAATCAATCGTGCTTTGTTGGTCGGAAACTTCGCGTCTTCTTGTAGAACTTCTTTTAAAGAATCTAGTCCAGTAGACTTTGTCACGGCAGGGAATTTGCTCGTTTGCTTGTATGTCTTTAGTCGTGCGGCGTCTTTGTACATTCGGACGAAATGGAAACTCATTGCCACAGTCTTAGGATCTCCTTCGGATGCTTTCCTGTCAATTTTTTTCAGCTCCTCATCTGTAGGTTGGTAGATGTTGTGTGGGCCTTTTCCGAATAGTCTCGTATATACAATGTCACATTTGTACGCTGGTTTCTCGTCTCTGGAGAGGTCCACGCAATGAATCATGTTGTAATCTTGCATTGCTTTTGCGAGATATGGATTAATTGATCTTTTGCCGGCTCTTGTCTCCAAGGCGATTCTAATATCTTTCATGTCTGCTGTTGAAAAGAAGTTGCGTATGAGATCAACATTAATCTTTACAGGCTGAAATGTTGGAGGTGTTTGTAGGTGCAGGATTTCTGCTTTCAGGGCGCTGCAAATCGTAATCATCTTTCTCAGAACTTCAAATGCTTCTGGCTGCGGTTGGAACTTATATTTGTGGGTTAAGGCTTTGTTGCACCTCACTGCGAATTCGAAGTCTGGTGGAACCAACCTACGCCAAGATTCTACTAGTTTGAGACCTGGTATTTCATAAAAGGTTGAATTTACTTCTACAAAGTTGAATGCCTGTGAGTAGGCTACTAAAGGGTGCATACCTGGAACTTGAAAGTATGCCCATCCTCCTGCTCCAATGAGGTATCGTTCCAAAGTTAGCCTCCACATTGGTTCTTTAAGACATGAACATAAAAGAGAATATCGGTTTGAGCGCGCTTGCAAATGTAAACAAGCTTCCAGTGAAAGTCTGTCTAATCGGTTTCACTTTTACTCAGGAGTCCCTGCTATCAGAGAATATTTTTCAACTAAATCCTTATGAATTGTAGTTTTCTCTTTTTTTACTCCCTCGTGCGTCGTGACTGCATTGTCCATGGAATCTAATAGAGCATTGTCTTTCGGCATCCAAAAAATAGATGAGGCTTTTCCCGGATTTCAAAAGGGCGACTTTGCAGTTCTGTTCAGACATCCTCTCTGCAAAACATTATCATTTCTTCTGAGCATTCGGTGTCAATTGCCCATCAAGAAAGGGGGATTGAACTCTAGCGTGATCTACATGGATGGCGGGAACACTTTTGATCCGTATGCTGTTTCGATTCTCGCTCAAGAATATGAGTTGGAGCCAAAATCGGCGTTGGAGAAGATTTTCATTTCAAGGGCGTTCACAGCCTATCAGTTAACAGCGTTGGTTTTTGAGAAGTTGGAGGAGGCCTTGAAAAGACATAGATCTAAGCTTGTCATTATTTCAGACATAACTGGGCTTTTCCTTGATCGTGATGTGCCCAGAATAGAGAGCAG
>JABAOH010025657.1_pt1 | contig 16670 bp, 20 predicted proteins | sample 7062181 | NCBI WGS metagenome assembly JABAOH01 (sample SAMN14538630, study PRJNA623070) | marine sediment metagenome | biome: marine biome [ENVO:00000428]; feature: marine pelagic biome [ENVO:01000023]; material: deep marine sediment [ENVO:00002113]; isolation source: pool of 5 deep marine...
GCGCTCGTCACCCTGCGGATCAGGACCGTTCATGCGTCCTCCCTGAGGGCCGCCGCCAAGCTCCTACGCGCGGTGTACAGACGCGACATCACGGTGCCGATTGGGATGTCGAGCAGCTCCGCGATCTCTCGGTAGCGCAGCCCCTCGAACTCTCTGAGCACCAGGACCTCACGTTCCCTCGCCGCCAGCCCGGCGATCGCTGCCTCGATGCGGTCCCGCAACTCTTGCTGCTCCGCTTGCCAGGCAGGATCGCCTGCCACCGCGCGGGCTCCTGCCTCCTCCACGAGCCAGGGTGCTGCCTCCGCGAGCCGCGTGTCGCGGGTCTTTCGGTCGCGTAAGAAGTTGAAACACAGTCTCCGCAGTATCTGATAGAGCCACGGGTAGAACGGTCGTTCGGGGTCGAGGGAGCGGCGTGCCCGGAACGCTCTGCCGAAGGCCTCCTGCGAAAGATCCAGGGCGTCGTCGTGGGAGCCCACCAAGCCGAGCGCGGCGAAATAGGCCCTGCGCATGTGCCGCGAGACGAGCTCGCCAAAGGCACTCCTGTCGCCGGCCCGTGCCTGAAGGATCAAGGGACCTTCTGCGCCGGTGTCGTCCATGGTTGAAGATACCGCCAAGGCCACCTCTGCCGAGCTGGTTCCCCCGTCCCTACATTGAGGTACACGCGAGGGCCCCCGTTATTCATGGGATTGAGACCCCGTGACGGCTGAGCCCCACTTCGCCGGGACACTCCCGCTCGAGGTGAGGCCGCTCTTATGGAGGGACGTAATGGTCAGGTACTGTAGTGCTCTGCTGCTGACGCTGTTGGTGGCGCCTGCGGCCGCCGGGCAGAACCCCGCGGCCAATCCGGCTTCCTGCCTAGACGCGCAGATCGACTTCGATACTGGAACGCTTCAGAAGATCGTCGACCAGCCGGAGTGGGTTCTCGAGAACGAGGATGCCTTCTGGGAACAGGAAGAGGCGCAGAAGTACACGAGACTCTGGGCCGAGGGCGTCGACTGGGAGATCTCTTACGAGGACTGGCGGGAGCAGGTCGCCTCACTGATCGGGCTCACGGACTCGGAGCGGCAGAGCAACAGGCTGCTGCAGATGACCGAGCGTATCGTAACTGGGCGCGACGAATTCCTCCGACGGGCCGTGCCGCACGTATGCTCCTTCCTGCCAACAGCGGCCAGTGTGGACGTCTCGATCCACTTCACGGCATTCATCCCTCCCAGATCGTTTCTCCGGGAGGGGATCGTCATCAACGTGAGCGCAGACTATTGGAGAGGCAACGCCGACAATATCCTGAACAACCTCGTGCACGAGATCTTCCACGCAGGTTATTCGAGGGCACGTGACAACCGGACGGAGGCTGTTCTCGAGAACGAGCAACTCTATGGAATGCTCGATGCCCTGCAGAACGAGGGCACGGCCACCTATGTGGGGTACCGAGCGCTACGGGAGTTCCCGGCTCCCGACGATCAGGACTATCCCATGCTGGGCGACCCGGACGACCTCACACGACTACTGAGAGGACTGAACGACCTGTTTGCCCAGGTGGGTGTCAGCAGCCCCGAGGAAGTGCNNGGGCCTACTACGTGGTGGGCGCGCACATGGCCCGGACGATCGACTCCGAGCTCGGGAGGAACACGCTGATCGAGACCATTCGGGAAGGCCCGATGTCGTTTGTGCAGCGCTACAACTCCGTGGTGGCGGAGGGCGAGGAGCTTCGGGTTCGGGGCGGGTCGGCGCCGTAGGGCGGCGTACCTAGCACTCCCTCACCCCGGCTCATAGCTTACTCTCGGGACCGCACGGGAGCCGTTTCACTGGCCAATCTGTTGGACGGTTTCGAACCGGCCATCGCCGACCGTTACTCCATAGAAAACGAGTTGGGTCGCGGCGGGATGGCCGTTGTGTATCTGGCGCGGGATCTGAGGCACCGCCGGAAGGTGGCCATCAAGGTCCTGAAGCCCGAGTTCGCGGCGACCGTGGGGCCGCAGCGCTTCCTGCGCGAGATCGAGATCGTCGCCCGACTGCACCATCCGCACATCCTCCCGCTGCACGACTCAGGCGATGCCGACGGCTTCCTGTATTTCGTGATGCCGTACGTGCCCGAGCACTCGCTGCGCAGCCGCCTGGACAGAGAGGGCCCGCTCCCGATCACGGATGCCGTGCGGGTGATGCGGGACGTGGCGGACGCGTTGGCGCACGCGCACCAGCAGGGGGTGGTGCACCGCGACATCAAGCCCGAGAACGTGCTGCTGTCGGGGCACCACGCGCTGGTCACGGACTTCGGGGTGGCGAAGGCGGTGAGCGAGGCAGTTGATGGGCGGCCCATCACGGCCGCGGGCATCGCCCTGGGCACGCCGGCCTACATGGCGCCCGAACAGGCAGCGGCCGCCGCGCACCTGGATCACCGCCTCGACATCTACGCACTGGGCGTGCTGGCCTACGAGATGCTGACCGGGCGCCCCCCGTTCGAGCGGCCGACGCCGCAGCAGGTGCTCACGGCGCACATCACCCAGGCCGCTGAGCCGGTGTCGCGCCACCGCGAAGACGTGGCGCCCGCGTTGGAACGGGTGGTGATGCGGTGTCTCGAGAAGAAGCCGGCGGATCGGTGGCAGGACGCGGGCGAGCTCCTGGCGCAACTCGAGACGCTCACGACACCGACCGGCGGCGTCCCGGCGGGCGCGCGCCCAGTCGCCGCCGCGTCACGCCGCCGACGCTGGGTGTGGACCACTGCGGTCGCGGCGCTTGCCGTCGTGATGATCGCTATGGCCGTGTTCCGGCCGTGGGAGGGACCGCGGCTCGACACCGACCTGTTCGTCGTGCCCCCCTTTGATGTGCTCGATCCGGAACTGGTCGAACCGTGGCGGGAGGGGTTGGCGCAGATCGTCGCCAACAATCTGGACGGCGCAGGGCCGCTGCGGGCGGTGCCCCCCTCGGTGGTGTTCCGTCAGTGGAGCGGCAGCGCCGACGCGGCGACGGTGCGCGAGGCGGCGGTGGCTACCGGTGCGGGGCTCGCCGTGTACGGCAGGCTGGTGGCCGCCGGCGCGGATTCCGTGCGCCTCAGCGCCACGCTGTTCGATGCGATGGCCGGTGTCGCATTGGCGGAGTTTGCTCTGCGCGAGGAGACGAGCCGCATCGACCGGCTCGCCGATTCCCTGTCGATGCGCGTGATCCGCGAGGTGGGCCGCGTGCGGCCCATCGGGGTTGTACGGCTCGGCTCCCTGGGCTCGTCGTCGCCCACGGCGGTCAAGGCGTTCCTGCAGGGGGAGCAGCTCTACTGGCGCATGGATCTGGACTCGGCGCGACGGATGTTCGAGCGGGCGATCGCGGAGGACAGCGGCTTCGCGCTCGCCTACAACCGGTTGGCGCGCGCCAGCTCTTGGGGCACGCACGACGAGTTCTATGACATCTTCCTGAAGGCCGGCGCGCTCAATCATGGGCTGGCGCTGCGCGAGAGCCTGCTCCTCGCCACCGACTCGTTGTTCGCGGCCACCACCGGGTTCTCGGGCGACAGCGCGAGCTGGTCGCGCTTTGACCGCTTGTTCGCCACGGCGGAGGAGGCAACCCGATCCTACCCGATGGATCCCCAGGCGTGGTACAGCCTGGGCGAGGCTCGGCTTCATTACGGGACGTACGTCGGCATGCCGCTGGCGGACGCGCGGGCGGCGTTCGAGCGCGCCGTTGAGCTCGACCCGGCGTTCGCCCCTGCGTACGTGCATCTGATCACGCTGTCGCTGGTGCGCGACGGCCCGGACGCCGCGCGGGAGTATGTGGAGCGCTATCTCGCGCAGGGCGTCGGCGGCGTGCACGAGATGAGCGGCAGGCTGCTGGGTGGGTTGCTGGACCCCAGGCTGGCGGGCTCGACAGAAGTGCAGGCGCTGCTCGACTCGCTGCCCCCGGATGGGTTCTTCTTCGCGGCAATCCATGTCGATTTCTGGCCTGACTCGGCCGAGACCGCGGTGCGGCTCGCGCGTGCGTGGGCGGCGTCGCCGGATTCGGTCCAGGGAAAACCGTATCTGGCTTTCGCGCTGGCGCATCGCGGTCACCTGCGGGAGGCCTACGCCGTGATTGGGACGCGCTCGTGGCAGCTGCTGCTCGAGCTTGCGCTTCTGGGTATCGTCCCGCCTGAGACGGCGGACTCAGTGACCGCGCTGGCGCTCGAGCGGGGCCATGGGTGGCCGGCGTACGGCTCGCTGCGCTGGTGGGCGTCACGGCGCGACACCGTCATGCTGGACCGTGCCGCGTCCTGGTTCGAGGCCGTGGAGCTACCCTATGCGAGGAGCGCCACGCGGGGGTACCGGGCACTGGCGACTGGTGACTCCGCCGAGGCCCTGCGCCAGCTCGCCGCGCTACGCACCTGGCCCCACTTCTACTGCTACCACGAGCGCCTGGTGCAGGCGCAGCTGCTCTCCAGTTTCGGGGACCACGCGACAGCCCTCGCGCTGCTCGACGAGTGGCGCTGGCCGCCCACCGTGGGCATGCGCGCTGAGATGGTGCTGTGGGCGCTCGAGCGCGCGCGGCTCAACCTCATACTCGGCAACGATGACGCCGCGCGGGAGGACTTCTCCTATGTGCTCGACGCCTGGCGCGACCCCGATCCGGAGCTCCAGCCGTACGTTGACGAGGCGCGCGCCGCACTGTTGAGATTGGCCGCGGAATCACGGGAGTGAAACTGTCAGTAGGCGGCGCTTACCCTAGCCTTTGCCTGCACGGTGTGGCGGCTGGGGTGGGCAGCAGTGCGCTGCCCCTTCCGTCTGCTCTCGTGTAGCGGCTGAGCCGTCTACCGCCCCGTCCCTTCCTCGGGCCTCCCCAGTGTCAGCGGCACCTTCACCAGCCCGCCCCGTGTCGACATCACGTGCACGGTCGCCTCGACCCCGGGCACCCCGTACGTACGCACCTCGAACGTCACCGACTTCCGCTCGCCCGGTTCCGTCCACCCCGCTCTGATGACCTTGTCGCGCCGGCCCGGCGTGACGACGCGTACCGTCGGTGTCCTGCCGCGCGTGAGTGACGTGTCGAACTCGAGCCGCACCCGGTCTTCCTGCACGATCTTCACGAGTTGCGCCTGTTTGAGGGCCGTAGGCAGCCTGCCGCTATTGGTCCAGCTCACGGTGACCTGGTAGGTCGTGCTATCGCCGTCGTGCGCGTCGGCTCGCGCGCCGGCCTCGACGTCGCTGATCTGTGGCAGGTGCAGCGCCATCGCCAGGTTGAACAGCGCCTGGTTGCGCGCCCAGCGCTCGAGCTCCTCAGGCGGCCCGTTCTGGGAGAAGAACTTGGGGTGGAACCCACCGAGCTCCACATCGCCCAGCGTGGGGTGCTGGAACGGCTGCCACTCGCGGAAGCCCCGGCCGCCGTTGCTCTCGTCGTCCCACGTGAGCCCGTCCACGTCATCCAGCAGACCGTCGTCATTGTAGTCGCGCATGCGGCCGCTGTTCCACAGCTCGTCGCCGTACCAGATCGCGCCGTAGTACCAGTAGCCGAAGTCGGGGCTGTGCCCGAACAGGGGGCTGGGGCGCGTGGAGTCGCCCGTGAACGGGCTTATCGGCACCCTGGTCCGGTACACGTCGTACACGTCTCCGGCCCACGGATAGTTGGTCAGTGACGTGCCCACGCTGTCGAAGTACTCGTAATAGGCCAGGTCCTCCGGATACATGCGCTCGGCGCTCTTGGAGGTGGACGGTGGGCGCAGATGCATCGGTACGCGCGTGTCCATGGACTGGGCCACCGACACATTAGGGTGTGTCAGCAGCCACATGACCGTCGCTCTCGTCTCCGGCTCGCTCAGGGGATACTCTCCCGCGCCGGTCTGTGTGTAGCCGCGGCGCGTCTCGTCCCGTCCCGGCTCGGGACGCCAGTTCTCGGGATAATTGCGATGCAGGTCGAGGCCCCCGATCCCGTCCTCGTTGTAGCGGCNNTCGGAAATCACCAGCCACTCGCCCTCGCCCTCCTCCGCGCGCCGCATGAGCCGGCCCGAAGGATCGCGGTCGTCCAGCACCCGGTCGGCCTCGTCTTCTTCGTCGGGCCCGGGCCGATAGCGGATCTGATAGATGACACCGTCCCCGTCCAGGTCCTCCGGCGGATCCTCGTCCACCAGTCCGTCGCGGTCGCTGTCATGCGGCCGGAGCGAGCTGCGATTCGCCTGCGCCGTGTGGAGGTAGAGGTTGGAGCCGTCGGGATTGTTCTGCGGCTTGAGGTAGATCGCCTTGGTGTCGATCAGCTCGGTGATCGCCTCGTCCTTGCCGTAGCTCTCTACCAGGTGCTGGATGAGCCACAGCACCGACTCGGAGCTGGTGATCTCGCCGCTATGGCGTCCGCCCTCGAAGAAGGCTGCCGGCTTGTCCTCGGCTCTGCCCGTCTCCTTGTTCGTGATCGTGACCTGCATGATGGGCCGGCCCTCGAAGCTCTTCCCCACCTCATAGAGGTCCACGATGTCGGGATACTGCTCGGCCCAGCGCCCGAGCCACTCGTACATCACGTTCACGGTGTGGTAGCGGTCAAAGGTGAGTCGCTCGCCGGCCTCGTACTCGACACCGGGGTGTCGCTGCTGTCTGAAGAAGCTCACGCCGTGGCGCTCCCCCTTCACCGTGTACCACGTGGTGTCCTTGTCGGACTCCGGAAGCGACTGTGCGCTGAGAAGGCCTGCTGACGGTGCGAGCAGGCAGGCGAGCACGACCGTGCGGACGAGGGATCTCATCGTCGGTTTCCTCACGTACTTGTTGGCTGGGAGAAGATACAGGTGGGGTAGGGCGGGAGCGACTCCAGTGACGTTGATTGGGATTGCAGCACCTAGCCGGCACCGATGGGCGGTGCCGGCGAGGAGTGTGGGGCGATATCGTGCGGGCGCTACGAAACCAGCTGCAACTCCTCGCGTCCGCCGTCGCCGGTCTGGGCGGTGAGGAGCACGAACGCCTGCATCCAGAGGTACGCCTCGCCGAGGGGCATGCGCTTGCACCCCACGGCCCGCAGCTTCCGCGTGCGGGAGCGGAGCTCACGGAACAGGGAAGCCGGGTCGTGCGCCGCAGCCCACTCGATGACGTTGGTACCCCACGGGCTGTGACCGGAAACCAGCACGCGGCCGACCTTGACGAAGAAGTCTGCCACCATCGTCCTGTCTTCGTCCGTGAGGTCGATGGTGGCTGTAGTGTCGTGGTCCATCACCCCTCCTTTGCCTCCTGCTGCTTCTGCCGTCGAACCAGCTTTCGCGCCCATTCCTCGACCTCCTCCAGTGGCATCGACGTTTCCCCCCGGGCGATGTAGTCGGCCATCGTTCGGAGGAACTCGGGGTACTCGGGCGGGGTGTCCAGCCGCGGGTCTGGCTGGTCCGACGCCCAATCCACCCGCGGTGCGTTTCCCTCACCAGTCTTGAGCCACGCGCGCCACTCGCCCGGCTGGGCGGTGAGCTCGGCGAGGGCCCTGAGCGACCTCGTGCGCGGTTTCGCGGTGCCGCGTTCCCAGTCGCTCACCGTCGCGTCCCGTACGCCGATTCGCTCCGCGAGCTCCGCCTGGGTCAGCCCCAGTCGCTCACGCAGGTAGCGGATGCGATCCGGCAGCCGCAGGGTTCCCACGCATCCTCCTATGGCACTCGGTGATGGTTCTGGATCCGCACTGTCCACGTCTACCCGTGGCACCTTACGGAAGGTACACGCTGTCGTTCCCCTGGCAACGGGTTTGACCCAGATCTAGCCGCTTCAGCGCACGGTAACCGTATCCTATCAGTGCACTTGAGGATTGGGTCTCGGCGCAGCCCAACGCTTGTACTACGTTTTCTGTCGCCTTTAGGGCTTCTTAATGCGTTGTTAACCGCATCTTGATACGGTAATGATACGCTTCGGTGCGCTGGACCACTGCCCCTTTCTGCCCGCGGGCGACGGCTTGGGTGCGGCGGTGATGGTTGGGTGTTGGCCGCGGGCACTCTTTACACCGGGGCGGAGGACAGCGGCCCTGAGAGCCATGATGAGCCAAGGGGGGATGTCCGTGCCTCCGGACCTGGGGCGGCTGCTGCACGAGGACGGTTTCATCGAGGGCGTCGAGCTGCACTTCTACGACGTCCCCGTAGCTCACGTGACGCTCACCGCCGACGGCACCCTCTCGACAGCGCTGCGCACGGCATACGGCGATCAAGACGTCACGGTCGCGCTCGACTTGCAGGGCCGACTGGCGGAGCAGCTCGTCGCCTCGGCGCCCGGCTGGGTGGCCGAGCGTCTCCAGAAGCTTGCCTTCGAGGGCGCGGGCACCGGCACCGTCCAGCTGGATGAGCCGATCGTCGTCAACGTCCAGGCGCGGCTCGGCCCCCTAATTGCCCGCGACCACCGGGAATTCGCGCCGCTGATCGTGCGCCGCCTGCTCTGAATGTTCCGCAAGTCCTTCGCGGTCGAGTGCAGTCTCTGCGGCGATGCGTACGTCGGCGTGCTCCCCGGTCTGTCGGAGTGGTTCACCAAGTGCGCCATAGTCCCGCACCGGGGCGATACGGTTCCGCTGCCTGCGTGCGTCTGCGCGGTGCGCGCACCGCGTGCCGACGTGACCAGCCTGGCCCCCCAAGTCGCGACACTGGACGTGATGGCAAAGACGGGGGTGGTGACCTCGGTGTACTACCTGCCCACTCGGGACCTGGTGAGAGTGACCGTCGAGGAGCTGCTCGGGGCGGACAATCCGTGATCGGTCTGACTGTGTGCCTCCCATGATCCCCAACGACCAGCTGCGGCCCTCGGACGTGCCCGGCGACGCTGCCTCCTGGGAGGAGATCCAGTGGTTCGCGCTGATGTTCGACGGCTACAAGTACTGGGGCTCGGCCGAGCGCTGCGCGGAGGTCGCCAAGGCGCGCCCCGGGAGCACGCTGACGGAGCTCAGGACCTGCCTGTTCTACGAGCAGCGGCGCTGGTGGGGCGTGCGGGAGGGGCCCGATCCAGAGGCAATGGCGTACATCCGGGAGCTGGTACGTCGGATCAGGGCCCTAGTGTCGGATGGGCCGGTGCCCGAGTCGGAGACGGCATGAGAGTCGTGATGCGGCGCAAGGTGATCCCCGTTCCGGGAACGGTCGTCCGCCGGCTCCTGCGCGGGGTGCAGTGGTGCCGGGACGGCGCGGCGGAAGCTGTCTGCGGTCTGGCGGAAGGGTGGCATCTGGCGCCGTACGACCCGAATCAGTTGCTCAAGCTGTTCACCCGCATTCGGCTGCGTGAGGGATTCCGGCTCGCCTCGTATCAGTGCGTGACCGGAGGGAACGCGAATGGGTTCGTGTTCGTCATCCCCGATGGACGGAGCTTGCCGCCGCCGTCTGCCGCCGGCACGAAGCCAGGCTGGTGCCGGCCCGGCGCGGGGGTGCCGAGGTCGCGCTCGGAGGGAACGCTCCCCAGCTGGGCGTGCACGGATGTGGAGTCCTACCTGGAGGGGGAGTACACTCCTCTCTCGCTGTTCGAGGCCTCCCTGTTCTCGAGAGAGGTGCGCGAGCTCGGAGCCCTGTGGCACGGGGTGCGCTGGGGCGACCATAGCTTGACAGTGGTCCAGAGAGCGGTGCCGAGCGGCGAGTGGCAGTGGCTGCGCGAGCGACCCAAGGACTGGCGTCCCAACGTGGAGCACTGCGCGAATGGCACGCGAACCGTCCGGTTCTTCACGCATACCGACATCGGGCGTCGACAGATCATCCGGCACACGGATGTGTACACGCACGGCTACGCGTTTGAGAGCGCGGCCGAAGTGATTGCGGACGGGGGTCCGGGCAGGGTGCCGTGAGCGGCGTGGAGCCGTGGTTGCTGACCAAGGTGGAGCGGCGCCGGGCGCCGCCTGCTGGCAGGCTACGCACGCGAGACGTAGCTTAGCGATGCTGCGACACCACCGCTGGTTGATGCCGATGACCGACAATTCGGTGCCCGGCCCTGAGGAAGGCGTGCGGCGGTTCCTCACTGACCTCCGCTCCGGCGGCGAGCGCCGCACTGGAACCGACCGACGGCGCACGTCGCGACCCGGCGCTCACGACCGCCGCTCCGGCGCCGATCGGCGCCGTCCCCTCGGCACGCAGTTTTCCATCGCCGACGGCCTGCTCATTCGGGAGATGGTACTGCATCCCGGTTTCCAGGCCGCTTGTCCCCAGTGCGACGGCAACCTGCTGCTGGGCCCGCTGGAGACTCACGACGACACGCGCATGCAGGACGTGCACTGCACGCAGTGTCGGCGTCACGCACTGCTGGCAGATCTCTGAGTGACGCGCGCCGAGGCGCGCCTGTGACCTACGCCACGCGCCGCATGGCGGTGACACGAGTCACTTCCTCCCGTTTGAGACACCCCGACTCTTGAGCATGGGCCCGCCAAGCGTCCGAGCCGTGGTGGGCGAGAGGAGGGGTGATGATCCAGCCGACCGTGCATCGCTCACTGCGGCGCGAGGACCTCGCAAAGCTGGTAGACGCGATTTACTGGGGCGATGCCCACGCCGCCCGCGCGGCGGCGCGCGCTCTGGAGGCGGGTGCGGTGCACGAGGTGCTAGATGCTCCCGCAGCCGTGGAGGCCGTGCGGGGCCACGGTGGTGCCCCGGCGCCCCTGCCGCTCGCCCTGCTGTGGTACATCCCGGTGCGCGCGGAGTTGCGAGCGCGGGGAGAGAACGACATCCCACTTGCCGACTACACCGCCAGCATCCCGCTGGCGTTCCTGCGCACCTCCGCCACGGAGGTGGGGCGCTCGGGAGAGCGGGGTATCGCGGCGTGGTGGCGGGCGGTGGTCGGGCTGCCCGCGGGTAGCCGCGCTCGTGCTGAGCGTGCCTCGCGCTGTGGCGCCCTGGCGTTGTGGTGGAGCGGGTGCTTCCGCCAACACGTGGAGCGACGCGGCGGCAGGGGCATTATCCGCGCATACCTCGACTTCGGTGCGATGATGCTGTGGGAGACGGCGCACCTGGTCGAAGGGCATGGATCGGGATTGGCCGCGCTGTACCGGCGGGCGGCCGAGCGGATCGAGTTGTTGCGCGAGGCGCTGGAGAGCGCGGCAGCCGATTACGTGGGACCGGATGCGCACACGGCCGACGGGCGGCTACGCCGCTACCTCAAGCGTCTGGGTGAAGCCTTCGATCCGAGGCAGAATTGAGTTATTGTGTGGTTGTTCCGAGCCGGAGGCGCCTGACTTTCCGGCCCGTTGAATCGAACCAAGTCGGTGAGTGTGCCACATGCGGATGAGTGGATGTGTAGGCGGAGCCGCCTTGCTGACCTTCACGGCGATGGGATGCGGCGGCTCCAAGGTCATGGTGCCACCCCGTCTCGACCTTGTTCCTCACCAACGAGTTGCGCTAGTCACGTTCACGGTCGAGAACGCCAAGGGATCGCTGAACCAGTTCGCCACGCAGCGGTTTGCCGAGGAGGCCCTCGCCGCGCAAGCCGGTATTGAGATCCTCGAGCTCGGCGAACAGGAGTGGCTGCTCGAGCAGACGGGTGAGCGACGCTACGGCCCCGCATCGGCGCGGGCCATCGGCGAGGAGCACGACGTCCCGGTGGTGTTCACGGGCCACATGATCGTGTCCAATGTCAAGCCGCGCGCTGCGTTCGACTTCCCGCGGGTTGAGGCGGGTGCCGAGGTGGACGTCTCGCTGTCGGTGCGGCTGCTGTCCACCGGGTCGGGCGGCACGCTGTGGAGCAACTCCGCCCGGGCCACGGCGGACGTCGCCCACCTGTCGATGGATGGCGGAGTGCCGATCTTCGGAGGGCGAGACCCTCAGGAGGCCTATGGCGAGCTGGTGGACTTCCTGATCTATGAGGTGACGCGGGACCTCAGACCTACCTGGGTCAGGCAGTAGCGGCGGTCCCTCCACTACCGCCATTGCCCGGATGGGGTTAGGTTCATGCCGCGTTAGGCGCGCCTCGCTGCGCGCGCCGCAGGACCGGAGAACACTGCAAAGGGGATCTGGCACGCCGCGGATCCCCTTTTCTCATATGATCCACGCCGGGACGGGGCAGTCTCAGGGCCGGCCCCCAGCGGCAGCCCAACGCGGGGGCGATGACCGCGGAAGCTGATGAGCGATCGGTAGGTACGGCACGTCCGGACTCCGACGAGCATCAACACAACACAAGGAGTACGGCATGCGTACCACCGGAACCGTGAAGTGGTTCAACGACGGCAAGGGCTTCGGCTTCATCACGCGTGACGACGGGCAGAAGGATTGCTTCGTCCATCACTCGGCGATCCAGGGCGACGGCTTCAAGTCGCTGCGCGAGGGCGAGCGGGTGGAGTTCGACGTCGTGCAGGGCCAGAAGGGCCCGGCGGCCGAGAACGTCGCCAAGCTGAGCGAGTAAGCGAAGCTCCGGCGACGCCCAAGCAAGGCGGGGCCGCCTCGAGAGGTTCGAGGCGGCCCCGTTTGTGTTGGCACTCCTGGCTCTTGCCTACTTGATCGGCACCGACACCATCAGTTGGTGCGTCATCACCGTGGCATCCTGCAGCGTGAGGGGGCCGCTGGGTGCCACCACGATGTCGTTTGCCAGGGCGGCGTCAGCCGCCGCCTCGGCGGCGATGTCGGTCCACGCGACACCCGGTCGGCCGGTACCCGACGTGATACGTCCCTGGTAGCGCAGCTCGAGCTGCGCGAACCGGACGCTCGCGCCCCAGGTCGGCATCCACTCCATCCACTGCTCGTCCTGACGTCGAGTGGTGTCCTCCACGTTGTCCCACTGGTCCAGATGGTAATCGTAGGCCCGCACCTGCAGTCCGAGCTGGAACTGCGCCGGACCGATCGCCTGCGCCACCCCCAGATTCACGAACGCGTTGGAGAACCGGAAGGAGTTCTCGATCGTCTTGCCGCCGGTGGGGATGGTGTCGCCGTTCACGGTCTCGATGGGCGCTTCCGCCTCGGCCCACGTGTCGCTGAACGCGGGCTGGAACACGATGTCGATTCCGAAGGTGGTGTGCTCCGCCATGCGCGCGAAGCCCACGCCGATGTCGAACGCGGTGCTATGGCCTGGGTCGCGCGGGATGTTCACCAGCTCGTAGTTCGGGATCTTGGGATGGTCCTTGCGGTTGGCTGTAAAGATGCCGCCCACGCGCCAGCCGCTGGTCCCCACGGGCTGGACGTACCCGAGGTGCACACCCCAGGTGCGCGTGACGTCGCGGTTGTGCTCATCACGCCGCGACTGCCGCCACTCCCAGTTGGTGGAATCCACCAGCTCCCATTCCAGGTACACCACGTCGTGGTTCATGTCGAACCGGTTGTGCAGCACCAGCGCCTCCAGGACCCGGCCGCCGCCGAACTCCTTGGTCAGGCCGATGCGGAAGTCGGCCATCTCGCCCGACTGGTCGATATGGATGGCGGTCGCGTACAGATGCTCGACCCCGTCCACCGCGCTCAGGTCGGAGTAGAACACGCTGCCCGCCAAAGCGAGCCCGGCCGGAAGCTGCCTGCCGAAGTTGAGGTACGCGTACTTGTTGGTGGCCGACCGATCGCTCAAGGCGTTGCTCGGACCGGGCCAGATGTCCGCCACGCGCACGGGACCGAAGAACTCCTCTGCCTCGAGCTGCTGCAGCGCCACCAGTCCGCTCCCAAACCAGCCCTTGGCGTTGAACAGCGCTCCCGCTGGAAGGGTCTTGGCGTTGCCGGCGTCGTTGGAGATGCTGTAGTAGGTGGGGGTGGCGAACACCACGGACCCGGGAAGCCGGCTCGTCTTGGCCGGGTTCACGAACGGGTCGTGCAGCGAGTCGTCAACGGCGATCGACAGGCTTCCCATGCCGAAGTTGTGGGAGGGGAAGATCAGGAACTGGTCTCCCGCCGCGACGGGCACGGTCTTGAGCGCGATGAGCTGCGCCGCCGCGGTCGCCGGAGCGACCAGTAGCAGACTCAGCAGTCCCAGGGCGCGACGGAATGCGGAAGACGATGCGGACATGAGGTCCTCCTGGTGGCGGATCGCCGGACCGCGCCGGCCTCCGTGGACGGCGGGAAGCGAACGCCCTACACTTCCACTCGATGGGTTCGCAGTTCCTCGTCGCGTGGGCCGACAGTGCCCGGTTCATCGCGGATACCCGAACCGCCGCATCGGCGTCACACAGGCGCGGTGGGGTGACCCGGCCCCCGCTTCGTGGGTATTCATGACGTGAGGGGGGAGAGCGACGGGGCCCTGGTGCGGCGGGTGCTGGCCGGCGACGCCGCCGCATACGCGGGGCTCGTCGCCCGCTTCCGTGATCGGCTCGGTCGCTACGCGATGCGGATGCTGGGCAACACGGCCGACGCCGAGGAGGCGGTGCAGGACGCGTTCGTGCGCGGCTACCGCTCGCTGGCCCGCTGTACCGATCCCGAGCGATTCGGCGCGTGGCTGTTCGGCATCCTGGTGAACCGGTGCCGCACCCTGGGGGCGCAGCGGGCGCGACGCGAGCGGACGGTGGTGCAGGAAGAGGCCGCCGTGGAGCGGGCCTCGGTGGAGCACACGGCCGAGCGCGATGCCTGGCGCGATGCGATCGAGTGGGCCCTGGCGCAGATCGGGGCAGATCAGCGGGAGGCTTTTCTCTTGAAGTACGTCGAGGAGCTTAGTTACGACGAGATGAGTGAGCTCACAGGGGCCGGCGTGTCGGCGCTGAAGATGCGGGTGGCCCGCGCGCGCGAGGAGCTACGCCGGTTGCTGGCGGAGGTCGAGCATGGATGAGCACGATCCGGTAATCGAGCGGGCGGTGAACACGCTCAAGGAGCCGGTGCGTCTCGATCCGGACCTCGACCGGCGCGTCATGGCGGAGATCGAGCAGCTGCGGGCGCCGCGATTGGGGGCACGGCACGCTTGGGCGGCACTCGAGTGGCTGCGACGCGGCCGCACCGTGACCGTGAGCCCGCTCGGCGGGCTGGCCGCGGCCGCCGCGATCGCCGCCCTGCTGCTGGTGGGGCAGCGGTGGCTGGTGCCGGGCGAAGCTGCGGCTCCCGTGACGGCGGCCGAGGCGAGCGTCGTGCAATTCGTGCTGGTCGCTCCGGGTGCCTCCTCGGTCGCGCTGGTCGGCGACTTCAACGACTGGAGCACCTCGGCCACGCCGATGCAGACAGCACCGGGGAACGGCATCTGGACGGTGACCGTCCCGCTGGCGCCGGGGCGCTACCGCTACGGGTTCCTGGTGGATGACACCGAGTGGGTCCGGGATCCGGCGGCACCGCCCGCGCTGGAGGATGACTTCGGACGACCGAACTCGGTCGTGACGGTGAGGGGCTCATGACGACGCCACGCTACTTCTCCATAGCAATAGTTGTCGCGGGGCTGGCGCTTGCGTCACGCGCGGCGTGGGCTCAGGAACCGCGCCTCGAGGGGCGCCTGACGGAGCCACACCGGTCGCAGGTAAATGCCATCCTCGACTCGGCGCAGGCGGCTGACTTGCCCACCGAGCCGCTCGTGGACCGCGCGCTGGAAGGCGCCAGCAAGGGCGCCGACGGCGAGCGCATCGTCGCGGCGGTGCGGCGACTGGCCGGAGAGCTCGAGTTGGCGCGGGACGCGCTGGGCGAGATGTCCTCGTCAGCGGAGATCGTGGCCGGAGCCAGCGCGCTCAGGGCTGGCGCGTCGCAGGACGATCTCGCGCAGTTGCGCGAGCTGCGCCGCGCGCAATCCCTCACCGTCGCCGCCGCGGTGCTGGCCGATCTGGTTGCGGTCGGCGTCCCGACCGACACCGCCGTGGCCGCGGTTCTGGCGCTGGCCGAGTACGTGGACGACGCGGAGTACGTCGCCTTTCGGCGCAACGTGGAGCGCGACATCGCCCTCGGTGCCTCGCCGGTCGCCGCCCTTGGCGTGCGGCTCGAGTCGGGACCGGTGGCAGAGGCGCTCGATTGGCCCCAAGGCGCCGGCGGGCAGCGTCCCCGGAAGCCCTAAAGGCCGACCGCCCGAGTGACGCGCCGCCGCCCGTCGGCCGCCGCTGCGACACTCGCCTGGCAGCTCACCGTCGCTTCGAGCCTGGCGGCGCAGACGACGGGGGCGATCGAGGCCGGGGTGTCGGCGGTCGACTACGAGAGCTTTCTCGGCACCGGCGCGGGCTACCTGGTTCCAGCCGTCCGGTACGAGAAGCCGGGCCTCTCCGTCGGCGCGCAGGCGAGCTGGGTGATCTTCGAGAGCGGCAATCAGATCCTGCAGGGGTCGGCAGCCGGGGGTTGGCTGGCCTCGGTTGGCGGGCCCGTGCGGGCGGAGCTGTCGGGATCGGCCGGCGTCGCGGCGTACGCCGACGCGCCGGCCTACGGGCACGTGCTGTTACGGGGACGCGCGCACGTCATGGACGCGCGGCTGGGTGGGTGGTTGGGTGGTGCCACCGGCCGGTCCTTCTTCGGCGATTCGTTAGAGATTCCCTACGAGCTCGCGCTGGGCGGCTGGACTGCGGAGTCGGCCGTAACGCTCGGCGCCACCGCCNNTCGGCGCCACCGCCACGCGCACTTGGTTCGGGGAACTGGCCTATCTCGATGTCGTGGCCACGGCTCACTGGGTAGGTGAGTTCCTCGAGCTCGATGGTTCGGCGGGTTTTCGCACTTGGGTAACCGGCGTGGACCAGAGCGCGTACGGCGAGCTCACGGTGCGCGTCCCGGTGTCGCGCCATCTTGCTGTGGTAGTGGCCGGCGGGAGCTACCCGTCCGATCCGGTGCGCGGGGTGCTGGCGGCGAGCTACGCCAGCGTCGGCATGCGTCTGACCTCGTCGTCAACCCGCCGCGTGCCGTCACGGGAGCTGAGCGAGGCCCTCGCCCGAGCGTACGGCGAGGCGGCGCTGGCACCGGACGC
>JABAOH010123554.1_pt2 | contig 16660 bp, 12 predicted proteins | sample 7062181 | NCBI WGS metagenome assembly JABAOH01 (sample SAMN14538630, study PRJNA623070) | marine sediment metagenome | biome: marine biome [ENVO:00000428]; feature: marine pelagic biome [ENVO:01000023]; material: deep marine sediment [ENVO:00002113]; isolation source: pool of 5 deep marine...
CGGAGGCGCTGGTCAGCGGGTCCATGACTATCTTTTCGGTTTTGATTTCCATATTGGTAAGAAGGATATTCATCTGCTTGGCAATGTTCACATCAATGGGACTCTGGGCAACAATAGAATGACCGTAAGCCAATGCAGCACCGGCAATGGTCCGGTAATTGTCCTGCTCTACCCAGTTGAGAAGAAGATTCTCACCGGCACAGGCCTGGGCCACTGCCTTTAACACTTCATTGGTGGTATCATAATGACTGTGACCGGTAACAATCAAAGGCACATCCACTGCTGCCAGCACGTCTTTCACTACCTGGACAGCCTGTTCCGGGGTACGCGCCCCTTTTTCAGGATGGGTGCCTTCCAATCGAACACTGATCAGATCAGCACCATATTTTTCTACGCAGACTTTTGCCATTTCTGCGGGTTTATTTAAAAGTTCCCCGTAAACAGTTCGAAGGGGGTCAGGGTACTTTTCGCTGACTACATCGAAAACTTCCATGGCAACCAGGGGCCGGTGAGGCATTTCCCCTTCCCAGAGATGAAACGGCATGCAGGTCTCTCCGCCAATAGTGTACGTCTTACCGCGAGTACCACCTTCCTCCTTTGCGGCACCGAGTTTCACGGTCCATACCGGCACTTCGCAGGGTTCTCTCCTGATCTCAAATGCCGTGACACCGGCAATCCGCTCCGCGGCTTTGGGTACTGGGGGCTTTACCGGTTCTACCGGCTCTATAACCGTTTCCCCCAGGAGCTTCCGGCTAAGCGCACCAATAATGTTGTCCATAATTTCCCCTGGCAGCGAAGCCTTTAACTCCTGGATAACTTCTCTGGTTACCTGTTCTTTAATCTCCTTAATTAATTCAGGGGTTAACGTTTGTGTCGGTGGTACTGTTTTTTCCAGCGCTTCAACCGGAACAGCGGCTTTTTCCGGTTCCCCCGAGACATCGTTGTCTTGTGGAGCATTAGGTTGGGCTTGAGGCTTCGCACCTGGTGCCGGGTGCGACTGCCCATAAATGCTCATATCTTCCATATCCAGCGCCGGGTGCCCCACTTTTTTCAGATACTCCGCCAAATCATGAGGTTCTGTGGCAATGGTTTCATCGGCAATTTTATCCAACAAATCCGGCACACTTTGTTCCTCGAATCGTTTTTTCAGGTCGTTTGCCAGGAGTTCTTTGAGTTCTTTGGTCATCCAAACCAGACGTTTATGACCACCCTCGGCAAACAAAAACTTCTTCGAGGTTAGAAACACTTTACCACATCCCATAAAACCCGGTGTCTGTTGGCCGCCGCCAACATCGCCAGCAAGAGTGGAAAATTTCATGCCAACAGGTGTCTCGCCCTGGAATTCCCGGTTCACCGCCATGACACCGTTGCATTCCGGCACATAGGCACAGATAACTTCAAAACAACCGCAACTGGTCATGGGCCGGTCCATAATAGAATACGCGGAAAAACTTTCAACGAATTTATGGCTGTTGGTATACACGTATTCATCGATGCCTTTCCAGATGCCTTTGACCGGGTCCAGGCATTCGCCTTTTTTTACCGGTTGGTTCGGACCGGTTTCATTGATTTCATAAGCCGCTTTTCCGTCCAACCAGTTATAAGCACCGCACAGCCCCAAACGTTCCGGGGTGATAATACATACATGATTGGGTGCAAACGACTGGCACAACAAACATGAGTAAAATGTATCCACGGCTTCGTCGGTCATGGATTCCAGGCGGCGATTGCGTTCATCATAAACCTTCCGGGCAACGGCAATCCGTCTCTCAACTTCATCCTGGTCTGTGATCATGGTCACTTTGACTTTGTCCACAATGGCCGGGTATTCGAAAAGAAATTTGGCATGGATAATTTCACCGTAATGTTTCAACCGAAGTCCCCTGGCAAATCCACTTTTGGAAACACGGGTCCAGACTATATCCCGCTGCCCCATATGCCAGATGCCTTCTGCACCGTTGATCAGGTGGTGTATCTGCCGTTCCAGTATAGGCTCGAAATCCGGCTGCATTTTTCGACCTGCAACTTCCACCCAGATTCCCAGGGGCAGCGCACTGCCTTCTTCTACAGTATCGATATCCGGACCGATGATTTCAATGTCACCGTCATTGATCCGGTCCAACGCCGCGGAAGTAACAAACTCAAATGCCGGGGTCTTGTTCCCACCGAATTCAACGTGCAAGTCTGTTTTACGGATGCGCTCCCCTTCAAATGCCGGACCGTAAGGTACCGGTATGGGAACCTTAGTAATGTTGATCTTGCAGCCGCGCACTTCCAGGGCTTTCTCCACCATATTCTCTACCGGCACATTGGAAACCACGTGCTCGTAAGTACAAATACCAGTAGGAAGAATCTGGTCAATGTCGGTTTCTGAAATGGTAGGGAAACCGAAATTAATCGCCCCTGCAGCCTGGGCATGTTTTTCATCATCTACCGGCCCAAAAGCCAGGATAAAGGCAAATACCCGTTTTTTGTTGTAATTGAGGACCTTTTGATAGTCTCCTGCTTTAGCGCCGCCAAAGGACAAAGCGACGCGGGTAGCAAAACCCAACGCATGAATACAGGCGGTCACATCATCACCAAAGGGCACCAGCCGCGTGTCCCATCCCAATTGAACGCCTTCTTCCTGCAGTTGTTGTACCATGGATTTCCCGTTTGTTGAGGCTGCCATGAACACGTAAAGATTCTTTTCTTGCAGCTCGCGGGCGATTTTTACGGCAATCTCACTGCTGGGGCAGTAACCCACACAGGCGGCAAAACCCGGAGCGGTGCCGTCTACGAACTCGATTCCCCGTTCCCGCATGATTACATCATTAGCCGCTCCTAACCAGAGTTTCCCATTGTTGGGATTGGCTTCCGGCAAATACGGAAGCGGGTCCCGGGTATATTTGATACCTTCGATGATCTCATCGGCAAACAATGCAGCCATCCCTGCATCCAGCGCGTTCCCCAGGTAAGGAAGCCATAAATCATTACCGGGAACCGGTGGAAGCAGCCGTTTAGCCTCTTCCAACAATTCCTTCAACCCTCCCAGAGTCTCGATTTTCATTCCCATAATCCCGTGTGATATGGGCAAGTAATAGGCTGTATTGGGGAATTTAACTTCTGTATCCGGGGACTTCTCTGCCAATGCCTGTAATAGTTCTTTTTCCGCACGAGCAACCAATTTATGTGCTCCTCGAATCGCTCTTGAAGCAATGAGTTTCGACATGAATTTTACCTCATTTTTTTGCCACAGAGGACACAGAGTAAAAAAAATAATCTTCTCTCTGTGAACTCTGTGCTCTCTGTGGCTTATTTATTCATCATACTTCCAGTTCTCTTCTCATTTCCATATCGTAAAGGATGCGTTCTTTTGCTTTTTCAATACCCAATTTCTTACGTTTATTATTGATATGATCGATAATCATGGCTGCCATTTTACCGGGGTCCGGTTCCACCGCCCACATTCCGCCTAAAACGGATTCAAGTTCGTTAAAGATATAATTACAAAATACCTCGCTGCCGTGAACCGGGAGCCCGACACCAAACACAGTAAACACACCGGAAGCCACAAAATAATGACCAATGGCAATGGCTTTCTCACTCATCCATTCCGGTGCTGCTCCGGCAACCGGGAGTTCAGAAATATCTTTACCAAGGCCGCCGATTTTTACCATTTCGGATAGGGCAATCAAAATCCGGCTGTTATCCACACAAGAACCGGAGTGAAGAACAGGAGGTATACCCACGGTTCGGCATACTTCAGCCAATCCTTTACCTGCATATTTCTCCGCTGCCTCAGGAATGAGAAAACCGGCCTTGGCGCAGGCAATGGCTGAACAGCCGGTCTGAACCACCAGGATATCGTTGGCAATAAGTTCTTCCACTAAATTCACATGACTCTGATCATGGGTAACTTTTGGGTTGCCGCAGCCCACCACACCCGCGACTCCTTTGATTCGGCCGTTGATGATATTGTCGTTAAGGGGCACATAAGAGCCGCGAAAACGTCCACCCAGCATATATACGATGGCCTCGTGACTGAATCCGGCTATCAAGTCCATTTTTTCCCGGGGAATATCGACCTTCTCCCGGTTAGGGAAATTCATAATGGCATCTTTGATGATGTCTTTGGCGGTTTGGAGTGCGGTTTCCTCGGAAAAGGCAAAATGCTCGGCGCCTGGGATTCGTCCTTTGGGTGAAGTGGTCACCAGGTGGGTATGATGACACTTGCATATCTCCGGCAGCGAAGGCATAATGCACTGTACATCCACCACCATGGATTCAACAGCCCCGGTATTCACAGCCAATTCTTGCTGTAAGATATTTCCGGCAATGGGTAATCCGTGGCGTAGCAAGATTTCATTGGCTGTACAACAGATACCAGCCAGGTTGATGCCGGCAGCACCCTTTGATTTTGCCAATTCCAACAGCTCCTTATCATTGGATGCCACCACCAGCATTTCCGAAAGTACAGGTTCGTGGCCGTGCACTACAATATTGACATCGGTTTCTGACAACACACCCAGGTTGACCTGTCCCCTAAGGGGAGAAGGGGTACCAAACAGAATATCTTGTAATTCAGTGGCAATCATGGAGCCGCCCCAGCCGTCGGCTAATGCTGTCCTGGCCCCATGAAGAATGATATTCCGGTGGTCCTGGTCAACCCCCATAGTGGTACGGTGCATCATTTCTACAATTTCCCGGTCAATGCCGCGGGGCGCGATACCTAATTGACGCCAAATGCCCTGCCTGGTTTCCGGCGCCAGTGAAATGAAGGGGACCTCTCCTTCCTGCCGCCCAAAACTCTCTAATGCCTTTTTCGCCACATCAAGGGCAATTTCCTCTTTCGATCGATCATCGATGGGTACACCCAGGACTTGAGCAACTTTTTTTAGTTTAAAAACATCCTTAATGGAGTAGCCTGATTCCGGGTGCTGAGCAGCTAAAAGCAGTGCGCTGGCAACGTCGCGACCGTGGTCTGAGTGAGCCGCTGCACCAGCGGCAATCATGCGCCCGAAATTACGCGCAACAATCACCTCTGCCGTGGCCCCGCATACACCCCTTTGCGGCCCTTTACCCGAGGGACTGATACGGCAGGGACCCATATAACAATGACGGCAGCAAATTCCCGCTTCGCCAAAACCACACCGCCGCTTATGCTGCTCAGACCTATCCCAAACAGTCTCTATACCTTTTTGAACAGTCTTATCAAGCATATAATTAACCGAACCATCTAAACTCTTTTCTCTCATGTTATTGCCTCCGGCGGCCAGCCCCTCGGCGAGGGGAGCCGCAGAAGGCGCATACGCGCCATCTAAAGGTTTCCTTACCTGAACCAACCAGCCGGGAGACCTCTTTTGCAATTGATATAAATTGAAAAGGGAGCTGTTGCTTCAAACGTTTAGGGAAACCTTAAACTTATCTTTTCACCTTCTTCTTACTTCCTACTTCTTACTTCTTACTTCCTACTGACCTAATCCAATATTTACAAGAAATTCATCGATTCGTTCGCTCACTGGATTCCCGGGAGAAAGCGACCGGATGCTTTTGCCGTTCTCATTAAACTCGGCAAGTTCAGCACTTTCAGGTAGTCCCATCACAATATCGGCCCCGGTTATGGTTTTCAATTCAGGGACCTGTGACGGTAAATCATCCTGGCGAAGTCGATTAACAATAATCGCCAGCCGGTCATATTTCATTTCCATTTCCTGTGCCAGGGCATGAAGGCGGCTGACCGTTTCCAGCCCACGCTGCGACGGGTCTGCTGCTATGATCAATATGTCCACTTTTTGAACAATCCGCCGCGACAGGTTTTCCAATCCCGCTTCATTATCCAGCACCACATACGGGTAATGAGACGAAATCTCAGTCAGCACTGATTTTAAAACATTATTGGCATAACAATAACAACCCGGACCTTCGGGCCGGCCCATGGCAATCAAATCAAAATCATCCGCTTCTACCATGCACTGGGCAATTTTCATTTCCAACAACTCTTGTTTTGAAATCCCGGCAGCCATGCCTTTTCCGGCAATTTCACGTGCTTCTTCTCTTACACCACCAACGGTTTGCTCAATAGAAACCCCAAGCGCGGCATCAAGACACGTATTGGGGTCTGCATCCACAGCTAAAACAGGCTTGCAGCCTCTTTTTATTAACCGGTGAATCAAAAGAGCGGCAATCGTGGTCTTACCCACACCACCCTTGCCGGTTATTGCAATTAAATAACTCATTCCTCTTTATTTTTCGCCCGAAGGGCTATAAAAAGTTTTGATCAAACTTTTTTAAAAGTTTGGCCCCCGGCAGGGCCGCCGGAGGCAATAATAAAATTGACATGACACTAAAACTGGTGGGCGGTTTTTAATTGATCTAAAATACTTTGAAACCTTCCAACCATTTCTTTACTCAATCCATCCAGCACAGACAGTCCGTTCCTGTCGCTTCTGCGAATCTCTTCGGAATAGGGAATCATACCCAGTAATTCATGAGCCGGGAACGCATTGCGGATAAATTGTTCATCCCTGGGGCCGCTGACTTTATTAGCAACAAATTGGATATCTTTAAGGCCGATTTCGTTAGACATGCGGACAACTTTTTTGGCACAATCGATGGCACGTTGACCCGGTTCAATCACCACAATCATGGTGTCCACACCGCGCGCTGTGGCGCGGCCCAGGTGCTCCACACCCGCCTCCATATCCATCACCAATGCTTCATCCTTGTACAATATCATATCCGTTACCAACGCACGAATTAAAACATTCTCCGGGCAGGCACACCCGCTGCCGCCCTGCTCCACCGAACCTAATACCAATAAAGCAACCCCTTTGTGGACAAAGGCATAATTGTCCGCTATGTCAGACACCTTGGGGTTGAGTTTGAAGATTTGACCATATTGCCTGACTTTAGCACCGGTTCGTTCTTCAATCAATTCCACCTGCCGGGAAATAGGAATAATATCTTTTTGCTTTTCTGGAGGGATGCCCAGCGCTGCTGCCAGGTTTGCATCCGGGTCAGCATCCACAGCCAGGACGTTCTGATCCTGCCGGGCCATTAACATGGCAAACGCTGCCGCCAGCGTTGATTTCCCAACACCACCTTTGCCTGATATTGCAATTTTCATTTTTTAGCCACGAAGGCATTTACAATGCGGTAAAAAGCACGAAGAAACACGAAGAAGAACGCTTAAAAACCATATTTTCCCCGCATGGCTTTTGATAACAGGTTGTTTATCTCAAACACTTTTTCTGCATCGTCCGGTTCCATGGAACCGGCACCACACGAAGGAGTAACAATTGCCTGTTCTACGATGAGCTGCTTATCGATGCCTTTGGACGCCAGGTTATCCATTATTTTTTCAAAATGAGCCACCATAGTGTCTATTGTTTGTTCCCGGATGGCTGTTGATGTGGGCACCACGCCCCAGGCCAGTATACCACCGCGTTCCAGGTGCGTTTTCACCGCCTCCGGGTACATGGCAATGGTTTCACCATATCCGTATGCATCAAAATTAACAATATCTACGCCAGCATCGATAAGGATACTCCACTCCGTGTTTCCACAGCAGTGAATGCCGGCGATTCCATTGTCCGCATGCACGGCTTCGATAACTTCCTGTAGAAGAGCAACGATATCTTCACGCTGGACTGAAATATAGGTGGAACTGCCAAAACCTGAAAGAATCGGTTCATCAATAAAACAAATCACTTTTTCCCCAAAGGGTTGAAATTTTTGTATCTGCCACCGGCATTTCATGGCCAGGGCTTTGACTACTACATCACGAAATTCTTCGTTATAATAAATAGCGCGTTTGTTTTCATCCACGATGGTCAGCGCAAAGCTGCAGGGTCCGGTGGTTTGCACTTTCACAAACGGCAGCTTTTTACCAAGAGCTTGCAGCCGCTTTTCCATGGCATAAATACCTCTGGAAAATTCCGGGCTGATGGCTGCAGCAGAACAATCGACGCTGCCTTCGTCTGGGTCCATTGCCATCATGTAAGCTTCATAAAACTCAGCAAAGGCTTCGGAATAATCACCGGATGTATCAAAATACATTCTTCCTTTTTCGCGGTCAATCACGATGCAGGGCATCCCTTCCGAATACTGGATTTCCATCTGTTCATTCAAACCCAATTTGGGCAACTGCGGCCAAAAAGGCGCTTCTACCAACTTCGAAAGCGATACGTCAACCGCATGTTCCACATCGGCAAACGGCATACTACCAATCCCGGTAGCAAGGAATTTCGGCTTAAACAACATAACTACCTCCTTCAGTTCCACCTAGTACGCTGTTTCAAAAGTTTTGTTTCCAATTTTGGCAATTTAACATGATCCATCTGAGGAGAATGAATCAACCATTTAAAATCCAAAATTCGAATATCGAAATTCGAAACAAATCCGAAATTCAAATACCAAATGTCCAAAACAGTTCTCCCAGTCAGGTTAGAGAGGATTTTGAATTTCGGAATTTGCACCTTGGATTCTGTGATTTGGAAGCCATCCATTCTTTTGAGTAAATTACCTATTTTTTCCATTTCTGTTCTTGTTTTGAATTTTGAATTTTGGTCATTTGAATTTGTTTCGGATTTCGAATTTCGTGCTTCGGATTTAAAATTTTTGCAAATTGCAATAAAAAATGGGCTATTTCACCTTGCCACTCTAAAGCACCAAATTTGTGAAACATGATACTAGGCTTCCGCCATCAGGTAACCGGTCCGGCCGGTTATCCCCTGGCTGATGGAAAAAATTGCTTGTTTTTCCCATTTTTCTATGGTTTGTTTTTAACGATTCCCTGAGTCCTGTTTTCTCCTCTAGAAACGCTTCATATGGTTATGGAATCGTCGTTTAAGTTAGCTAGAACATTACGATCAAACGAAGGTTAATAATACCATATACACCAGAAATTTCAAGAAAAAAAACTCAATTTGTGCTAAAATATAATTCAGTTTTAGTATGTGAATGATTAATGAGGAAGAATAATAAAGTGGATAAAAGGCACTCTTTTTTAGGATTCATCAGTAAGAACATGGGGTTATTTGTTTTTTTATTTTTTTCCTTTTCCTTTGCTTTCCAGTGTTACGGCCAGAGCTACCTGGTGCATCGCTATTCGACGAAGGATGGTCTGCCCGGTGACAATGTCTATGATATTACCCAGGATCGCCGGGGCAGGATGTGGTTTGCCACTCGTGCCGGGATTTCTTGTTATGACGGTGTTTCCTGGAAAAATCATACGGCGAAGGATGGTCTTCCAGCCCTCTCTTTTGTCAAAATATCCGTTGACCGCAAGGGACGAATCTGGACACTGTCTGATCCTGTTCTGTATGGGAAGATATCTGTTTTCTCTCATGATAGCAGCCCTGGAGCCACATGGAATCAAATCGAGGAGTTGAAAGTCAATCTCCCTAAAAATGATTCAATAACTTCATTTCAACTGGTAGAACCAGAGGGAGAAAATAAACCCATCGTGGTGGTTGGTTCTGCCCAATCAGGTTTGTTCCGATGGAAGGAGGGGAATTGGGTGAGATTGACCACAAAAAACGGCTTATTAGGCAACTCCGTGAAAGGCATCGCGGTATGGGAAGGGAAATGTTATGCGGCCGCGGGTAACGGGATATCGGAGCTAAAAAACGACGGCACTATCAATAATCGATTGAATCGATTATTGAACTTCCCCTCTCAAATAAAAGGAATCTGTGTGGAATACAAAGATAAATACCCGGGGAGTCAATTAAAAGACTCCCGGTTATGGATTTATGGGCATCGATGGCTGGGGTATTTGTATTTAGATGAAGGTAATATTAAAATGGTTCTATTCCACCCGGGGATACCTATCAGCAAAGAAAGGGAAATCTTCAACCTGCTGCCGGACTACCGGGGGGGCTTGTATATTGGCAACATATATGGAATTCATTATTATAATTATAAAACCGGGACATGGGAATCTCTTCGTACGATAAATGGTCTTATTAGTGAAGGCACCTATTCCATGTTTATCGATTTTGAGAAAAATGTATGGATTGCCTGCGGCCGCGGGGTCAGCAAAATAGCGAGCCGAATGTTCAGTAATTTTCAAATGATACACGGACTGCTGGAAGATGAGGTTACGGCAGTGCTGGAGTATGAACCCGGGAAATTTGTCCTGGGCCATGACATGGGACTGACCTTTTGGGATGGGAATAAATTCCTAAAAATGCCTCTTACCGGAGACGATGGGACTGAACCACCTTATGGGAGAATATTGGATATGAAATTGGATTCAAAGCAAAATATCTGGGTGGCAGCGGAACGGGTGGGGATGATCAGGATCAACAAACAAAGAAAAATCAAACGGTACGGCAGCCGCCATGGGCTGCCTGATTACATTATGATCAACGGCGTGTGGATTGATAATACCGATAATGTATGGGTAGGAACGAACCAGGGAGTTTTTTTTATGGCGGGAAATGGCAATAGGTTCGTTTCAATGCGTGTGGGTAAATTACCCACCCTTTCGGTAAGGAAAATTTATGCGGGGACAAAAAAAATACTCTACCTGGGGAGTACGTTTAATGGTGTTTATGCCTATGAAAATAAAAAAAACCGGTGGAAGAATTACCGGGTGCCTGGCGAAAGTGGGGCCAACAACGTTTTTGCCATAAAAGAAGACCACCGGGGGCAGAGTGTGGATTGGCACTAACCGGGGCTTATCTATCTATAATGAACAGTTCGATGATTATATGAACTGGAATCCACCACCAAAACTTCACTTGTTATACATGACAGCGGGTGGCCGAAAAATCTCCCTGAACCACCCAGACCCGCCGGTTCAATTAAAATATAAAACCAATACTGTGGTTTTTCACTTTAGAGGGCTCTCCTTTATGGATGAAAAGGCCATCCGGTTTAAACATAAACTTGAGGGTTTTGATAAGGAGTGGTTAGACGAACACCAACCCTTTGAACAGATGATTCGATACTTCAGTCTGCCCTCCGGCCGGTACCGCTTCCATCTAAAAGCCAGGAATGCACTGGGGGTGTGGAGCGATGAAGTGGTGTCCCCTGAAATCATCATCCCGGTACCCTTTTATAGAAGCTGGTGGTTTTTCTTATTGGCAGTTTTACTGGTGGGTTCTATATTTCATGGCATTTTCCGGTTTTTTTCCCAAAAACGTCATGCACTACTTTTAGAGAAGCAGGTAGAGGAACGAACCCATCAACTCCAGGCAGTGGAAAAAAGATACCAGGACCTGTTTGAAGAATCAAAAGATGTGGTTTTCATTACGACCCCTGAAGGGAAATTTATCGATATTAATCCTGCCGGTGTGGAGGTATTGGGATATCAATCGAAAGAAGAGATTTTGAGATGGAGTTCTGTACCTGATGTTTATTACCACCCGGAGGATCGGGCGGTCTTCCGGGAAGAAATTGAAAAGCAAGGATATGTCAAGGATTATGAAATAATCTTTAAACGCAAGGACGGCGAACCCCTGGTGGGCCTGGTGACAGCAACCCTGGTGCGGGATGCGGAGGGTAATATTACTGCTTATCGGGGGATAACCAGGGATATTACCAAACAAAAGAAGCTTGAGCAGCAGTTAATCCAGGCGCAGAAGATGGAAGCCATTGGCACATTGGCTGGTGGGATTGCCCATGATTTCAATAACATCTTGTCGGTGATTATCGGTCATGCGGAACTGATAAGAGAAGAGTTGGCAGAGGGGAGCCAGATGTGCAAAAGTGCGGGGCAAATTGTCACCGCTTCAGAGCGGGGAGCAGAATTGGTGAAACAGATTCTCGCTTTTAGCCGGCAGAGTCAGCAAATACGAAAACCCATCAATCTCAGTACCATCATTAAAGAATCCCTTAGGCTGCTGCAATCGGTATTGCCAACCACCATAGAGATTCGCCAGGATATCAGGGCCACTTCCGCACATATCCTGGCAGATTCCACCCAGGTTCACCAGGTCATGATGAATTTCGGGACCAATGCAGCGCATGCCATGCGAGAGAAGAGTGGGATACTGGACATCAGTCTGGACGAGGTTATACTGGATGCTGAGACGGTTAAAAAATACCAGGATATTAAACCCGGCATCTACCTCAGGCTCACTGTCAGCGATACCGGTCATGGAATGAGCGGGAAGGTGATGAAGCATATTTTCGAACCCTATTTTACCACCAAAGAAATCGGTGAAGGAACCGGCATGGGCATGGCGGTGACCCACGGTATTGTTAAAAGCTGCGGTGGAGATATCTCTGTAACCAGCGAACTGGGAAAAGGAACCACTTTTCACGTTTTTTTTCCAAAAATCGAGGAGAAAGCAGAACCTGAAAGAGAACTAAAGGAAAAGATTCCCGGCGGTAGTGAACGGATACTCCTGGTGGATGATGAAACGTCATTGATAGACGCGGGCACACAGGTACTGAAGCGGCTGGGGTATGATGCGGTGGGAATATCCGACGCTGTCACAGCATTGGAAACCGTTCGCAAAGACCCGGATCGATTCCACCTGGTCATCAGTGACCTCACCATGCCTCAGATAACCGGTATCCAGTTAGCCGAAGAAATAAAAAAAATTAAACCTGAAATCCCTATTATTCTTTGTTCGGGTTTTAGTGCTTCCCTGACTCCGGAACAAATCAAGCCGTTGGGTATCGATGATTTTATTACGAAACCTTTTATTAAACGTGAATTGGCACAGGTTATCCGCCGCGTGTTGGACAGGAAACAGTAGGAAGGTTACCTTGTCGTGAAATCTTGCCATTTTCTGGCAAAAAATAAAATTACAAAATACAAATAACAAACAAATTCCAAATTACAATGTCCGAAATTACAAAAAGCCCTATCGGGCTTAATAATGCCGTTGCGTTCTCCTCGCCAAAGTCGTTTAAAATCTGTCCGAAGGACACCACTTTGTTTGGAATTTGGGATTGGGAATTTGGAATTTCCCGGACAAGCCAGGTCCTTTTTGGTTCCGGCTTGTCCGGGCTGTGGACAGGCCAGTTTTAGCAAACCCCAGCTTCAAGCCCCAGCCTAAAAACTTTAAACGCTAGTTGATATCTCCTTAGGTTGCATAATTTGCCTGACCCCAAATCTGCCAAATCCCCAAATCCAAAATCAGCCACTTTTTCCATAAAGTGGCAAAATTTGGATGATTTTAAATGAAAATCGAAGGTGCCAGATAAGTTATCCTCATCGTTGTTAAGATCTACTTCAACATCGCTGAAGACGATTGCATATAGACTGGGCAGGCTTACATTTTGACTGGGGACGGTTACATTTTCATTGGGGCCGATTACATTATGACTGGGAACCAATAAATCATGACAGAGAACGACTGTTTTATTTTTAATTTGTTTACACATTTAAATCTCTTGTAACGTTGTCCTAACCAGGAAATATAGTAATATGAGAACCAGCAAAAGCAGGGAGTGAATTTTTGCCTGTCAATTTTTTAATAATCGAAAATTATCCGAAGTTGATTCCCTAGAGGAATGAAAAAGAGGGCGTGCATGCATCACTCTCCTATTCACCAGAGGCACTTCCTGATTTTCAAACATAAACTATTGATAATATTCATAGGATATGATATACTGAGTTTTTGGAGTTAATTAAATGAGAGATATTAAATATGTTACGAGTTTTATGAAGGGCTCGAAATTCTTATATTTACAGGAGGTGATATGAATGTCGACCGAACAGGGAATTAGGAACTTGATGCGCTGTTATCGCCGTGAAGTGTACGGCTCGGAGATGCGTCAACTTCTCACGGAAGCAGTCGAACAATTGCAGGAGGAAGGCGCGGTAGGATCACGTGCACTCGCAGAACTTATACGTGATCTTCTTAATTGTAGAAGTCGGGAAATAGTCTCGGCATTGTCCATAGCGAAAGACCTGGAACCGACTTCAGAGCTGATTTCGGCTGTCAGGGCGGTGGAATCGGCTTCGCAGATTATTCAGGGCACGAGGGGCAGTTTCGATCCTGAAATTGTTGGCGAGAACCAGATCGGTTGGACTGACTTCACGCATAACCGCGCCACCAATCAGGCTAAACAGGCCCTCGAGGCGCTCTCGTCAAAGCTCAAATGACCTTCTCTCTTTACTTTATATGCCCCAAGGAAGGGAATTTTCATAGGTTAAATCACTTAGTATGTTACACAAGCTCAATTATTTTAAATTGTTCTGGGGTATAATTGAAATTAAATATTTACTGTACTAAGGAGTTTATTAATGGGATTTAAAGATTTATTTAGACCAAAACCAAAATGGAAACATAGGGACTGGAGAGTCCGCAAAATAGCAGTTATGGGATTAAAAGATCAGAAATTATTAACAGACATTGCAAAAAATGATGAAAATTATTCTGTTCGCGTAGCAGCAGTTGAGAATTTAGAAGATCAGGAAACTCTAGCCTGGGTTGTTAAAAATGATGAAAATCCAGAGGTTTGCGAAGCAGCAGTTAAGGCTTTGGAAAAAATTGGTACACCAAAAGCATTAAGAGCTGTGTTAGACTATAAAAGAAATATTTCTGAGGAAAGAAAAGCTATTATAAAAAATATGAGTATATGTTTATCGGAAAATATTTGTATATGTTGTGAAAAATGTGGACTGGTTTATACTTTAGGTGTGGATGCCCATGTTGTAACAAGTTTTGGAACAATGGATGATTTTCTATTCTCGATAAATATTGGTAGGGAAATAGATTTCGAAAATGACCGCTCTCACCCTGATATCGTTGCTTCTCTTGATTATATTACTGCCCCTCCAAATTGGGTAGAAGCGTGGGATCGAAAAAAGAGAATAAAACTCCAATTATTAAAGGGAAAGCTTAGGTGGTGGAAGTGTAATGATTGCGAGTATATACAAATTTATAAGTTATATAAAACATAGAAATTGAAACCATATATTTAAATTTGGAAAGATAGGTGCCAGGTATTTGGAGGCTTAAAAATGGATAAAAAACAAATTGGTTTAAGAGCTGTCCAAAAAGACACGATTGTAAAACATGCTGTTTTAGGCTTTTTCTACAAGTACAAGGCAGATAACCCGGAACTTTTTAGAATTAGAAAGAAACCCGGGAACCCGCACCCTTCAGAACAAAAGGCTAATATAGGGGGTGGAAAATGACCACCACTAAAGCAGAGGAATTGTTAAAGGAAGCCAGAGACCTTTTATTTATTCCTAATATTGGCCGAGCCTTAGAACATAAGATTTTAGAACTTAAAGAAGCTATTGCCAGGAATGTTGGTTCTTACCAATCCACAGAGGCCCCCGAAGAGCGGCGGCGGCATTCCCTAAAAGGAATCGGCTTTAGAATAACCAGGATAGGTAAAAACTTGTGGATTCCTTCAATTCCCGAAAACCCGAAAACCGATGTTTACCAGGTTATCCCGCAGCCCATAGTTGATTATATCGTTAAGATGGATATTGACACGGGAGTTATTAACATGCAATCCGGTTTAAAATTCCCCGGATTAAAGGGCCGGGTGTTTAATCTCAGCTTTGAAAAGCACAATAGCCACTGCGTTACTGGGATTATCAATGAGGTTAAAGCAGATAATAATTTACTCTCTGCTGAGAATCAGACTGCAGCCATAGACCCGCTCCTACTTGGGGAAACACCGGAAAAAGCAGAGGTAATTAAACTAATAGTCTACTACCTGGCCAACTTTGACCCTTTTTATAATCATGTGGCCTCTGAATTCTTTTTGCACTGGAAGCAATTAATTGACCACCAGCTATTAGCCAAAGTTAACGCAAAGTAACCTTGTCAATAGGCAGGGTGAAAAGACAAAAGGTTTCCAGGGTGATATCTTCATCAAGTGAGGTTTTAGGGTAATACATCTGGCAGCTTAGATATAAAACCTTTTGTTCGGAGGCTTCCAGGGCGGCCAGGAGCTTAAAGCAATCTTCTTCAAACTCCCGTGACTCTTTTTTAAAGAAGTCATTGAGAATGATGTATTCAACGCCATTTTTGGCGATCTTCACGGCTGCGTAAAATTTAAGGATTTCTTCATAATTTAACTTTAAGGTGTTTAAATCCTCGATCCCCAGTATTTTTAAATATTTAACCGCTTGTTCCTTATTGGCCCCGGACAGCGCGCATAAAAAGTCTAACACCACGTGCGCCGGAAGGCCGTTAAATTGGAAATTCACCGGTATTTTATCGATGCAGGCCGCGGTTGTTTGGCCCTGGTAATATCGGAAAATATCGCCTTTAATCTTGCCATCTTTGCATAAAGCAAAAAGACTGTTACCCTTTTTAAAATCAACTTTCACTGTTTTAGCCTGCTCCTCTTTAATTCCTTTGGTGTGCATCCGGTAAAGGACAAATAGGAGGATAACGATTTCAAGGATACTCAAAACCAAACCCAAAAGGAAACTATTTGGTAACTGGCTGCGGCCATAAAACAAGTCTTCATTTCCTTTAATAAATGGCTCAACCCCGCTTTTAGGTAATGCCAGGTAGAATTTATGGTATATATAAAACTTGATAAAATCCTGTTTCATATCATATGAGTACCGATAAAAGTTAATGAAATTCTGAAATCCCTTACTGCTTAATTCCTTATTCGTTGAAATATAAAAAGTAGTGGGAAAAATCGTGGCCAGGGTTTGGTAAGTTCGCACCCTTTTTACAATGCAGTCAATTCTTTTCAATTCGGTTTCCCGCATCTTTTTATATTCAACTTCCTG
>JABAOH010103315.1_pt1 | contig 16657 bp, 15 predicted proteins | sample 7062181 | NCBI WGS metagenome assembly JABAOH01 (sample SAMN14538630, study PRJNA623070) | marine sediment metagenome | biome: marine biome [ENVO:00000428]; feature: marine pelagic biome [ENVO:01000023]; material: deep marine sediment [ENVO:00002113]; isolation source: pool of 5 deep marine...
CCGAGGGGAAGACGTCGGTAAGTGGGGCTCACCGATTTTGTTGATTAATCGTATGAGTATATGATCATATATGTCTTCCAAACGTTCTGAACGTGACTAGCGAGTTTAGTGACGGTTGCTGATCTGGTCCGCGTGGGGTTGTTTCCCCAGCTGTGACAAGTCCAAGGACCACAGAATCACCTATCCGCGATAATCAATCAGCAGGAAAAGTACATTGTCCCTTTTTCTTCCCGTTTGTTGAAGAGCCTGGAGCGCCGGATGATCCATGACGCGATGACCACGGCTGGGGGGATCCAGACCCGCGCCGCCGAACTCCTCGGGATCAGCGAGCGCGTGCTCCGCTATAAGCTCAAAAAATACAGCCTGTGCACCGACTGACCCGGTCCATCAGGTCGAATCCGATCCAACCCAACTCTTAGGCTTCCGCCTGTCGTCTCGTCACAACGGTCCGAGGTTCTGTTTTCGGACCAAAACATAACAAATATCATGTTTTCTTCTGCTCTTGGTCCTTGTAAAGGAAACGTCACGTGCGTAATTTCACAGGCAATAGGCAACACCCTAAAGGGGTGTAGCTTTCCGCGAACATCGTTTGATTTTTTTGGGTTGCCCCTGGTGAGTGTTTGGGGTAATCAACCGAGCTACGGTCCCAAGCGTCACCTAAGGGTTGTGTTTGACACAACGTAATGGGCTGCAAGACCGCCGAAAGGAGGTGACAATGCGGATGCGTAAAGCTCCTTCCTTTATCGTCTCGTTCTTCACAGTCTTACCGCTGGCCCTCTTTCTCACCGCCGGAGTGACATGGGCGCATGAGGTCTTGACCCTTCCCTCTGAGAAGGTATCGGCCGAGGCCAAGGCAAAGGGATATGCAGGGCCCCAGGCGTGTCGGAGGTGCCACTCGGACACTTACAACGATTATCGGGCCTCTGGGCACCCCAAAAAGCTTCGTCCCGCCGGCGAGGCCCAGGCCTGGGGGATTCCTCTCCCCGAGGGATATACATGGGACGATATCAGCTACGTGATCGGTGGGGCCAACTGGAAGGCGCGGTTTGTCGGCAAGGACGGATATATCATCACCAAGACCGGGCCGAAGAAGGACCAGCCCGGAAAGAACCAGTACAACCTTGCCACGGGCCGCTGGGTGGACTACCACCCCGGGGAGAAGAAGCCATACGACTGCGGTACATGCCACACCAGCGGCTATAGCAAAGAGGGTAGCCAGGGCGGGCTTGAGGGTATCAAGGGCACTTGGGCCTTCCCGGGGATCACTTGCGAGGAGTGCCACGGCCCTGGCACCGCGCACGCCGAGGCACCTGCCAAGGAAAACATCAAGGTGGACAAGTCCCCGGCAGCCTGCGGGAAGTGTCACATCCGGGGCACTAAAGAAAAGATTCCTGCCAAAGGTGGGTTCATCCGTCACCACGAGCAGTACAACGAGTACCTCGCCGGCCCGCATGCAGGCAAGATCGGCTGCGTCACTTGCCATGACCCACACAAACGAGCAGAGGTGTCGATCAAAAAGCAGTGTCAGGCCTGCCATCCGAAACAAGGCAAGGAGTTCAAGGGCAGCAAGATGCAGCTGTCCGGCGTCACGTGTGTGGACTGCCACATGCCCCCCGCGGGAAAGAGCGCCGAGACCTTTGGGAAATATGTCGGCGACGTCAAGTCGCACATCGTGAAGATCTCGACGAACCCGGCGGACAAGATGTTTACCGAGGACGGCAAGTTCGCCACAGGGATCCTGACCGTGGACTTCGCCTGCCTGCGCTGCCACGGCGCGCGCGATATGAAATGGGCGCTGGCCAACGCCAAGGGAGTTCACACCCGCGGTAAGTAGCCCGCTTGGTGTATTTCGCTCTCCATTCAGTTCCTTCAGGAAGGGCTCTGGTGTTTGATGACGGAGCCCTTCTTTCTTCTTTGCCGTCGAGCCTAAAGCCACGGTGGGGTCTTTGGGACAACCTCAGCGATGTGGACCAACGTTGTCTGTGACAAGGGACAGTTGAAACAATGATGTGGGACAGGATTGTCCCGTCTGGCTAGGCACCTATCCTACCAATGTCTTTGCACTCTTTCCGCCATATCGTCCGCAGGGCCCTCAAGACCCCCTAGCGGACATGTGCTTATCTTTACGCACCTCTGCGCGATTTCACACACCATTTCGTCTCAACCACGGTCGGCCCGATTCGGGACCGCACCGTAATTCCATGTAAAATTAAAAGCTTACAAGATGGAACCTGTTTCTCGGTTGTTGGCACGCGTATTGACATACTCGTGTGACTGAGGGTGATAATTATGGGAATGATGTCTCAGTGTACCGGCTATTTTCAGGTCCTCTCCTCTTACCCGCGATGTTTGGTTCCATACTGGGAATCGTGGGGCTACCTGTCTATCGGGGAGAATCTTTACAAGTCGTGGCACCCTCCGTGCTCGGCCTGAGGTGTGGGGGTTCATTCCCAAATATTTCGACTCGGACCCGAGCAGATCCCAGCTGCGGTAGTGGGCCCATGCAGCATCGGAGCAGGTATTTTGAAGGCCCAATGAACGGAGCCGGCCGAGCCGAATACTTCCCAAGACCTTCCCGTCGTGAAGCACAAGCTGTCGACTCTCCTAGGAGGGCAGCGAAGTCTGGAACCCGCTCTGGGCGACGACCAGTGCGTAGCTCCCAGCGTGGGTCCACTACTGTTGCCCTTGTTACAGCAGTCTTGGGGGTCCTCTCTGTCGTTGGCTGTGGGGAAGAAAACAATTATCGTCAGGTCAAGCTAGACCAAAAGATCGCGCTGGCCGGGGTTCGGCAAGCCACGGGCCGACCGGTAGCCCAGCCCCACCGAGTGTCCCCCCTTCGTGTCGCCATCGCGAGCATTCTCTCTCCAGCAAAGAACTTAGAGAGCTACCACCATCTCCTCGCCTACGTCGAGAGGAAGCTGGGGAGGCCAGTGCAGCTTGTGCAGCGGATGACGTATGCGGAGGTCAACGACCTGATGAGGACCGGGCACATCGACATGGCCTTCGTCTGCTCGCTGGCCTACGTCCTGGGAAAGGGGGAGTTTGGAATGGAACTGTTGGTGGCCCCTCAGATCCGAGAAGGGACAGTCTACTATTCCTATCTGATCGTCCCGAAGGAGAACCCGGTGAGAAGCCTCGCGGACCTGAAGGGGAAAGCCTTCGCTTTCTCGGATCCACTGTCCAATACGGGCCGTCTCGTCCCCACGTATCACCTCTCGCTAATGGGTGCCACCCCCGACGCCTTCTTCAGTCGGTATGTCTTCACGTACAGTCATGATAACTCCATCGTGGCTGTGGCCGATCGGCTGGTGGATGGGGCCGCGGTGGACAGCTTGGTCTATGACTTTTTGGCGACGACGGATCCAGATCTGATCGCCAAGACCAAGATCGTTGCCCGTTGGGGGCCCTATGGGATCCCTCCTGTCGTGGTCCATCCTGACCTCGACCCCGCTTTGAAGGAGCGACTACGGCGCCTCCTTCTCGACATGCACCGCAAGCTGGGGGGGAGGTCGATCATCAAAGACCTATTCATCGATCGGTTCGTTCCCATTCAAGATGAGGCCTATGACTCCATCCGCCAGGTGGCGGCGCAGGTGAGGTAGGACGGTGAAGATCACGGCGGTCCGATCGTCCTTATGGTCGGCGGCCGGGGGCGTCAGTGTTCGCACGAAGATTATGGGCCTGGCCGCCGGTCCCATCCTGCTCCTGGCGGTGATGGTCATCCTCTATTTGCGGTCCGATTATCAGCGGAGCTTCCGTACTGAGCTCCGGGAACGGGGAAGGGCCATTGGCTTTCACCTTGCCTCCCGGAGCAGAGATCTTATCTTGACGAATAACCTGTTCCCCCTCTACATCATGGCAAAGGAGACGGTGGCACAGGATCCGGATGTCCGCTACGTGTTCGTCGCCGACGCCTATAGAGAAATCTTGGTACACACCTTCGAAGGAGGGTTTCCCGAAGATCTCCTCCGACCGGTGCAGGTCCCGGCCGGCAAGGAAGACCGGATGGTAATGTTAGAGACGGACGAGGGGTTAATCCAGCATATCGCCGTCGCCATCCTTGAGGGCAAAGCGGGCGTCGTCCACTTGGGCCTGTCTGAAGGGCGGTTGGCTGACGCAGTATCGGATCGCATCTGGTCCATCATCAGGGTGGCCGCGGTCGTCCTGGTCATCGGGCTCCTCGCGGCCTATGCTCTGGCCACCCTCTTTACCCGGCCCATTTGGAAGCTCGTCGAGATGACGAAGGCCATCGGGCGGGGTGATCTTGAGTGGCGGACCCCCGCCTGGGCCAACGATGAGATTGGCGAGCTGGGTAAAGCGTTTAACGCCATGAGCGCAGAGCTGGAGCGATCCTGGAATGAGATCCGGCGGAAGGAAGAGGGCCGCACTCGCCTCCTGGAGCGAATCATCTCGGCCCAGGAGGAAGAGCGGCGGCGGATTGCTAGAGAACTCCACGATGAGACAGGGCAATCCCTCACCTCCCTGGGCCTAGGACTTCAGGCGGTGGAGCGGGCGGAACACCCGGGAGAAGTCCAGGCGAGAGCGGCGGAGCTTCGCTCCTTGGTGACCAAGACCCTGGAGGAGGTCCACCTGATGGCGAGGGGGCTTCGCCCGAGCATCCTCGACGACCTCGGCCTCGTGCCCGCCGTGGAGCGGTACATCAAGGGATATCAAGCGACAACCGGATTACACATTGAGTTTTATGTTCAAGGCTTCAACGAAAAGAGGCTCCCGCCCCACCTCGAAACCGCGCTGTATCGGATTACCCAAGAGGCCTTGACGAATGTGGCCAAGCATGCCGAGGCTCGCCACGTGAGCGTCCTCATGGAGCGGCGTAGGCGGGCGGTGGTAGCGGTCATCGAGGATGATGGCCAGGGATTCGACGTAGAGACGATCAAACATTCGCGAGAGGATGGTCCAGGCCTGGGACTCATCGGGATTGAGGAGCGGCTCTCTCTCCTCGGGGGAACCCTGACCGTGGAATCAAAACCGAGGATGGGCACCACCGTCGTCCTGGAGATCCCGCTGCCGGATGACCGATGATCGTACCATTTCGAAATTCGAAATTTTAGCTGACCGAACTGTGAACCCTGAACTGTGAACGGTGAACTGTAATGAAGATTAAGATCTTGCTGGCCGATGATCACACGGTGTTGAGGGCGGGGCTGCGGATGATCATTGACGCGCAGTCGGACATGGAGGTCATTGGGGAGGCTGCCGACGGGAAGGAAGCCATCGAACAGGCCAAGAGGCTTCGCCCCGACGTGGTCCTCTTGGATCTCAGCATGCCGGATTTGGGTGGCCTCTCGGCCCTCGGCGTCATCCGAGAGAAGGTCCCTGAATCCAAGGTCCTGGTTCTCACNNGGGTCCGGTTATGTGGTCAAGAAGGCGGCCGACATGGAGCTTTTATCAGCCATCCGGGCTGTCACGCGCGGTGAGTTGTACGTCCACTCCTCCCTCACCAAGGCCCTGGTGGAGGGCACATTGGGGCGGCGCGAAGAGGCTGAGGGCGGCGCCTCGGATCGCTTCGAGGAGTTGAGCGACCGGGAAAAGGAGGTCCTCCGCTTGCTGGCGCGCGGGTACACCAACCAGCAGATGGCCGACGCGCTTCTCTTGAGCGTGAAGACCATCGAGACCTATCGGGCGCGCCTGATGGAAAAGCTCGGGTTTCGAACGCGCGCGGAGCTGGTCCATTACGCCCTCCAGAAGGGACTGTTGACCCTCGACGCGTGATCTTTCCAGGGATTTCCCCGACACGATTTTTCAGAACTTCCCCGACAGCGTTTCTCATGAAATCCAAGCTTCCCCGACAGCGATTAGGGGACAAGGAATGTATCTTGCACCTTGAACAATGAGGGTCTCCGAACCATCCCGATCCCACGGGGACGAGATGGACCCGACGGTTGGGGGAGCGATCCCCCGGCCAGCCCGATGGCCCGGACGAGATCCTAAAGCTCCGGGTCTGAATTGGCAAAGGAGATCGTTCCTCATCGAGGACGATCTCCTCTTTTTTTTGATTGGTGATTTCAAGCGAGGAGATCCTGAACGAAGTCAGTCACAATCAGAGGAAACAGCAGGGCACACACGCGAAGGAGTAGGGAATATGAAGATTACGCGAAGGACGTTCCTCAAAGGCTCTGCGGCAGCCGGCGGTGGTCTTGTCCTCAGCCGCTTCCTCTCCGGTGGGCCGGAAACGTTGGAGGCGATGGCCGGCTCACCGGCGGTTGCGGACGAGATGGTGCCAACGACCTGCTGGATTGGCAAGCAGGACTGTGGCATCCTGGCCCGGCGGGTCAATGGGAGGGTGATTAAGCTCGAAGGCCACCCTGATCACCCGAAGAACAGGGGGACCCTGTGTCCTAAGGGGGTCGCTCAGATTCAGGCGATGTATGACCCTAACCGGGTGAAGGCTCCCCTGGTCCGGACCAATGAGAAGGGAGTCCCCGGCAAGTGGCGGCAGGTCTCGTGGGACGAGGCCCTCACGCTGGTGGCGGACAAGATGAACGAGGTCCGGAAGCGGGACAAACGGCTGCTCCTCTGGCAAAAGGGGCGGAGCAAGGCGAAGAATTTCTACGACTCGGCCTTCGTCAAGGCCTCGGGGGCGACCAAGCTCCACCACGGTGCCTATTGCTCTGACGCCGGCTATCGCGCCTGCGAGTACACCACGGGCTTGCACGGGGTCCTTCACCCCGATTTCCGGCACTGCCAATACCTCCTGTCATGGGGCTGGAACATCACGAACGCTGGTGGCAACAAGACCTGTTGGATCACCTGGCCCCAGCAGCTCGTCGAAGCCAAGGAGCGGGGCATGAAGGTGGTGGCGATCGATCCCCGGCTCAGGGGTGCGGGGTCTTTCGCGGATGAGTGGCTCCCCATCAAGCCACAGACCGATATGGTCTTGGCCTTGGCGCTTTCCCGCGAGTTGATCCAGCGGGGCACCATCGACCGGGAGTACCTCACCCGGCACACCAACGCCCCTTTCCTGGTGAAGAAAGACGGCTTCTTCCTGCGAAAGGACGGAAAGGAGCAGGTCTGGGATTCGGCTTCGGGGTCTGCAAGGCCATTCGATGCCAAGGGGGTCAAGCCTGCCCTCGAGGGGGAGTTTACCATTGGCGGAACAGAGGTTAAGACGGCCTTTCAGGTCTTCAAGGAGCACGTGGACGAGTACACCCCCGAGAAGGCCGCGAAGGTCTGCGATATCCCGGCGGACAGAATCCGCCAAGTTGCTTGGGATCTGGGGGATAACGCCCGGATCGGGAGCACGATCGTGGTGGACGGTGTCCGGCTCCCGTATCGTCCGGTCAGCATCATGGCCTACCACATGTCCCAGACGGAACTCGGCTTCCAGACGCTGCGGGCGATGATGCTCCTCTCCATGCTCCTGGGGGCGGTCGAAGCAGTGGGCGGAGTCCGGACCGACTGGAAACACAAGATTCACAAGGGGTGGAAAAAGCTCGATACGATTAAGATCAAGGATCCCCCTTATAACGTCTATCTCAAAGACTCGAAGTTCTACCCCATCAACAGCAACCTCTCGGGGCTGGTGGCGAAGGCCATGCTAGACCCGAAGAAGTACGGCGTGGACTACACGCCCGAGGTGATGATCGTCCACATGGCGAACCCGTTGGGCTCGTTCTGCTCGCAGCAAGATTTCATCGAGTCGTACAAGAAGCTGAAGTTCATCGCGGTCATCGATCCGTGGCTCTCCGAGACGGCGGACTACTTTGCCGATGTGGTCCTCCCTGCGGCCACGATGGAGAAGTACGAGGGTCCCCTGAATGCCACGGACCAGTACACTGCCGCAACCGCTCTGCGGATCCCTGTGATGCAGCCGCTGTATCAGAGCCGGGGCGACATCGATATTTACCTCGATCTCTGTGAAAAGGCCGGCATCCTGTACGGTGAGAAAGGGTACCTGGCTCAGGTCAACAAGGCGCTCAAGCTGAAGGCCCCGCACAAGCTAGACGTGAACAAGAGGCCGACGGTCAGGGAGATATTTGACATCTGGGCGAAGGGGCAGGGGATCAAAGAAGGCGTCGCGTACTTCGAGAAGCACGGGGTCAAGGTGAAGGGGCCCGTGTCGGCCAAGAAGTACTATGGATACGCCTTGAGCCCGCCTTTCGGCGGTAACCGCCATCGTCTCTATGGCGAGTCGCTGCTCCGGTACCAAGGCGAGATGAAGGCGAAGGGGGCAGACAAGATTTATTGGCAGGACTACACACCGCTTCCCGCCTATCGCACACCGACGATGGAGCGTTCGCCGAGCAAGTATGATCTCACCCTGATCAGCTACAAGCTCATCGAGTTCAAGCAGGCCCGGTCGAGCTTTATCCCTCTGCTGGCTGAACTGGCCCCCGAGCAGCGGCTCGAGATCAACCCCAAGACGGCCAAAGCCAGAGGAATCAAGGACGGGGACATGGTCTGGGTGGAGTCTCACAATGCAGTGACCGGCGAAAAGAGGAAAGTGAAAACGCAGGCCCGGCTATCCGAAGGAATCAGGCCGGACACGGTGGGGATGCCCCATCACTATAGCAGGGGGAGCGAACCCTTTACCAAGGGGCCGAACGCCAACATCCTCTTCTTTACCGGCGAGGGCTATGTGAGTAACAGTGCGGACCAATCCTTCCACGTGAAGGTGCGGGTCTGGAAGGCCTAGTGCCGTACCAACTCTTTCGAGCTATGTGTTGGGTGCGGCCGAGACATATGGTGCTAGGACAAAAGCGTTGGACAGTAGTTATGTCCACTAAGTTGGAACGGTACTAGAGGAGGTAAGCGATGCCGCGATACGGAATGCTGGTCGATCTCGATCGGTGCACCGGGTGCCGGTCCTGCATGGAGGCGTGTAAGATCGAGAACAATACTCCTGAGGGCACTTTCTGGATGTACGTCTTCCGGTTCGAGGAGGGGGAATATCCGAACACGAACGTATCGTTCGTGCCCCGGCCCTGCCAGCACTGTGACAATGCTCCATGCGTCAAGGTCTGCCCGACCGGGGCACGGTACAAGCGGGCGGACGGGCTGGTGGCGACCAATGTCGATGCATGCGTCGGCTGCCGTTACTGTGCGATCGCCTGCCCGTATGGAGTGAACTACTTCAACTGGACGGACGGAAAGGCGAAGCAGTATCTGAATTGGGGCGACAAGGATCTCGTGCAGATCACGAAAGGCGATTCGCCTCCGTACGAGAATCCGGACCTGTTCCGCAAATACGGCAAGGAGAAGCGGAGAATCGCCGGTGCTGGCCATCCCCAGGGGATCATGGGCAAGTGTACCTTCTGCGTCCAGCGGGTGGACGGGAAGGGGCTCAAGCCCGCCTGCGTGAACATCTGCGAGGTCTTTGCGCTGGAGTTCGGAGACCTGGATGACCCGAATAGCGCGGTCTCGAAACGCCTGGCCGACAAGCGGTCATTCCGCCTGCGAGAGGATCTTGGCACGCAGCCACGGGTATATTACGTGGGCAAGGCGCGACCCGGGACCGGAGCACGCCAGGTCGAAAAGGCAGGGAGGGAGTCGGCATGAACAGGATGATTGCGATCTTGCTGGTGTTGCTTGGGGTCGGGCTGATTGGCGGATTCGCAGCGGCCGCAGCAAAGGACGAGTCCGGGTCCCTGTCGGCGGTGGCCGAGAAGATCCACAAGGGCGAGATCGATGTCGGGGGGAAGGAAAAAAAGGCCTATGGGATGGCGGAGAATCAGCGCTTCCACAGGATCCACGCCAACGTCCTGGGGCTCGAGTGTGCTACCTGTCATGGCGAGCAGCTCAACCCCAGCGTTGCCGCATTTACCGCTCCGCCCGCGGTAGACGTTTCGCCAAAAAACCCAGGCCTAGTTGACCGTCAGGTCTGCGTCGGATGCCATGTCGCCGGGCCGGGGCGGAACATCTACGGCCCTGGGAAGCCCTAGGACTGAAAATGCCTCGCTCTGCTCCCGTACGGCTCGCGGAGCTGGCACGCTTTCGTCAAGCGGCATTCCGCCTCTTCAGCGCGGTGCTTTTGTACCCCGCCGAGGAGCGGTTGACGACCCTCATCGTGGTGGCCCGCGAATTGAAGCCCCAAAGTGCTCCGTTCGCGGGCCTTGCCTTTTTCCCCCAGTGGACGCGCTTCCTGACTTCCCTTGTGCATCGAGGAGAGCCATGGACGCGTGAACTCGAACAGGCCTACCTCGACCTGTTCGTCGTCAACCAGAAAGTTCCCCTGTACGAGTCTGGCTTTCTGACGCCCGACAATCCGGCGTTGACGATGGCGGCGCTGGACGGAGAATACCGCGCGGCCGGGCTTTCCGTGGCGGAATCCTTTAAGGAGCCACCGGATCACGCTGCGGTCGAGCTTGAGTTTATGAGCTTCCTGTGCGGGAAGGAAGCGGAGGCATGGACTGCGGATTCGGTCAAGGATGTTGTCCGGCACCTGAAAGCGGAGGACAGGTTTCTCGATCGGCACCTGTCTCGCTGGTTTCCCGCCCTTGCCGAGCAGGTCGCGCGCCACGCGGGGGAGAGTCTGTACACGTCAGTGACTCGGGCGGCTCACGCCTTCATCGGTCACGACCAGGGGTTGCTGGCAGCCCTCCTTACACAGTATCGACGAGAAGCCTCCCATGCATGATAAGATCTCCTAAACGGGGGAAGCTAGAGTGACAGTCTTTTTGTGTCAGGAGCTCAAGACCCGAGGATTCGGCCTGGACCTCGGGGTCATCCAGGCGTGGTTTCGGGATCATGCTTCGCAGGTCGGTGTCCGAATCGGGCGTGGGCCATGCTGTCAGTCGAGATGGTCGCTGGGTGGGGCGCTCGGCGACGGATCCGGTGTGGTCCTTGGGCTTTGTTCCCGCGACTACTCGGTGCCCGAGCTCGAAGCGCAGGTGCGAAAGGCCGGGCTTGATCCCTTTGGGGTGGAGGTCGTGAACCTGGGCGCCTACTGTGCTGAGCTTCACGGGAAGCCGCAGGCGACGAACAAGGCAAAGATCCTTTTGGAGGCCGCGGTCGCCAAGGCCGCAGCCTTTCCCGAAAGCCGGCCCGAGAGTATCAGGCCGGTGCTTTCGTGGGAGCAGACACTCAGCCGCCGTGCCCTCTTTACTCTCCCCCCGGTCCACTACGAACCGGTCGCGTTTATTCGAAGGGAGGCCTGTGCGTTCGACGAGGGGTGTCGGGTCTGTGCCAAGACCTGTCCCCGCGAAGCCCTCGAGCCGTCCGAGACCCTTATGGCCCTCGAGAAGTCGCGATGCACCGGGTGCGGCGCATGCGTGTCCGCCTGCCCGCAGACGGCCATCGACCTCCCGGGAATCTCACCCCAACAGGTCAACGCGCAGATTGCCGCGCTCCTCAACGGCTCGTCACTGTCTATCGATCCACGGGCCATCCTCTTTGTCTGTGCGAGGAGTACCCCAGCCCTGGAGGGGCTGGCGAAAGATGGCCTCTCGTATCCTGAGGGGTGGCTACCAATCGAGGTCCCATGCCTCGGGGTGGTGACACCGACCTGGCTCCTGCAGTGTCTGAATTTGGGAGCGGCGGCGACCGCCGTACTCCCTTGCCTTCGAGATGATTGCCGCTTCGGAAAAAGGGAGGTCACGGAGGGGCGGGTGGCCTACTGCCGCGAATTCTTGAGCGTGCTGGGTGCCTCGGCGGACTGGGTGAAGCTGCTCGATCCGCGCAATGTGCAGGAGTTGTCCCACGCATTGGGTTCCGTCCCCGAGCAGAACATGGAGACGCAGGCAGACCAAGCGCGGGATATGGCGCTCTTTACCCCGCGGGCAACCGCGCAGGCCCTCCTCGGGCTGGCACAGAGGCTTGCGCCCTCCCTCGACCATTCTTTCGTACATCCATACTCTCCGGTGGGGCAGGTCACAGTCGCACCCGGATGCACAGCGTGCGAAGCCTGCACCCATGCCTGTCCGACAGATGCTCTGAAAATGGAACGGGACCAGGAGGGGGTTTCCCTGACATATGATCCGGGGCTTTGCATCAGCTGTGAGTCATGTGCCCCGATCTGCCCCGAGCGCGTGGTGCGGGTCGAGAAGGTGACTGACCTTTCACAAATCGCACAAGGGAGACGCACACTTCACCGAGATACCGAAGTCCGCTGTGAGGCGTGCGGGGCTCCCGTCGCTCCCGGGGCCATGCTCAAGCGAATCGCCGGGATGTTGGGACCCGAGGATGCCAGCACCCTCTCATTTATCACCCGATACTGCCACTCGTGCCGCGGTTCTGCGATGTAATCATAGAGCTTAGCCTTGGGGCACTGCGTTACGTCATGGGACAGGGCTGTCCCAGACTGCTAAATCGCTGTCTTGGCTCAGGTTCGCCGTGTTTGGTTGACCTTCTCCCTTGACCTTCCTGGGGCACCCCTGCCTCACTGGCGCAAAGTGACCTTCGCTATATATATTGTAGTGTGGGTATTTTTGCCCTGAGTTATTAATGGCTTAGCCATTATCGTGGGCACGTTTCCTATGCTGGCATCACCCTTGCTCATCACTATGCGAACCACCTGGGAGCAGAGTCAATACTATCCATAAAAGCGGATGTTTTCCTCATGCTGCGCTTGATTATGTTAACTCTGGCGGTCTCCCTGGTCCTTCTCCCCCAGGTTGGATGGGCACAGCCGGAGCGGGGACGGGTGGGGGTAATGACCGTGGGGGAGCTCGAGATAGCGCTGTACATTTGGGGACCTCAGGAGGTCGTTCAGCCCAAGGGCGACACTCACCATAAGCCGGGGGAGGCAGCCACGCATCACCTCGACGTGCGAGTCTACGATCTGCGACGGAATATGTACATTCCGTATCTCAATATCAAGGCAACCATTACCGACCAAACCAAAAAACGAGACATGACCGTCGGGCTGGATCCGATGATTGGCGAGTGGCTTCACTACGGGGCCAACATCACCTTGCCTCACCGCGGGACGTACTCCATTCTCCTTGATGTTCAACCCCCGGATATCGCCCGATTCAAGCATCTGGGAGATGTGTGGAACACTCCGGCCGAGGCCCTTTTCACGTACGAGTACCGTTAGGAACTAGGACCGGAAACGCATGATCCATGCCATCCACCAGTGGTTTTTTCCCGAACAGATCAGGTTCCTGCCGGGGGCCCGGGCCTGGTCCATTGCCTTTCGGACGCTGCACATAGCGGCCTTTGGCCTCGTGCTGGGCGGCCATGCGTTTGCCGTGGATGCAGACATGCTTGTACCCTGGGTGTGGCTCACGATCCTGAGCGGCATCGGACTGATTGCCCTCGAGGTGTATGCCGGGGGACTTTACTGGCTGTTTCTCGGCAAGGGGATTGCGGTCCTCGTCAAGCTCGGCCTCCTGCTCATGGTCCCACTTTTCTGGGAGCAGCGCGTACCCCTGTTGTTGCTCGTTGTGGTGATTTCCTCAGTCGGCTCGCACATGCCATCCCGTTTTCGTCACTATTCAATCCTTCACCGACGGTTGATCAACCCGGGAGAGCCCTTTCGATATGTTCGGCCTCCGGTAGAACCTCAGGCCGGTGCTGTCATTGCTCTTGAAGAAGAGGGAGAGCCGAGATAGGAGCGGCCCTACCTCGGACGAGGACGTTTTTTTCGGAAAGACGAAGCCCAAGAAAAAAGCGACAGGCTAGCGCCAGCCTTTAATCCTTGGGGAAGGGTGGCGCCAATTAGGGGTGAGTCTTAAATTCTTAAAGAAGGGAAGAGGGAGGTTTGGGAAGCATGAACGGGTCTAAAGGGCATCTCGTCATCATGGTAGGCGCCGGGCCTGCGGCCCTATATGCCACCGGCAAGCTCGCCGAGAAGGGGCACACTGTCGTGATCCTCAACAAGGATATTAAGCCCGGGGGACTCGCAGAGTATGGCATCTACCTGTCTAAACACAAGATGAAGGAGGGCTTGCGGAAGCAGTTTCGGCACATCCTGGCCGATCCTCGGGTGATTTACTTCGGTGGCGTCCAAGTGGGGGGAGCAGGAGCTATCCGGTTAAGCGACTTGCAGGACCTGAAGCCGAGCGCCATCGTCGTCGGGGCTGGTGCGCAGGGGACGAAGTCGTTGGGCGTCCCCGGGGACGATGGGTCACACGTGTATCATGCGAAGGACCTCGTCTACCATTATAATCTCCTCCCCCCTTTCAGCGAGAAAGAGTTTCCCATGGGGAAGAGCGTGGCCGTCATCGGCATCGGCAACGTCATGGCGGACATTGCCAACTATCTGGTCGCCATTCGCAAGGTTCCCGAGGTCATCGCCGTGGCGCGGCGAGGACCCGTGGAGCGGAAATACGATGACCGCGAGATGCGACCCATCGCCTGGCATATCGACAAAGACGCGGTAAAGGCGGAGCTCGAGCGGATTCGGCCCCGGCTCGCGCCGCTCGGCCAGGACATGGACGTTCAGTATAAGGAGCTGACCAAGGACTGTCATGTTGAGCCGAAGGCGGGCAGGGGCCCCACGCGTGTTAGATTTCGGTTTCTGGCCTCACCGAAGCGGATTGTGCGGGATGAAAGCGGGCGCATGGTCGGCATGGAGGTCGAGGAAAACACGTTGGAAGAACGGAGGGGGTCCCTCGCCGCCAAAGGCCTGGGCGAAACCACCGTGCTCCCCGTAGACACGGTGGTCTTTGCCATCGGGGATGTGGTGGACCTTGACCTTGGTCTTGCCGCCATAAAGGGAGGCTGGGGCTATACGACCAATCCAAACCCGGATCCTCAGGACCCTGATGCGGCTACGTATCAGGCCTTTGATCCCCAGGCCGAGCAGCTCATCGATGGCGTCTTTGTCATCGGCTGGTCGCGGAGCGCCAGCGACGGCGTCGTGGGAAAAGCGCGGCTCGATGGGGAAAGGGGAGCGGCCGTTGTGAACCGCTACCTGGCCAACCGACCTGGGCTCCGCCGCCGAGATATCTATCAGCGGATCGGGAGCATCTATCAACGAGTGCGTGAGAAGTCGGTCCCGGTGGTCCACAAGGGACTCTGGCGGATTCTAGAGCAGGTCGAGCGGGAGGAGGCCAACAAGCGGGGCCTCGAGGAATTCAAGTTCGGTACCAACGACGAGATGCTCCAGCACATCGGGGAGCGGGTGAAGAAGCGATCGTGAAGCTCCGGGTACGGAGATCCGGACCTCGATCTTGCACGAGGTAGTCTAACTCACTCATAGAACGGAGGACTTCAACATGGCAAAAGGGAACGGGACCAAGATTCAGTTCAAGGATGGACAACTCATCGTACCTGACGACCCCATCATCCCCTTCATCGAGGGGGATGGAACGGGACCCGACATCTGGGCGGCGAGCGTGCGGGTCATCGAGGCAGCCGTCGAAAAGGCCTTCGGCGGGCGGAAACGCATCGTCTGGAAGGAGATCTTGGCCGGCGAGAAGGCCTATAATCAGACCGGGCAGTGGCTCCCCGAGGAGACTCCCGCGGCGATCCGGGATCACGTCGTGGCGATTAAGGGGCCCCTCACCACCCCCGTAGGTGGCGGCATCCGGAGCCTTAACGTGGCCCTGCGGCAGATTCTCGACCTGTTCGCCTGCGTCCGGCCGGTCCGCTACTACAAAGGCTGCCCGAGCCCTGTCAAGCACCCGGAGAAGATGAACATCGTCATCTTCCGAGAGAACACTGAGGATGTTTATGCCGGGATCGAGTGGGAACAGGGTACGGCCGAGGCAAAGAAGGTTATCGACTTTCTGACCAAAGAGATGAAGGCCAAGATTCGACCCGACTCCGGCGTCGGGATCAAGCCCATCAGTGTGACCGGTACCAAGCGGCTCGTCCGGATGGCGATCCAATATGCCCTGGCCCGAAAGCGGAAGAGCGTCACCTTCGTGCATAAAGGTAACATCATGAAGTTCACGGAGGGAGCGTTCCGCGACTGGGGATACGAGCTGGGTCGCGAGGAGTTTGCGAACGTCACCGTCTCCGAAGACGATCTCTGGGCCAAGTACAAGGGGCAAGCCCCGGAGGGGGTGGTGGTACTCAAGGACCGGATCGCCGACAGCATGCTCCAGCAGATCCTGACCCGGACCGACGAGTATGAGGTCGTCGCCACTCCCAACCTGAATGGCGATTACTTGTCCGATGCCGCTGCAGCCCAGATAGGAGGATTGGGGGTTGCCCCGGGGGCCAACATCGGCATCCCCACGGCACTCTTCGAGGCGACCCACGGCACTGCCCCCAAATACGCAGGCCAGGACAAGGTCAATCCCGGCGCGGTCATCCTCGCGGGGGCGATGATGCTCGAGCACCTGGGCTGGCAGGCGGCGGCCGACCGAGTCTATAGCGGGCTGGAGCGGACTATCGAGCAGAAACGGGTGACCTACGATTTTGCCCGGTTGATGGAGGGCGCCACCGAGCTGAAGTGCTCGAAGTTCGGAGACGCCATTATCGAGAACATGGGGTAACACAGTCCGATGTCCGATGTCAGGACGCTTCGGGCCCCGATTCATGAATGTGACATCGGACGTCGGACGTCGGACTCCCCGAGGAGGTAGATCATGGGAAAGGACACATTGACCATCACCGATAACCGGACCGGCAAGACCTACGAGATCCCCATCCAGTATGGTACATACCCGACGTATGGGGCGGCCATCCGGGCCGCGGATCTGCAGCAGATCAGGGTGTCGGAGGATGACTTTGGGCTCTTATCCTACGCTCCGGGGTTCTTGAACACTGCTTCCTGTAAGAGCGCGGTGACGTTCATCGACGG
>JABAOH010007139.1_pt1 | contig 16656 bp, 10 predicted proteins | sample 7062181 | NCBI WGS metagenome assembly JABAOH01 (sample SAMN14538630, study PRJNA623070) | marine sediment metagenome | biome: marine biome [ENVO:00000428]; feature: marine pelagic biome [ENVO:01000023]; material: deep marine sediment [ENVO:00002113]; isolation source: pool of 5 deep marine...
GCCTGATAGACTGAGCAAGAATAATTGCCATGGCTGAATGATGATGCTCATACCCTTCTCCCTGATGTTTTGGATGAAAAGTGAGCATTATCAAGGACCGGAGACGGTCTGTCAACAGGCTGAGATCGGGATGTTCTTAGGAGACGTAACGGAAGGAAATATGGTGAGTTAGACTTCGGCTGAATATTTTGACCCTACGGGGTTACGATTCCGGCAGGCGCATTGGCCCAGAAGACAAGAATATCCATTGAGGAAGGGTATGGCCCCGGCTTCCCTGCCGGGGTTTCTAATGATCATCCCGCTGTGAATTTCGGCCCCGGCACAACGTTCTTGGCCGATGTCGAGATAACTTTCCCAATAACTTATATACCCACTAGCGAGGAGGACATACTTGGCGCTTATTACTACAACAGTACGAAGGCGATGTGGATCATCATCCCCGCGCTAACAGTCAGTAAGAACAGTTTAACCATAAGGACGACAGATTTCGGCCTGTACAGTTGGGGAACCATTCGGCTGAGCCAAGTAGACGATGCTACTATAATAGCTTCAATGGAAGATATGCAGACTATGTTTGACGCCTGGAATCAATTGACTGCAGCCCTGAACGCCAAAGTTCAGCAGATTACTTCAGCCATGCAAAATCCCGCAAATTTCGCCAAATGCTCCACTCAAAATACCATTCTGAGTCTGCTCTCCTCTTGGCGACAAGAAGCGCTCCAGAGCATAACCAATCATTTAGCAACTCCCGCTGTGCGGGATAATTGCAAAATATGCAGTCTGGTTACTGGAATTTGTACACCATACACTTGCGATCCAAACGAGTTGATCAGCGGTCAACCTATAGAATGGCTGCGCCAAGAAGCGGGAATTTGGATTTCGGACATGATTTGGTCCGCGTCGTGCCCGAGTGATCTACTGGGACCGCTGGCCGGAAAGGTGATGGCATTTGCTAAATATGCAGCGGCGGTTGAAGAACTACAGTGTCATTGGCGATGTATTTTGCGAAACGGTGATGTCGATTTCTACTTCAATTTATTACTGGGCAACGTATGTACGTTTTCGATTGTCGGGATAGAGGTGTATCGCTCACAACATCCTTGCACTCCATGAACACTGGCCTGACCCGCTGGATTGTCCCCAAGTCTTGAGTTAGACTTTGGGCGATGGTCTGCTCCGGAAAACCGGAACGTAATTTGGATTAGAAATTTCTTAAAACGAACTCCTCCGAGGAGGACCCGGACGAAGAGAAAGAAATTCAGTGAGGAGCAGATCGGCTGTGCCGTAGTGTCGGAAAACTCGGTCGAACTGCGTTGCGCAATGTCGTCCAAAGTATTCCGACGAGGCATTATAGGGATATGGCGTCCGCAATTCAAACCACCCCACTACCCTCCGAAAACATAAAACACAAAGATTGGCGTTCTCCACTGGTTGAGGGCACAATGTCGTTGCGTCAAACAAATGAACCCTCAACGGATAAGGAGAACGCCTATGGAGAGGTATATCGGGTTGGACGCCCACTCGTCAAGCTGCACGGTGGCCGTTATCGGCCCCAGCGGCAAGCGGCTGCAATCGCAGGTCATCGAGACCAATGCCCAAGCTCTAATCAGCTTTCTTCTTACGATTCCAGGGAATCGTCACCTTTGCCTCGAGGAGGGAACGCACGCCAACTGGCTCTACGAAGTGCTTTCACCTCATGTTCGGGAGGTGATTGTTGCCCGTGTCAGGGAGAATCGGGGGCCGAAGAGCGATCAGCTCGACGCCTTCGACTTAGCCGAGAAGCTGCGAATCGGTGCAATCAAAACCCGGATTTACAAGAAGCGAGCGACCTTTGGGCAGCTGGCAGAACTCAGCCGGGCCTACACAGTTCTTGTGAGCGACACGGTTCGGGTGAAGAACCGGATCAAAGGCCTGTATCGATCGCGCGGAGTCAACGTTGGTGGCACAGAAGTGTATGCCCCTGCGACTCGAGAAGAGTGGCTTCGAGAGTTACCCGCAAAAGTCCGTTTCAGAGCCGAGTTGCTCTACGAGCAATGCGATGCATTGAACAAACTACGCCAGTGTGCCGAGAAGGAGATGCTTGGCGAAGCTCGCAAGCACGCCATCTATCGCGTTCTGAAGACCTGTCCCGGGATGGGAAGGATTCGGACTGCGCAAATGCTGCCCATCGTGGTCACCCCGTATCGGTTTTCGAACAAGCGGTCTTTCTGGGTGTGTCTTCTATTAATTCCGTCCGCCTTACCAAATTTGCACTTACGCTTGCTCTATTATATCAGTGTCCAAGGATCTCCGGGAGCTTATCCGCAACATGTCACAGGATAATCCACTTTGGGGTGCTCCTCGCATTCATGGTGAATTGCTGAAGCTCGGCATTGAAGTCAGCCAAGCTACTGTCTCGAAATACATGGGACGGCACCGTAAACCTCCATCCCAATCTTGGAGGGCTTTTCTCAAGAACCATGCTCAAGATATTGTCTCTGTTGATTTCTTCATCGTTCCGACAGCTATGTTTCGCGTGCTCTATGTATTTCTTGTTCGTCTGAACGATCGCCGGGAGGTGATTCATTTTAACGTGACCGATTCGCCGTCTGCATTCTGGACAGGACAACAAATTGTAGAAGCTTTCCCTTGGGATTCAGCCCCAAGATACTTATTGCGAGATCGAGACAAGAAATATGGGGAGGAGTTCGTAAGCAGAGTTGAATCGATGGAAATCAAACAGGTGGTGATTTCTGCTCAATCTCCTTGGCAGAATCCATTCGTTGAGAGAATCATCGGCTCCATTCGCAGAGAATGCCTGGATCAAGTGATCATATTCAACGAAAAGCATCTAGGACGAGTTCTCAACGCGTATTTCCGATATTACCACGAATCACGTAATCACTTAGGGTTGGAGAAAGATTGCCCGAAGCCTCGACCAGTTGAACATATTGATTTGGGACCCGTCAATTCTGAGCCAATGGTCGGTGGACTGCACCATCGGTATTATCGCCAAGCTGCCTGATCTTTCGAATGTACCCGAACCATATTTTCATCGTGGGATTACTCTGCCCAGAATTTCTATAGCTCTCTACTTTTTGACTATTCTTCCCTATTTCATCCTCGAAACTGGCATCTCCACCGGAAGATCAGCGTCATTTTCAGCCAGGAATAGCTAATAATCTGATTGGATGGACTAAATGGAAGCGACAGGTTTCATCCGGTCATTTGTGAAGCGTGTCGAAATCGACTATCCAATGGCGGAACTTCAATACACCTGTCCACTTACACCACCCGATGGGTGTAAACCACTCAGCAAAGAAGTTCTTGATATGGTAAAGACTGGCTCCCCACTCGGGACCCTCTTCATAACCATTCTCTGTTTTTCAGGAGTATGAGAAATGGGAATACAGAGAGCATTTGCATTAACCAAGAGTAGGCGGCGCGGCAAAGCCACAGTCGGACTCCATGAGATTCGTTTGACGTATGTGGAGTTCTAACATCATAACATATTAACTAACATGGAGTTGGTAGCCCAGGAATTGTGGCATGAAATCGGTAGACTAGTACACCCAGTTCGATGAACAGCGTCGCCGACGGAGCGCTGATTCTGGTGTACTAGTTGACTCTTCTTTGTTAATTCAAATCTTTTGGTTTAAGATTTTCGATAACCTTTGCATCGACCCAGTAAATATCGCCCCCGCGCGAAAAAAAGAAGTATTTACCATCCGGCGTAAATTTGGGTAGACTTCCAAAAATATTTGTATTCTTAGCCGGTGTCCAACTCCCATCGTCCTTTTTGAAGCTGATATAAAGTCCCCTACCGCCGTCGATTGACTCAGGCATCTCATAGCGGATAAAAAGAAGGAAATGCTCATCCGGGGCAATATAAGGTTTCCCTTCTGCGTAAGGGCTATTGATCGCTTTCGGCAAAATAATCGGATCCGTAAATTTATTATTTAAATATTTTGAATAAAAAAGATCATCACCCGTTCTGAAATAAATCGTTCCATTCGCTGCAATGGAAACCTGCCCCTGTCTGACTTTAGGAGAATAGACGGGGGGAGGCAGAATCACAGGATCCGACCAGCCCTGACCGGTTCGCTCAACATACCAAATATTATTCTTAGGCGACGTATCCCAGGGATTCGGACGGTCTGATGTGAAATAGAGCCGGTCTCCTTCCGGTGAAAAGCATAAATCCATTGTCGCATACTTGCCGCTAAAAGGTGTCATTTCGGGTTTTGTCCAGATACCATCGATGAGCTTGCTGACCATAATAACATAAAAATATATGCCCTTATTCTTTTCTCCTGGCGTTGTCGTGGACAACTCAAAATAGAATTCGTCCCCCTTGGGAGAAAACTCCGAATTCAATTCATATCTTTCTTCTGTAGAGATAATTCCAGGTGCAAATATTTCAGGCGTCATCCCCGGTGGTTTTTGACCGAGGTATGGTCCTTTAAGAACCGGGAAATCGTCCTGTTGAGCATAACTTCCAAATACGATAATAAAAAGCAAGACAAAGCAGACAAAATATATTTTTAGTTTCATGGCACTCCTTCATGACTTCGAATCTTTTGGTTTAATCCTAAATTAATTGAAGATTGTGTATTAGTCCATCGAATTCAGCCGTGTGTCTTCTATTAATTCCGTCCGCCTTACCAAATTTGCACTTACGCTTGCTCTATTATATCATGGATTTCATGATATATATTCTCCTGCGCACACTTTTTTCAGCGCTGAGGTCGCATCGTGCGCTTGCCCTGGAAAACCTCGCGCTCCGTCATCAACTGAATATATTACAAAGACATACGAAGAAGCCACGCTTCCAGAACCAAGATAGGCTCCTTTGGGTCATTCTCTCAAAAATCTGGAACGATTGGCGGATGTCTTTGACTCTCGTTCGGCCAGAAACCGTCATCCGATGGCATAAAAAAGGATTTCGATACTACTGGAGATGGAAGAGCCGACCGCGGTGGCTTGGAAGACCGAAAATATCCAAGGACCTCCGAGAGCTTATCCGAAAGATGTCGCAGGAAAATCCACTTTGGGGTGCTCCTCGTATTCACGGCGAACTGCTGAAGCTCGGTATTGAAGTCAGCCAGGCCACTGTCTCTAAATACATGGTTCGTCATCGGAAGCCTCCATCTCAACCCTGGCGAACATTCTTGAAAAATCATGCGCACGATATTATTTCGATTGATTTTTTCACAGTTCCTTCGGCTACTTTTCGTGTACTCTATGTATTTCTGGTTCTTCTGAACGACCGGAGGGAGGTAATTCATTTTAATGTCACCTATTCACCATCTGCATTCTGGAGCGGACAGCAAATTGTCGAAGCGTTTCCTTGGGATACAGCTCCAAAATACCTGATTCGTGATCGAGACAAGAAGTATGGAGTGGAGTTTGTAAGCCGAGTTGAATCAATGGGAATTAATCAAGTATTGATTTCCGCTCAATCCCCCTGGCAGAATCCTTTTGTCGAGAGGATTATCGGATCAATTCGCCGGGAATGTCTCGATCATGTAATCGTTTTCAACGAGAAACATCTGCGACGGATCCTAAAGTCGTATTTCCAATACTACCACGAATCACGGACGCACTTAGGTTTGGAGAAGGATTGCCCGAAGCCTCGGTCGGTTGAGACGATTGACTCTGGACCAATCCATTCGGAGCTGATGCTTGGCGGACTGCATCATCGGTATTATCGACAGGCTGCGTGATCCTTTGGGTAAATCGAATCTGGGCATACATCGTGGGATTTCTCTGTCTGAAGTTGTATTTTCTCCCTCTCTAGCATTTCCTTCCCCCAATTAATTCACGAAAATCCGACAATCTTGAATCGATTTCGCGGATTTATTGGGGCACTTTAGCCTGCCTTATTTACTCGGATGGAGTTTTCAGAAACGACAAGGAGGAGCTGAAGTTGAATGGTTTAAATCATCCGGGGAGTGTATCAGACGGGTGGCAAGTGATTGTGTCGCAGTGCGTTCGAATTTTCGGACACTACGCGGGCAGAGTAAGCTGATGTTCGGCAAGTGCTTGCGTCGTAGCGCGATCGAGTTTTCGGACACTACGCCGAGGCTAGTGGAGCCACCTGCTTTAGGGCCGATTCATTCCGAACCGATGGTCGGCGGATTGCATCATCGCTACTATCGAAAAGCTGCTTAGAAGCCTTTTTTCTAATGCCCTTCTTTTATGCATGGGATGAATGCGCTTGGAAATGAAATAATTCCCTTACAGACCAGATCTCTTCTCCGGTTTATTCTCGTAAATCGTTTTTACCACAGGACGATCATTCTGTTTTAAGCAGGATGAACATTAATTATCGGTCGGATAGCATTTTTGGAAGCGACACGACGTTGACACCGCTGTTTCTATATCATTTCATGAGCAACATTTTTCGTGTCTTGGTGAAACTCTCGGATGTCATCCGGTAGAAATACACGCCGGACGCGACTATTTGTCCGCGATCATTGCTTCCGTTCCAGGTGACTGTCTTTTCACCTGGCCCTTCGGTGCCATCCACCAACGTCCGTACCAACCGCCCGGCCACGTCGTAGACCCGAAGAGTAACGTCACCTCCGCCCGCAGGCACGTCGTAGCGAATCGTTGTCATCGGATTGAAAGGATTGGGGACATTTTGATATAGCGCGTACGAACGTGGAATCACCGGTTCGGTAACCGCCGTCATTGTCCCGGCCGATGCCGGGTCGCTTTCGTTTCCCACGAAGTCGCACGCGGTGATCTTGTAGTAGACATTCCAGCCGTCGTACACAGGGTCGGTCCAGTTCGCCGCCGTGGTGTTGTGCACTAGGTCCGTTGGTGCCGGAACAAAGTCGGGATCGTTCGAGCGGTACACACAAAAGTACTGGAAGTCCTCGTCCGGACACGGATCCCACGAAAGCTGGTTGCCGCTGCCCGTGTTGTAGGCGACGGCGAAACCCTCGGGTACCGCCGGTGCGATGTTGTCCAGCGAGTAGCCGCTGTCCGGTTCGCTGATATACCAGATCGACGGCGTGGTGGTGTGCGCCGTTACGACGAACACTGAATAATTCGTTCCTGTCCCCGACGAATCCGCGACGGTCGGCACACGGGCAACGTAGTTGTCCTGTTGAATCGCGGGTACGCTCAGTACCAACTCCCACGTGCCCGGGGGGAACGAAGAGGCAGCAAGACCCGGGCTTGACTGGATGTAGGTTTTGCCCTGGTGTGTGATGACGGGCAAGCCTGCTAGCTGCGGTTTTTCGCCCGAAGCGCCCTTTCCGGGCTCGGAGATGGACATCGCGCTCAGTGCCGTAAGTAAAGCCGGATTGTCCACTCTCTGCCAGATCCCATAGTCATCGATGGGCAGCGAGGTCTCGTCCGGAAAATCACGGCCCGACCGCGTAAAAAACGCGCGGACCCACCCGCCCTGGTCATCCGGTATATCCACAATCGAGTCGAGCAACGCCGCTTCGACTAACCAGTCGATCTCGAGATGTGTCACGGTGGGATTGACGCCTGGTGCAGCCTGCGTGAGCGTCGATCGCCACATCAGATCCGCCCCCCGAGTGGCCGGCTGGTTCCAGCTCCCATCGGGTTCGATTCCCTGCCAGCTCATGCCGCCATTGACGCTGAGTTCCCAGACGACGCTGTCCGTCTGTGTCGCCGTCAGCCGGGCCTTAACAATCGTGTCGTTCGATGCATTGATCGCGAGCGACCGGCCCACATCGTTGTACGGGTCAACCTCCCCTTGGAACACCTGGATCACCCAGAGTCCGGAGTTTCCTCCCGCTGTTACATAGGCGTAGTCGCCCGCGGCATAGACGCCACGGGCTGCGTCCGGGGTATCGTACGATCCCAACAGCGCCAGAGAGGCCGGATTGCTGATATCGATCACCTGGAGCCCGGGATGTCCATCCGCCACGAAGGCGTAGTCGCCCGAGACATAGACATCCAAAGCGATGCTCGGCGTATCGTACGATCCCAGGAGCGCGGGAGAAGCCGGGTTGCTGATATCGATCGCGTGGAGGCCCGAATCCCCATCCGCCACAAAGGCGTAGTCGCCCGATGCATCGACGCCGAACGCAAGCCCAGACGTATCGTACGATCCCAGGAGCGCGGGAGAAACCGGGTTGCTGATATCGATCACTTGGAGCCCGGAGGTCAAGTCCGCCACAAACGCGTAGTCACCCGAAACATCGACGCCTTCTGCAGAGCTCGGCGTAGAATACGATCCCAGGAGCGCGGGAGAGGCTGGATTGCCGATATCGATCACCTGGAGCCCGGAGCTCCCGTCCGCCACAAAGGCGTAATCGCCCGATACATCGACGCCCAGAGCAGATCCCGATGTATTGTACGATCCCAGGAGCACAGGAGAGGCCGGATTGCTTGTATCAATTACCTGGAGCCCGGAGCTCCCGTCCGCCACAAAAGCGTAGTCACCCGATACATCGACGCCCAGAGCAGTTCCCGGTGTATTGTACGATCCCAGGAGCACAGGAGAGGCCGGATTGCTCGTGTCAATCACCTGGAGCCCGTTCGTGTACCCGGCCACAAAGGCATGGTCACCCTCGACATGAACGTCCCGGGCGTCCGGCAAGCCGTACGATCCCACAGGTGTGGGAACAACCGTTTCGCTGATCGTGATCACCTGGAGCCCGTTCGTGTACCCGGCCACAAAGGCATGGTCACCCTCGACATGAACATCCCGGGCATCCGGCAAGCTGTACGATCCCAAGGGTGTTGGAGACGCCGGGTTGCTGATATCGATCACCCGGAGTCCGGAGTTTCCTCCCGCTGATACATAGGCGTAGTCGCCCGCGGCATAGACGCCACGGGCTGCGTCCGGGGTATCGTACGATCCCAACAGCACCGGAGAGGCCGGATTGCTGATGTCGATCACCTGGAGCCCGGGATGTCCATCCGCCACGAAGGCGTAGTCGCCCGAGACATAGACATCCAAAGCGGTGCCCGGCGTGTTGTACGATCCCAACAACGCCGGAGAGGCTGGATTGCCAATATCGATCACTTGGAGCCCGGAGCTCCCGTCCGCCACAAAGGCGTAATCGCCTGAGACATGGACGCCCTGGGCATCGCCCGGCGTATTGTACGATCCCAACAACGCCGGAGAGGCCGGATTGCTGATACCGATCACCTTGAGCCCGGAGGCTCCGTCCGCCACGAAGGCGTAGTCGCCCGCGGCATAAACGCCCTGGGCATCGCCCAGCGTATTGTACGATCCCAGGAGCGTCGGAGAGGCTGGGTTGCTGATGTCGACCACCTGGAGCCCGTAGGCCCCAAGGTTCCCATGCACCACAAAGGCGTGGTCGCCCGCGACATGGACGCCCTCGGCGGACAACCCTGGAGGATCGTACGTTCCCAGGAGCGCGGGAGAAGCCGGGTTGCTGATGTCGATCACCTGGAGCCCGTAGGTCCCGTCGACCACAAGGGCGAGGTCGCCCGAGACATGAACGCCCAGGGCTGTGCCCGGCGTATTGTAGCTTCCCACCAGCGTGAGGGAAAACGGGTAGAGCTTGAGTTCGCCCGCCACCGTGTCCCACCAGGCGGTCGTATTGAGCGTGTCCTTGTACTGTGCCGTTGTGAAGTCTTCTACATATCGGTGAACAACCGCTTCGGCTCGGATTATGCACGACACGGTCAGCGTCGCACATACAAGAATACTCTTAAGGCACGTTTGTTTTCGCACGGCTTCTCCTTTTCAGAGGTACCTCCATGTTAATTCCGACCAGCCTATATGACCTCGACGCTTTCTTTGGTTTTTTCGGGGTCTTTTTTATCTCAGCCGGTTCCACGAGTGGCTCAGCGAGTTTTGGGAAAAAAGCTCTTTACTTTCGCCGACGGATTCGCGCGTGTGATCGACAGCAACTCAACAGTACGTGCTGATATCCATAAACGAAGAAACCTTCGCTCTTATTCAGTGCCTGCCACTTTCTTCCAAGTTGATTTAGTTGCAGTGAACCCATACACGTTATCAGTCGCCCCGAAGCTGAAGATCATTCTGCTATCATCACGAGTCTCGAAAGCGCGTATCATATGTTATTACCTGAATGTTGAGGTTCGGTGCTTAACATCTTTGAAGTAGTCACAATCTTCACATTCTGTTTCGCAAAACATCTTCACGTACCCGAGTTCCTTGGGAACGGGGTTCATCTCATAGCAGTATCTGGCGCGAGTCTTGCGAACCAGGCAATTCCGGCATACCTCTATTGACTTTCCTTGTCTTGAATGGAATTCCCAACAATACGGGAAGGTGTTTCGTGTGGGCGTTGCCTCTTCAACAGAGTCCGGTGAGGCAATCCGTGAGAGCAGTTTGTCTAGTGTTTCTTTCCGAATGCGATAGTGTCCCCCCAATGTCCGGCCTGCGGGAATCTTGCCGGACTTGATCCAGTTGAGGACGGTATCGGGTGTAATGCCGAGTAATCGTGCCGCTTGGAATGTGGTGTAAAGCCTCTTGCTCATAACAACCAAGGGATACGGAGTATTCGGAACATTCGGATTATCATGAGTTTATCATATTAATAGTTGGATTTCAAGCGCTAAGATCACGGTCAACAGCGTTGCAGCGGCCGGGGATCTGGCAGGCGAGCGAGCCGCGGACTCCAACTTACCCGAGCGGCCTTGTTCTCTTTTCGAAAAGGGTAACAACCGGACCCCAGATGGCCATTTTGTGTTAACCGGATTAGTCAGCGATGCTCAGAATCTGAGAATCTGAGAGCGATTGGGGTCGATTCAAGGCTGAAAATTGGGTCCCGTTTGATACCCTCTTCAAAACTGAGAACGCGCTTAAATCCGACCAGCTGCAAATCCCTTTGATTTCCGCACATATACGCAAGCGTGAGAGGACGGAGAGAGCGGAGTTGGCGTTAACCGGAGGGGCGGTAGTTCCCACCAGAAATAAACTGGCTCCCCGGCAGTAACCCTCCTCGGAATGTTCTCTGTTTTTCGGGAGCCCCCAATTGGGCGATATGGGGGTTTTTGTGTTAACCGAGAGCGCCGTCCGACCTGGGATCGCTGTCGGCTTGCCGCTAATATAATGAGTGCGATGGATGCGGCAAGTGACTGCTTTGCAGCACGATCGAGTTTTCGGACAGTACGGGTTTCAATCATTTGGGGAGTATAACAGGGGTTTGGTAAGTGGTGCGGTCACAGTGCGTTCGAATCTTCGGACACTACGGGCTGGGTTAATTAATCAGCGCCTCAATTTGGCGCTCCCATTCATCCATGATCTCTTTGAAACGGGGAAGTTCGCGAAGAGGGGCTAGATCGGGGTCAACGCGAGCCCACCAGAGCTCCTGGTGGCCCCTCTCAATCGCGGTCTGCAGCCAGTCGAGCGCCGCTTGCGTGTCGCCTGTAAGCGCGTATGCGGCGGCTGCAAGGTAAGCGACCTCTGCCAACTCCGGCTCGAGTTTGACAGCATACTCGATCTCGGTCCTGGCCCTCTGCGGATCCCCTAGGCGTGCAGCCGCCAGCGCTCCGTAGATGCGCGCTATACCAAGGCTCCACCATATGTAGCCACCCCGCGCGGCACGATCTGCCAGGAACTGAGCCATACGAAGTTTTGCTACCGCATCGGGTGACCCAGTTGCGGCCGCCATCTGGGCCCGTTGGTAGAAGCATTCGACATAGAAGTTCCGGTGGTTGGCACCAGCAAGCATGTCCAGAGCGTCTTGCTTTCGGTCAAGGGCGTAATAGAGCCTGGAGAGAAGCGGGAGGTATATATTGCGTTCGTACTCGCTTATCCTCGTTTCATACGCGGTTTCAGCAAACCGCAACGCGCGTTCCAGCCTTCCTTTTGTGGCCTCAATTGCTGCCCACATCAATTCATACTCTGGATCGCGAACCCTCACTTGCACGTCGATCGCTCTCAACAGCTCCTCGGCCTTTTCCAAATCACCCGCCCGACGGTACGCTTTGGCTTGTTCTAGTTTGAGATCCGTTTTCCACGTAATTTCCTGGCTCTCGAGAGCTTCGTCGATAACGCGCACGACCTTTTCAAAGTACCGCATTCGGAAGTAGTAGTGGTGAGCATGCCTAACCCAGGCTGTCATCATACCTTCCTCATGGAGACCGTCGATCAGCTGTTCGACGTCATCGAACCTGTCCAGATACATGAGGAGGGATATCAATCGTTGTCCGCTCTGGAGCCTGTCCCACTGGTCTTCGGTTTCGTTGCTCTTACGGAAGGTCCTGAGCGCCGCATCCGTATCGCCGGAAAACCACTGCGCCATTCCTAGCCAACGAAGGTTTCTGAGCGTCACCTGCGTGCGCGCCGATGACCTCTCCGTTTGAATATCCCGGACGTGGTTGAATGATTCCATGGCCTCCTGATACTGGCCCGAGAGACACTGATTCATCCCGAGTGAGACATAGAAGAATGGATCGTCCCGGCCGTACTTATCTGCCGAATCCCGCAGGATACCCAGATACTCCTCGGCACGCATCTGGAAGGTCAGGGCATCGTTGAGCATTTCGTAGGGGTCCCGCCGCCACAATTCCAGCCGTCCAGGAGTTTGCTTTACCGCCTCAGCGGCCACTACCTCAGCGCTGTCAAATCGCGCGCGGTTCATCAGGGTCATAGCCAATTCCGCTCGGATGCTCGGGGAACCCGGACTCATCTCCAAGGCGAGTCGATAGTAATCCAGGGCTTTTCCGGTGTCGCCAAGGGTTCCGTACAGATCGCCCGCGTAGCTGAGCACCCGGCTCGAGTTCGGGCGCATCTCCAGCGCCTTGCCCAGGGCGGCCAGAGCCGCCTCGCGGCTGGCTTGCTCGTCAAATCGATAGGTGTGGGCCTCGGCCAGCAGTAGATGTGGCCAGACTCGGTCCGGGTTGTGGGTCATTGCCTCATCGATGACGGCCAGCGCGGCCGGGAAATCGCCCTTATACCAGGCCATCAATCCATATAGAAGTTCGTAGGCCTCCTGGTGATAGGGATATCTATCGACGAAGCCGCGGAGCAACTTTTCCGCTCCCTCGATATCCCCGTGTTCCCAATACATGATACTCACGAGCTCGTCGTAGCTTCGACCGCGATCCGGTCGCACTTCGATGGCTCGCCTGAATAACCTCTCCGTCTCGTCTTGATCCTCGAGGTCATAGTACACCGAGGCCAAATCGTAGAGTGGCCGATCGTGCTCCGGATTCAGCTCTGCGGCATGCTGGAAGGCCACCTTCGCGGAGTCCGTCGATCCTTGCTTCCGGTACACCTCTCCCTTGCCACAGAGCCCTTCAACACTCGGTCTGATCTCAAGAGCCCGGCCGAACATATCAAGGGCGCGCGATCCTTCACCCCTGAGTTGATGTATCTCGCCGAGGCGCAAGTACGGCTCATCCCAGTCAGGACGAAGGCTCCTGGCTTTACGGGCGGCCGCCAGCGCACTCATATAGTCTTCTTTTTCGATTAGCACTTCAGCTTTGGATTCGTAGGCCTCAGCAAGAGCGGGCTCAAGTTCAAGAGCGTTCTCGATAAGTCGAGCCGACTCATCCAGCCAGTGTTCATCGTAGTCGTAACGTTCCTTATACCGCTGCACATAGGCATCCGCCAGGCCGGCCATGGCCAGTGGATATTCAGAGTCGATAAGCAAGGCTTTTTTGAATTCCTTCTCTGCTAACTCGTTGTCCCTCGCGGTCGTCCGATAGTAGAAGTGGCGGCCCTTAAGATAATGCTCGTATGCTTTCGCATTCTCAGTTGGCTTCTCTTCGAGAGCGATTTTCTCCGACGGGTCTAACTCGACTTTGAGGGCAGCCACGATTTTCAATGAGATTTCGTCCAAGAATCCAAAGACGTCGCTGAACTCGCGATCAAACAACTCAGACCAGATTACATCGCCACTCGATGCATCGATGAGCTGGGGCGTGACACGAACTTGCTCCCCGCTCTTGAAGAGCGAACCACCCAGGGCAAACTGAGCCCCGAGTTGAGTAGCCACCTCCTTGGCTGATAGATCTTTCTTGCGAAGCCTCCGGATATCATCGCTACTGACAACACGAACGCTGCCCAGCTTCGACAGCTTTACACTAATACCCTCAGAGAGTCCCACAGCCAGGTGGTCGGCTTCTTCACCGCTGATGATATCGAATTCAACCACGGCCAATGTTTTCGCGATCACGGGACTCGGCCCACGATTGAGCATGACCACACTCGTCGTAACGGCGGCAATGACGAACACCACAGAAAGTCCCAACGTCATGCGCTTAACTCTTCTGCTACGAGGTAGAGTAACCTTTAAAGTTGCACCAGTTTGCACTTTCTGAAGATCCGATAGAAGCGCAGTAAGGTCCGTGTAGCGATCATCCGGTTTCTTCTGCAACATCTTCGCGACGATCGAGTCAAGTTCGGCAGACACCTCCGGTGTTAGGTCACTCGGTGGCTCAACGTCTTGATTCATGATCGAATAGACCATCGCCGCCTCATGATCTCCTTTGAATGGGGTCTTTCCGGTTAGCAGCTCGTAAAGGACTACCCCTAGCGACCAAATGTCCCCCCGATGATCGACTTCCTCACCCCGCGTCTGCTCAGGAGACATGTACGCAAGCGTTCCCACCGTCGTCCCTGTCCTCGTCAGCTTTGTCATCTCCGCTGACTTTGCCAACCCGAAGTCCATGATCTTCGCCTGACCTTCGCCGGTTACCATTATGTTGGCGGTCTTGATGTCCCGGTGGACGATGCCTTTTTCGTGCGCTCTCTTTAATCCTTCAGCTGCCTGCGTGATGATGCCAATAGCTTCGGCGAGCTTCAGAGGTCCCGGTTCGACTCTGCTCTTTAGGCTCTCACCTTCCACGTACTCCATCGCGATGAACGATTGGCCTTCTCTCTCGTCAATCTCGTGAACCGTGCAGATGTTGGTATGATTTAGTGCTGCAGCAGCCTGGGCTTCGTGGACAAAGCGGATTTTCTCTTCTTTCGTGCCGAGAGCTTGAGAGGATAGAAATTTCAAGGCAACGGTGCGTTTGAGTTTGGTGTCCTCGGCTTTGTAGACCACACCCATACCGCCCTCGCCGAGCTTTTCGAGGATCTTGTAGTGGGATATGGTCTGGCCTATCATGTCAAAGGCCGGTCTTTTTCAGTAACTCATTGTACTGTAAGTTGGGTAAATGAACGCCGTAGAAGGGATAAACTTTCACCCACGTCAACAACGGATCCCTTTCTACGTAGGCTTTTTCAAAATAATCAAACGCCTCGTCAATCCTGCCAAGGCCGATGAGGGTGTGGGCCTGGTGCACTGGAGAAACGTACCGCGTTTTTGCCAGTTCGTTCAGAATGTCGAGGATTCTCAAGGCATCTTTGTCTCGACCACACGCCCCGTAGTAATATCCGAAAAACCCAAGCGTGAAAGGGTGTTCTTTAGCAGACGCTTCGACCCGGCTTATTATCCGGACTGCTCTGTCACACATGCCATTTTCAGCATAAGGCCAAACGATCCACCCGTTCGCTATCAGGAAGTTAGGGTCTAATTCCAGGGCTCTCTTGTAGTTCGCGATGCTCTCGTCGTACCGTTGAGCAAAATAATACAAAAGCCCAACGATCGCATTTATAATTAGCGATAGCGGGTCCAAATCCTGAGCTTTCTCTGCCTCAGATATCCCCTCATCATGTCTACCCGTAGCAGTGAGGCAGAGGCCATACCACTCATGAGCCGTTGCGTAGGTCGGGCTAAGCTCGATAGCGCGCTTGAATTCGTTTTCTGCTGCGGACCAGTCCCAGTCATAAAATGTTCTCGCGAAGCCCAGCGACGCGTAGGCCTCGCCCAGTGTGTCATCGATCTCGAGCGCCCTTGTCGCTGCTTTTTTTCCCTTCGGAAACGCCTCTCTCGGTGGGAGATAACCAAATATGCCCATGAGGTTGTACGTATCGGCAACCCCCACGTGGGCGAGCGCGTAATCGGGATCTTTATCGATTGCCTGGCGGAAGCACTCCATAGCCATCTTCATGCCGCCTTCGTGCCGACGATTCCAGAAGTAGAGACCCTTGAGATAGAGATTATGGGCTTCCTGGTCAACGGTATGACGCTTTATGAGCCCGCTTTTCTCCTCCCCGAGGAGTTTGACCTTGAGTTTATCCACGATCGCCAACGATATCTCGTCCTGGATCGCAAAGATATCATCGAGATCCCGGTCGTATTTCTCCGACCAAATGTGAAACCCGTCTTCGACGTTTATGAGCTGTGTGGTTATGCGGAGCCGATTGCCTGCTTTGCGAATGCTGCCTTCCAGCACAGTTCTTACTTTGAGTTTTTCGCCTATCTTATAAATATCACTGTCGCGATCCTTGAATTGAAACGCCGAGGTCCGCGCCGCCACACGCAACCCTTTGAGTTTGACCAGTGCGTTTATGAGTTCCTCCGCGATGCCTTCACAAAAATATTCCTGGTCTCTCTGTGAGCTCATATCTCTGAATGGAAGCACTGCGATCGAAGGCTTGGATTCTTGTGTGCTTGCTTTCGTTCTGATTGTTCCAGGTCGTTGGATCTGTGTAATTGATTCCAGGTCCCGCTTCAGCGCTTCGGCGCTCTCGTACCGTTCCTTCGTGCTTTTCGCGAGGGCTTTCTCGATAATCTGTTCGAGCTTCTTGGGCACATCAGAACACCGGCTCCTTATCGACGGCGGCTCCTCATTTATTATGCGATATATTGTTGCTTGCTCGTAGTCGGCCTGGAAGGGCAGTTCGCCCGT
>JABAOH010008440.1_pt1 | contig 16651 bp, 16 predicted proteins | sample 7062181 | NCBI WGS metagenome assembly JABAOH01 (sample SAMN14538630, study PRJNA623070) | marine sediment metagenome | biome: marine biome [ENVO:00000428]; feature: marine pelagic biome [ENVO:01000023]; material: deep marine sediment [ENVO:00002113]; isolation source: pool of 5 deep marine...
AAGGCATACGGCGAAATCAGAAAGATATGGTTCAGAGGCATCCGATACAGAAGAGATACCGGATCAGATAAATAGTTCACCAAGTTGTATCACAGTTATTTATGGTTCAAAACGATCATACTTGTTTTTAGAATTCCATAGGCGAGTCAACCAGAAAATGAGCGAGGCGAAAAAACACGGGGTACTAAGAGCGATTGAACGATACTTTCGATTGGTTTTGATGGAGGCCTATGGTTATGAAAAGGCGGGGAATGTAGCGGTTTTAGCCCTATGGCGCGGAGAGGAAGTTGAGGTTCAAGTGCCAAAGCGTTTTGTTGGGATGTGTGTTGGACGTGGCGGCGACAATATAATGAAAGCTCAGAAAGACTTTAGGGTGAAAATATCCGTCCGATCGCCAGATAAAACCTAGAGTATCAATTAACTTGAGAAAAATTTGAGGACGGTGAAGAGCTGATCAATATCGCTGCTATCATCTTTCCGAGGAAGTAATCTGCGTTTAATATTTTCTAAGCGTTCTTATCTGAATAGTGAGGGATTCGACGGCATTACAAATTACGAACGTAAATTTTAAATAAACATGTCAATCACAGTCAAAGTTATAATGATGTAGGCAAAAGAAATTAAAATACAGTTAACGGGATATCCTCCCTATTCAAGCTATACCATAAACCCTTCAAAGGAGGTGGCTTTAGCACTCAATCAAAAAAAGATTGGCCGGGCTACCGTGAGGACACTCATTTTGCCCCTTTCTTTTGGGAGAGCATTCGATATACTAAGGAGGGATATTGACACACATTGTCCAGACGCGATCACAAGCTTAGGCCTTTTACCGTTTACGTTTGCCATACAAATAGAGAAGTTTGCGGTAAACATCCTTGATACCGAAGGATATCCGGACGAGGATGGTTTAGCACCACGGGACGAACCCATCATAAAAGAGGCACCAGCTGCGTATTTTTCTACTTTGCCTGTACGAAGATCGCAGAGAATTTGAGGAAATCGGGAATACCCGCCGTTATTTCTTACTCGGCTTGCCCTCACTTGTGCAATTGGACATTGTACAACGTCCTCCACTACTTTTCACAGCGTGAATGGAATGTTCCAGCTGTTTTTATTCATCTACCTTTGTTACCACAACAAGTTCCACCCAACATACCGTCATCGGTTGTTCAACAGTGCACTCCGAGCCTTCCGCTGGAAGTCATGTTAAAAGGTCTCCAAATAGCCATAAAGACCATCTCAGAAACCTTATATACCTCTTAATCTGAACTGAGGTGTAAAAATGAACGAACTGATCAATGCGTTTTTAGGTGTTCTAGTAGGTACCTACATAGCAGGCTCTATCTACTCTTTGATAGCTATGGGACTCTCCATGCTCTGGACAACCGTTAACCTAGTGAATTTCGGTCACGGGGCGGTTCTCGTCACAGGAGCATATGTCGCATGGTTTTTCGCAGTAGCGACGGGCTTCCCTCCTTTAATGGTCTTGGCGATACCGGTGATGTTCCTTTTCGGTCTATTGATTGACCGTGGGGCATTCAGAATAATACGATACCAAGAAGATGCGGGTCTACGCTTAATTCTAGTTACACTATCCATGGCAATTGTATTAGAGCAAACGTTATATGTGGTGTTTAGTGGTGTGTACAAGCGGATACCCATTATCCTGGCTGAAGGTAGTACTACCATTGGCACTGTATCGATTTTTAACCACTATATTGTCGCCGGCTTGGTCGCCATACTGGTCCTAGTAGTTACGTATCTAATTCTCACTCGAACTATTACGGGGATAGCTATAAGATCCATAGGGCAGAATATGCAGGAAAGTTTAGCTGTAGGTGTCAATGTGGAGCGCTCGTACTCTTTGACCGTTGCTGTGGGGTTCGCATTAGCAGGCGTCGCTGGAATGCTGTTAGGTTCTATGTATTCGTTCAACCCAGTCTTCGGGAGAGCCCCTCTCCTGATAGGCTACATAATCACTGTGTTGGGTGGGTTAGGAAATATCAAAGGCACAATATACGCTTCATATCTCGTAGCGGCGATCGAAAGCTTAACCCTCTTCCTCATAGGAGGAGCCTGGCGGATCGCTATTCCTTTTATGATGATGATAATCATATTGATCATTCGACCCCGCGGGCTCTTTGGTATAAAAGAAGAGGCGAGATGATAGATGGGTCGATACACCGTTGCTCTGACGCTAGGGGTATCAATCCTAGCACCGATCATTTTCATCGATAATCCTTTTATAGTAACATTACTGACGATATCACTTTACACCGCGGTAATAGCATCAAACTGGAATCTTTTGTTCGGACATACAGGAATCTGGTCCCTAGGACAGCTTGGTTTCTTTGCGATCGGAGCGTACGCATCGGCTTTTATGTCCAAAGGTTTGATCTTTCCGATTGCTGTATCCCCCTGGCTTGCTATACTCACGGGGCTTGGAATCTCAATTTTAATCGCCCTAGGTATAAGTTTTGTCACGTTAAGGTTAAAGGCGGGGGGCTTTTACTTCGCGATAGCCACACTGGGTTTCGCAGAGGTCGTTCGCGGATTAATTGTGACGATTTGGCCGGGAGTTGTATTTGACTTACCCCATCTTGGGGTAGGTGGCTTCAGCTTCGTGAGCAATAACTCAATAGGCTATTATTATTTATTCTTAATCTCGTGCCTCCTTTCTATAATTTCCCATAAGTATTTAATGTCGTCGTCCGTAGGTCGTGCAGCTATAGCTCTGAGGGACAGCGAGCAGAGGGCGATAAGCCTCGGCGTCAAGCCGGTTAGAATAAGAATGCTCATGTTTGTAGTAAGCGTTGCCTTCACCTCTATTATAGGCAGCTTCTATGCGCATTACACCAACAGCGTTGGCCAAGCCATCCTTGGGTTTGATGTCTTCTTGATGTATTTCATCATTTTAGCTTTTGGAGGCATCGGCACTTTTTATGGACCAGTAGCAGCCTCATTCCTATGGATATTCATAGACTTCTTTCTACGTCTCTATTTGAAGCAGTTGAGGCCCATCATAATGGGCCTCATGGTGATACTGAGCCTTCTCTTTCTAAAGAAGGGGATAGTAGGACTTTGGGAAAAGATCAAACCTCGACTTATGAGTTTATGAAAGAGAGACAAGAAGGACTCGTTATACGTAAGGAAGCCTACAAAATTGCTAGATACTGTGATAACACTGAGTGACCACTCGTTCGGGTCGCATAACATAAAGTTTATAAGTAGTAAATTAAATCACTGAGTATTTATACGAGGTGTGAACTTATGGAAGAAGAAAAAGAAAGAATAAACAGACGAGAATCCTTAAAGCTTATCGGTGCTGGCGTAGCAGGGTTAGCCGTTGGTGGCGTAGCTGGCTGGCAACTTGCACCACCCAAAATAGTAGAAAAAGTTCCTACACCAGAAGAACTTGAGCCTATAAGGGTAGGCGCCGGAATTTTTCTAACAGGACCGTATGCGACTGAAGGTGAACACATGGTTAACGGAACTAAAATGGCAGCTGAGGAGGCCGCCGAATGGTTCATGGGTGGAAGAAAGGTCGAGATCCACTACGCCGATCTTGGCGCGGTAACGCCCGACGAAGTTAAACGCGCGTTTGAAGAGTTCTCAGTTCATAAAACCCACTTCAATATGACTCACTGGGGCTCATATGGTCCTGGGTGGGACGCAACGCTAAAAACAGGCATCCCATTAATAACAGGTGACACGCCTCTAGGTTTCTCAGATTACATAGAGGCCCATCCGGAGATACGTATGGTCGACACATACTTTCCTGTTGGAACAAAAATATACCAGACTACATACCTAGACTTTCTTGATTGGCTGCAAACAGAGGGATTGTGGAAGCCTCGCCACACACCACCCACTATGTACATTGTTCACAGCGACTTCGTATGGGAAGCAGACTACGCTAAGGTGTTGCGTTCCGTTGCCGAGCCAAGAGGATGGAAGATAGTTGGCATGGATATGACCCCTGCGGGCACTGTAGATTATACTGCCGTACTATCAAAAATTAGGATGGCCGATCCAGATGTTATAACCGCTACTTACATAGGTCCCACCGACACGACAATCTTTGCGTCTCAGTTCACAGCAAATCCAACGAAAGCATTGCTTTTCGACACAGTGGGTTATGAAGTTCCCGAGTCAATTGAAGCACTGCCTAATCCTGAAACCCAGCTGGGCGTGGTATGGTGGGCTTGTGGCCCCACTATGATTGAAGGACCTCGCTATGATAAATTCAAGGAGAAATACATGACCCTCTACGGAAAGGAACCCCACTATTGTTCCACGCATACATACGACTCACTTAACATAGGTCTTAAGGCTATCCAATTCGCCGGTTCAACAGATCCGGAAAAGGTCTACGACGCCCTCTTTGAAATATCACATCAAGGTATCGAAGGTCGATGGGTATTTGATCGAGAACTAAAGATGTCATATGAGTATCTATGTCCAAACCAGATTAGACAGGTCCAGATAAGAGACGGAAAAGTCACTCAGTATAATCCGATTTACCCGCCTAAAACCGCCACAAGGAAGTTTGAACTGCCGCCATGGCTATAGAGCTCGAATGCATAGATGTTGCGAAGAGTTTTGGCTCGTTAAATGCATTAAACGGCGTGACGTTTAAACTCAGCGGATGCATCGTCAAAGGGCTCATAGGACCCAACGGATCCGGAAAAACAGTTATGCTCAACGTGATCACCAAAGTACCGTACGGACTGGACGACGGTAAAATCCTCTTAAACGGCAGAAGCATAGTAAACCTGAAACCATCACAGATCTGTAAGTTGGGAATCAGTAGAACCTTCCAAACAATTAGCTACTTTCCTACCTTGACAGTGGAGGAAAACCTTCTTGTAGCCGCCGATGCTTTGGGAAAAGACCGTGAAATCGTTCAAAAAGCGCTTGACTCGACAGACTTACAAGGAAAAGAGAAACTTAAAGCAGACACCCTCTCTTTTTTTGATTTGAAGAAACTAATGCTAGCTGCAGCTTTAAGTCACGACCCAAAACTTCTATTACTCGATGAACCTCTGGGAGGTTTAAGCGAAGATGAAGCGACGCAAACACTAGATATGATCAAACGGCTCAACGAAAGCGGACGAACCATTCTTATCATCGAGCATAAGATAAGAGAACTGGTAGACGTATGTGACGAGCTGATGGTTTTTCATATGGGAAAAGTCATAGCTGATGGAGAACCGAGTCAGGTGATCTCTATGGAAAAGGTCCTCGAAGCATATTTCGGAGGTAAACCAAGTGCTCAAAGTTGAAGACATTAGCGTTTCATATGGTCCAGTTAAAGTGCTTTCAGGAATTTCGCTGGATGTAGATGACGACGAGGTCTTGGCAGTAATCGGGCCCAATGGACACGGAAAGACAACACTCCTGAAATCTATAGCTGGATTACTTGCTCCCAATTTAGGGGAGATATGGTTTAATGGCGAGAGAACAGACAAGCTATCACCGCATGAGATCATTAAACGGGGAATTGTTTTGCTGCTTGAAGGGGGAGGATACCTACCCAACTTGACTGTTATCGAAAATCTGAAGCTCGGAGCATATACACAACGTAACAAAGTCAAGGAGAGGCTCGAAAGAGTTTATACGATCTTCCCTTGGTTGAGAGATCGATCAAACCAACTTAATTGGACCTTAAGCGGAGGAGAGAGAAGAATGCTCGCTATCGCTCGATGCCTGATGAGTGATAGCCAATTGCTATTATTAGATGAGCCAACGTGGGGTGTTGCCTCAAAAGTACAAAGCGAAATCGCTGATGTCATAAGAAGAGTTCGAAGTGAGGGAAACAGTTTCCTAATCTCAGAATCAAATCTACCATTCGCGAGTCAACTGGCCGATAGGGTGCTCCTCCTGAAAGACAACACGATAACTCCTTTGGACAAAGAAACAATCCGCGAAAAAATGATGCGCTACCTCTAAGTATGAAAACTTCCATAAAGCTGATAGAAACTGTAATCGGAATTGTCCGCCACTTTTTTTTGATTTAGTAAATTATATAATTAGCGGTTTATAGAGCTCTTGGAATTGTAATAAAATATATCGGTTGTGAGAAATTGGGACTACATACCCTTGCAACAGTAAATATGCGATGTGAAGCGGATAAAGAGAAAAATCTGCAAAAATATACAAAATTTATTGAGGAGGCCGCTGGCAAAGGCGCCGCTCTTTTAGTTTTACCTGAGCTCTCTCTACAAGGCTATCTCTGGGGTCCTCGACCTTATTGGGTTAGACCACCAGAGGAGTTAAAGTATTTCTATGATAGCGCTGAACCCATTCCTGGTCCTACCACTGATCTATTATCAGATTACGCAAAGCGATACAACATGTATATTGTGTTTGGTATGGCTGAGGAAGCACCAATCTCCGTGCTATATAACTCCGCTGTTCTCATAGGGCCAGAGGGCGTCATAGGCGTTTATAGAAAGGTACACATTCCAGCAGATGAGTTTCATGTTTTTAAAGGTGGAACCGAACTTCCCGTTTTTGATACAACTGTCGGGAAAATAGGCATGATCATATGTTATGACAAGTGCTTCCCCGAGTCATCAAGATCTCTCGCCCTTCAAAACGCTGAGATAATTTGTATGCCTACGGCTTGGCCAATGACCGGAAAGGATCCATCAAATGACTATTCAGGTTATATCTACGATTTGTTTGACAGAGGCCGCGCAGCAGAGAATCAAACCTGGTTTATATCATCCAACCATGTTGGCACCGATCCAATCGCAAAGTGGGATTATTATGGCCATAGTAGAATAGTGGCTCCTAATGGTGTTGTAGTAGCTGAGTTAAGCAATAAAGAAGGTTTGATCACAGCTGAGGTGGACGTTAAAGGCGAAGTTTTGAAGGCCAGAACAGAGTCTTTCTTTAGCCTCAACCTTATTAAAGACAGGGTACCTGAAGTCTATGAGATCATTTCTGACCGGTCAAAGTACTATCCGCCTAGCCACTACAAAAAATAGAGGGATTTCCATATACAGTCATATATTTGTCCGATTCTAGAAATTCAAGCGCGCTCTTTTCTAACCCTTTAACAGATAATCTAAAGTAAAAACCCAACAGGCCGTAAGAGGCCGTCTGGTGGATAACAAATAGATAGATAGGCGTGCTTACCTCATAGAATTCGTAGTTCCGGGACGTGCTTCGTCAAGTATTCACATCCATCTCCAGTTACCACTAGAGTCTCTTCGATCTGGAGACCCCCAAACCCAAACTCGTAGTAAGGTGTCTCGATATCGAAAACTATTCCCTCTTCCAGAGGAGTGTTGTCAACCGGTCCGAGAAGAGGTACATCATAGCACTCTATGCCTATACCATGGCCGACGTGATGACGTCTATAGTGGGGTATGCCAGACTTCTTAACAGCCTCCACTGCGACCTTGAAAATCTCAGAGGCCTTAACTCCAGGTTTTGCAGCCTCGGCAGCCACCTCTAGGCCCTCAACCAGCGCCGCATAATATTTTCGCTGCTTCTCTGTAGTCTGACCGAGCACTGCTACTCTGGCAATGTCTGAGTAGTAGTTCTGGTAGATGCAACCGCCATCAAAGCGGACGATGTCTCCTCTCTTTATCTGGTAATCGGTGTTAACGGAGTTGAAGGCGCTGTGATGACCACAATGGAATACTGAGGGGATGGGCTTGGCCCCCTCTCTGGCCAGTATGATCTCAAATTCCTTTTGTAGATCTAACTCGCTCACTCCTTCTCTAACTATGTTGAAGGCAGCTTCCACCGCTCTTTCAGAAATATTTGCAGCTTTTTTCAAAAGTTCGACTTCTTTCTCGGTCTTTACCATCCTTATCTCTCTTAGGATGGAGTAGGCCTCCTTCAGCTGAGCCCTTGGCAGCCTAGCTTTGAGTTCTTCCCAAGTCGGATGAGTAATGCCCCTCTCATCGATACCCAGCGTCTTGTCGTGAAGACCCTTTTCTTCCAGCGTCTTTACCAACGCCTCAATATGATTGGCCTCAACTTTAGTGCCTCTTATTAGGCTGTAGAGTCGCTCCTCAGCTTCAGTCAGATCTTCAGTCTCGGGGGGCTCAATGTAAAAGGTTCCATAACATCGGATTTCCTTTATCCACGGCTGGGTGTCCGCAACCACGTCTAAGTCGCCAATCGTGGATACGATGGCTGCATGACCGTCCCGCGGCAAGACAACGTAGACAGGGACATATTTCAACATCCATTGGTTGAGGCTCCAGTGGTCACCCACATATACCACATTCTCAGAGGTAGATGCCACCAAAGCATCAAGTCCGTACTTGTCCATCTTTTCATAGGCTCTATCAAAATTCAGAGGCATATCACACACCTCACCTATTCGATAACGTGTTTGAGGAATTATAATAACTTAACTTCATAAACCTAAAAGCCTTATTGTGAATCTCTAAGGCTATCTTTTTTCGAGAAGTCTCCCATATCCTCTTATAGGGTCTTTTATTCTCACTGTGTTCAGCAGTCTGAACATGGTGGCCTGGTTGCTAGTCACCACAGGCTTATCTGTGTCTCTCTCTAGCATCTCAATAATCTCAATGGTTCGGAAGTCTGTGCAACTGATGAAGATTCCATCGGCCTCGTCGCTGATCTCTCTTGCAATGCTATAAGCCACCTCCGGAGGATACCTCCCTATCTTTAGCACTTCACTTGTGGTATGCTCTCTGAAGTCAATCACCGTGAAGCTCTGTTCCTTCAGAAACACTTTTAGTCTTTCATTTAAGTCTCTGGGATAGGGCGTCGCCACTCCAACCTTCTCTATGCCGAGGTGTTTCAACGCACTTATGACGGAGGTGCTTGGAGTCACAGCCGGTATCCCTGTGGCCTCTTCTATCTTCTTTATGATGCTTAGATCGTGCTGTATACCTTCAACGAAGCTCCCCCCTGTGCTCCCAAAAGAGATGGCGGAGACTCCTACCTGGGCAACCTCTCTTGCGGCCTTCTCAACCATCGCCAAACTGCTGAATTTCACCTCAAGATCCACAGAGAGAGGCTCTTCCGGGATGGACATCCGTGAGGCGTGAACGGAGACCCCATCGAGTTGTTGAGCCATCTTGTTGAATTCGGGCTCCATCACAGAGTTCGTGGCCGGAACCAAGAGGCCTAGCCTAGCTCTCCATCCATACATTCCTATCCACTTCTTCAACATGAAACGCTTACTATTGATGACCGTCCCAACGATTTAAGCCCCATGCGGTTTACTTGAAAAGACTGATTTATCTACTCTACCCATTAGAGTTGTAGTGGTCAATTCATCATGAAAGACTACTACCTGACCGGGAATGAAGCCCTAGCATACGGGACCTATGAAGCAGGAGTCAGAGTCGCCACAGGCTATCCCGGATCTCCGGTGACAAGATTTCTAGAGTATCTAGTAGATATCTCCGCCAGAGAGGAGATGTATGTAGAATGGTCGGCCAACGAGAAGGTGGCTTTCGAGGTAGCTTTGGGGGCCTCCATGGGTGGTAGCCGATCCACCGTCTGCTTCAAGTGCGTGGGACTGAACGTGGCTATGGACCCCCTCATGGTGGCAAACCTGGCTGGGGTGGTGGGAGGCTTTACAATCGTGCTGGGAGACGATCCAGGAGCGTGGTTCTCCCAGAACGAACAGGATGGGAGGACGTTGGCCCGCGCCGCCGAAGTACCGATTCTTGAATTCAGCTCACCCCAGGAGGCCTATGAAATGTCGAGATACGCCTACGACCTCTCAGAAAGGTTTGAGATACCGGTTTTGATCCGTGAGACGCGAGCTAGCAGCATAGAAAGGGGTAAGGTGAAGGCAGAAGGGAAAAGAGTTGAGAAGCCGCCTATACCTTTCTCCGAAGCCACCACTTGGAAGAATCTACCCATACGCCAATTGGACAAGCACATAGAGCTGCAAGCCAAGCTGCCTAAGATTACGGAGGAATTCAATGCCTCACCTTTCAACAAAATGTTAGTAGAGGGGCCCAAAGGTGTTATAGGTTCAGGATACACGGCCGCCACGGTTTCAAGGCTCCTCTCAGAAGTCCAAGAGGAGAGTCTGAGCTTTTTCAAGCTTGGCACCGTGTACCCTCCCCCAGAGAAACCATTGCAGAAGTTTCTATCATCTCTGAAGGCTGTCCTTGTCGCGGAAGAGGTTCAGCCCCTGGTTGAACAGTACACGCGCTCCCTTGCACATCGAAACGGGTTGAGTGTCCAAGTATACGGCAGAGAGACTGGGCACCTGCCCCGCGTAGGGAGAATCTTCAAGAGACACTTGTTGGAAGGGATAAAGCGATCTCTAGGCATAGAGCTCCACGTAAGCATTTCCAAGGAAGAGGGTTTGCGACCAAAGAGTCCACTGGAAGCTGAGCTGCCTCCAGAGTGTCCTTACTACCAAGCCTTTGAAGCCTTCTCTGCGGCGTTAAGAGATGACCCGGAGGAGAGGCCCATTTTCATAGGTGATGAAGGTTGCCTCATGAGGCTGAAGAACGAGCCTTTCAAGATGTTCGACTCGAAGTTCTGCATGGGCGCCAGCATAGGTATGGCCGAAGGTCTTGTGAAGGGAGGGGAGAGGCGTAGAGTAGTGGCCCTAATGGGGGACTCTTCCTTCTTCCACTCAGGAGTATCAGCCTATATGGACGCCGTGGCCAATGACGCCGACATCGTTATCATCATCATCGACAACTACACCACCGCTATGACAGGCTGTCAGAGCAACCCAGGTTCAGGAATGGACGCCCGTGGAGAGGACAGGGTCAGGGTTCATCTCGAGAATATACTGAGCGTCTCTGTTTTGAAGAATTTCTATGTCCTGGACGCCTTTGGAGATAAGGAAGAGCTGGCCTCAGCTTTTAAACAGTGTCTTGAGAGCCAAGGTTTGGCCGTAATGCTCATCCAGGGAGCCTGTGTAAATCTGATGCGGCCTGGTAGCTGCCCTTAGGGGACTCAAATTAAATTTTGAGATTTAGGTATGGTTTATAAATATCTGGAGAGTTTTGGGAGATCCCCTTTTCTCTTCTTAGCTGAGTATATGAGGGCATTGGCGTAAAGGATAGTGAACTGAGTCACGTCTTCCGCCGATATCTCCAGGTCGAGAGCCTCCCTAGAGTAGAACGTCACAACACTATCTTCGAACTCAGGGCTGTATCGCTGGAGGAAGTAGTAGATCTCCAAGATCGGCAGAGGTCTGAACGCGATCACCCACTCAGTGGCGTCATCGATCTTGCAGTCAACTACCTCACCTCCCACGAACTCCGCTATCGCCTCGACTTCGTTCTCCTCTATGAGGCGTAGTATTTTCACTCTTTGACTTAAAGCATTTTGCAGTTGTTTCTTGTGTTCCCTTCCTCCTTCGAATGCGTCTAGGCCTCTAAGTCTAGACTTATCCACCTTCCGCATATCTTCATCCTACCTTTGAGATTCCTTATTAGAGAGTCAATGATTGTATGTGAAGTATTTCCGCTACTTTTCATCCACTCTTCAATTTCTTAAGGAGCTCCTTAGCCCTATCCATTCTAACCCCTCTCTCCTCAATCATCGCCTGGGCCACCTTATCAATCAGATCCCCTGAGGCCCCGGCCATCACAGCTATGTTCCTCGCATGAAGCTTCATGTGACCTCTCTGTATCCCCTCTACGGCTAGTGCCCGAAGAGCGGCCAGGTTCTGAGCCAATCCCACAGAGGCCATGATTTCTGCCAGCTCTGTGGCGGACTGAACTCCCAATATCTTCAGACAGGCCTTGGCGACCGGATGCACCGCTGTGGCGCCCCCGATCAACCCAACGGCTAAGGGAAGCTCTATGCTGCCCACAAGGTCTCCATCTTTATTGGTTTCCCATACGGTCAGAGGGCTGTAAACACCATTTCTGGCCGCGTAGGCATGAGCACCCGACTCAAGGGCTCTGGTGTCATTACCCGTGGCGAGAGCCACCGCGACTATACCGTTCATGATACCCTTGTTGTGGGTGGCGCATCGGTAGGGATCGGCAGCGGCAAAAGCGTAAGCCTGGATTATACCCTCAACAACATTATGTCCCCCAACAGCCTCTTTGGCTATGATGGCCTTACTTCTCACAAGCCTCTTATCGGCCAGATTTGAGATGATCCTGAGGAGAACCCTGCCCTCTGATGCCCTCTCCACGATGGGAGCCACTGCCTCGGCCATGGTGTTGACGACATTCGCGCCCATAGCGTCTCTACAATCTACATGGAGTTCCGTGATGACCATAGATCCCCTGAAAGTCTCTATAACCTTGACGTCGAGGTCCTTGACTCCACCTCCCAAGGATACGAGCATCGGGTCCTGTTTGTTCGCCCTTTCCAAGATCTCTTCCTTTGCAGCTAAAATAGCCATCCTCGCACCGTAGGGATCGGCGATATCAACGGCTTGTATCTGTCCAATCATCACGGGTCCCGTGTTGCTGGTGGTGAACCCTCCTTTGACTCTGGCCATTTTAGCAGCGTTACTGGCCGCAGCGACCACCGAGGGCTCCTCGATGGCCATCGGGACGAGGTAGTCTTTCCCATTGACAAGAAAATTGACGGCGATCCCTAGGGGCACGGCGATAGCGCCTATGACGTTTTCGACCATCCTGTTGGCCAAGTCTAAGTTCAGTCCCCCCATAGATCGAAGCGTCTTGACTTCCTGCTCTGTGAGAGCCACGCGATCCCTCACCGCCTCGAGTCTCTCCTCTGGATTCAATTTGTAGAATCCAGAGATCTCTGAGGTTCTTTTCATGTCAATTCTCCCAAGATATGTTGGAGTTTTAGTATATATCCTTGCGACTTGTTGGGAGATAGAGGTGATTCATACGAAACATAGAAATAGAGGGATCTTCCCATCGATTCTTTGGTGAGTGGAATGCCCGTGGTAATAATTAATTGGCTGGAAGGTAGAACGACCGAACAGAAGAGGAAGATCTCTGACGTGATCACCAATACTATCGTTAATGAGGGAGGCACTAAACCCGAGTCGGTGACCATCATCTTCAATGACTTGTCCCGGACCGACGTCGCTAAGGCCGGGAAACTCTACTCGGACCAGTGACTAACCTAACGTTGAAAAAAAATTCATAGTTCTGATGTAAAAAGAGCTAATCGAAGATCAAGATAATATACGCTGATGCCCAGACCTCGCCTGATATAGGTATGGTTGAGGCAGAGAGGCTGATCATCGAGGAGGAAGTGTAGATGTGAAAGAAGGTGGGGCAAATTAAGCATATTCAAAAAATGAACATCTTGATCTTCGATGAAAAGTGCACAGGTTGCAGAGCATGTGAATTAGCCTGCTCATTTCATTTTTCCAAGGCCTTTAACAGAAAAATCTCCGCCATAGAGGTGAAGCGATACGACTCGGAGGGAAGATTTGATATATTGATACATAAAGAACCAACAGGGAACAGACATGCGTGTAACCTTTGCAGTGGCGAGGCTGAGCCCCTCTGCGTCAAATACTGTACCATTGAGGCCCTACTCCTTGGGGGTGAATCTCCTTGAAGAATAATGAAGTTTATGGCTGGGCTGGCAAGATTCTTCGAGTAGACTTAGATAGCGGGCACACATCGAGAGAGCCAACCTTAAAATATGCAAAAAAATTTCTTGGGGGACGAGGGATAAACTGGGGCATATTGTACAGCGAGATCAAAACCGGAACTGATGCCCTAAGCCCAGAAAACATGATTGGAATTGGCACCGGAATCCTTACTGGTACCTTAACACCGGCTGCGTGCAGGTCCTCCCTCGACATGAAAAGTCCTTTGACGCACGCTGTAGGATCTGCGGATGTCGGCGGCCACTGGGGACCTGAACTCAAGTTCGCCGGATACGATAACATTTTGATCAGAGGTAGGTCTAAAAACCCAGTATATCTGTGGATCGACGACGAACACGTTGAGCCTAGAGACGCTCGTAAACTTTGGGGTATGACAACGTGGGAGACACCGGGACTCATCAGAGAGGAGCTGGGTGACCAAGACATCCAGGTCCTATGCATCGGACCAGCGGGCGAGAATCTGTGTATGGGGGCATGTGTGATAGCCAACAATGGGCGAGCGGCAGGTCGATGTGGTGTGGGCGCCGTTTGGGGGTCCAAGAACCTCAAAGCGATCGCCGTCAGGGGGACAGGCTCAGTAGAGGTTGCGAAGCCCGAAGAGTTTATCCAGACTGTGGATAGATTCTATGAGACTCTGGTAAATGATGCAGGTTTTCAAGGCCTATCGAAGTTTGGAACAGCGGGTTGGGTGATAGGTGAAGCAGCAGTTGGAGCAGCCCGACCTTTTAAAAACAGCCAAGATACCTATTGGCCGGACTATTTTTCGAAGTCAGGTGGAAGGTTGCTCGTGGAGAGATATCAAGTCAGGAGGTTGGCGTGTTTCTCCTGTCCCGTTCACTGCAGTCAATGGGTCGAGGTTGATGAGGGTCCGTTCTCGGGTTTGAAGGGAGAGGCCTACGAGGCAAACACCGATGCCAACTGGGGATTCAGGGTCGGTGTGGACTATTTACCTGCAACCATTAAGCTCCACATATTATGCAATCAGCTGGGCCTTGACATAGATATTCCCTCCGTGACCGTCGCTTGGGCCATGGAGTGCTACCAAAGAGGGATCCTGACAAAGGAAGATACCGAGGGCCTTGACCTAACCTGGGGTAACTATGAAGCCATCATAGAGTTGCTGCATAGGATAGCGTATAGAAAAGGAAGGTTTGCGAATATCTTGGCTGACGGAGTCAAACGGGCATCAGAGAAAATCGGTAGAGGATCCGAGAAGTATGCGATGCACGTAAAGGGTCAAGACCTCTACGAGGAAGGCAGAGTGGGTTATGGCTACGCGCTAGGCGCAGCCACCTCAACAAGATGTGGAACACACACGAGGGGATCTGTCGTGGGCGCAGAGTTTGGCCATGTACCGTCTGAAGTGTCTGAAAGAGTTTACGGCGTTCCCACGGCTTCGGATAAGTGGAATCATAAAGGCAAAGGCAAATTGGTAGTTTACACTGAGAGGTGTAAAGGCATCTTTGATTCTCTAGGTGTTTGCGTCTATGTCACCAACTGGTGGTCACCCTATTTGATGGGACCAGATATGTGTGCCGAGCTAGTTACTGCAGCCACTGGTTGGAGAGTCACCGGAAAGGAGCTATTAAACATCGGTGAAAGGATTCAAAACGTCGAAAAGGCTTTCAATGTAAGAGAGGTAGGATTCACCAGGAAGGACGATTCTTTACCCGATAGATTCTTCGAGCCGATCCCCTCCGGGCCGATGAAGGGCCTTCGACTCGAACGAGAGAAGTGGGAAGAAGCATTGAATGAATACTATAGGGAGCACCGCTGGGACATAGAAACAGGTTTACAAACGAAAGAATGTCTAGAAAACTTAGATCTTAAGGAGCTGGTAGATGATTTAGAGAAGATAGGAAAGCTTACAAAGTAGACTTTACCCGATGACTGTAGGCTAATGACTTCTAGTTAACTCAGACCAAAACACAACCAAATGTCGCGATAGCTGGAAGACTTTTGCAGCCAAGAAATATTAATGAATTTAAAAAGTTATAACCCGAGTTCCTCGTTAACCAGCTGAAGTGAATTTAAGGCTAAAGAAAGTCCTCGAAGTCAAAACCGATCTCTTTGCAGAGCATAATCTTCTTCCTATCAACGTTTCTAGCGAAGGATCTGTCCTTAAACTTGTTCTTCAAGGTTTTAAGCCTAACTTCTGAGAGCTTCCTATTCGGCATCACCAGTGCCGCCGCCACAATTAGTCCGGAGACCGCATCCGCGGTTATGAGAGCCTTATCCATCAAGGTCTCGGCCACCATCCCTGTTCTTTTGTTGTGGGCTTTAATCGCGTGGAGACACTCATCAGAGAGCATTCCTTTAAGTATCTCCGCCGAGACAGAGCCATGTCTATCCAAGTCTTTCTCGACTCTTTCATAGTCTATGTCGTGGAGAAGTCCTGTGAGTATCTATGGCTCTTTGTTTTTGTTAAGCCTGTTAGCGAGTTTCTCCATAATAGCCGAGACTGCAATCATATGTTTCTTGACATTCATATTTGAGACGTTTATATCGAGGAGTCGGAGGGCTTCTGCTCTTGAGATCATGGATTAGAGATAGTGGATTCAATTCTTAAGGGATTTTTCAGGGATCTTAAGCAGATTCTATGTGGCTAGCAGTCGGGATGGCCTTTTTTAGGATTTTTCTTCTGCTTTTGTCTGTTCTTTCTCCATCTTTTAGCATGGGCCTTCCTCTTCCTAACCATTTTCATCGAACCCTATGATCATTGATATGCCATTCAATCTATTAAGCTCGTTAGCTTTGCTTTTACAATTCTTTGAAGATCCCTAGGGTTTATTACAATGCTCTCGGTGTGGGTGCCCGCACTCAAGTAGACGAGTTTGTTGCGTATGACTTCGATATCCAGCAGTGCTGGAATGTCTTCCGCTAAAAGTACGCTGACGGCCCCTATCTCAACGTCCAGTATATCTTTTACCTCCTTAGGTATGGCGAGGCGTAGCTCACGGACTCCCAGAGCCTTCGCAGCTTTCCTCAGATTTAAGCGTCTGTCACCAGGTAGTAATGCAAAGGCTGGACTATCGTTCATGTCCATTAACAGCATTGTCTTCAAGTGCTCCCGAGGCTTTGATTTAGTACTTCTCGCCGCTTCTTCGCAGGTGTACA
>JABAOH010088968.1_pt2 | contig 16647 bp, 18 predicted proteins | sample 7062181 | NCBI WGS metagenome assembly JABAOH01 (sample SAMN14538630, study PRJNA623070) | marine sediment metagenome | biome: marine biome [ENVO:00000428]; feature: marine pelagic biome [ENVO:01000023]; material: deep marine sediment [ENVO:00002113]; isolation source: pool of 5 deep marine...
CGCCGGCTACAGTGATCATATTTATCATCATTCTCGGGGTGCTCATCTTCGTTCACGAGCTCGGGCACTTCATCGTGGCCAAGCGGGCGGGGGTTGGCGTGCTCAAGTTCTCTCTCGGTTTCGGTCGTCGGCTCTTCGGCTTTACAAAAGGGGAGACCGAGTATCTGGTGTCCGCCATCCCGCTGGGGGGCTACGTGAAGATGGTGGGGGAGGACCCGCGCGAGGTCGTGGTTGACGATGCCGGTCAAGCCTTCGATAGGGCAGGCCAACCTCTAGATCTCAAGCGGTCTTTCGCCCACAAGCCGGTTTGGTCCCGGATCGCCATCGTGTTGGCGGGGCCTGGAGCCAATTTCTTATTAGCCGTGCTCTTGTTCTGGGGAGTTTTTGTTTTCGTGGGTCGTCCTGTCGTTGCGCCCGTCGCCGGAAAACCGGAGCCGGACTCTGCGGCCGCCGCTGCTGGCCTTCGGCCAGGCACCCGGATTGTTGCGGTGATGGGTAGTCCGGTGAGAACGTGGGAGGAAGTTGAGGCGGCGATCCAGGCTTCAAAGGGGAAGCCTCTAATGCTGAGTGTCGAGCGGGATGGAGTCCGTCAAGACCTCACGGTCACTCCCCGGCGGAAGACCTTCACCGATATATTCGGCGATGAGCAGCAGGTGTGGGCGATTGGGGTTGGACCATTCATCTCGCCCACCGTGAACCGTGTGATGGAGGGATTCCCTGCAGCCGAGGCGGGTATCAGGGCCGGGGATCGCATTGTCGCCGCTAACGGGGAGCCGGTCGAGACCTGGGAGGAACTGCAGCAGCAGATTCACGGCCGGGCCGGGCGGGAGGTGACCCTGGTGGTCGAGCGGGGTGGAGAGCGCTTTCCGATCGTCCTTACCCCAAAGGCCACCACCCAGCAAGATCCGACGGGTAAGACCGTAACGGTGGGACTCATCGGCATTACGCGTGCAGAGGGCTACGTGTACGAGCAGTTGGATCCGTTCACCTCACTGGGCGAGGCGACCGTGCGGACCGCGACCACGAGCGTCAGGATCCTCTGGATATTGGTAAAGATCGTGGAGCGGAAAGTCTCCCCTCAAACGATTGGCGGGCCGATCCTCATGGCCCAGATGACCGGCGAGCAGGCCGAGAGGGGGAGCCTCTACCTGGTCTTCTTCACCGCCCTCCTCTCCATCAACCTGGGGGTGCTGAATCTTCTCCCTATCCCCATCCTGGATGGGGGGCACCTATTCTTCTTTTTCATCGAAGTATTTCGGGGGCGGCCGGTGAGCGTTAAGATGCGAGAGATCGCGCAGCGGGTGGGACTGGCGCTTTTGGTGGCCTTGATGATCTTTGCCTTTTATAATGACATCTTCCGAATGCTCCAGCCGTAGTAAGAGGGGTCAGGGTTCAGAGTTGAGGGTTCACGGTTCGAAGTCTAGGTTTTGGGTGCTGGGTCTTGGGTGTTCGGGTTGAAATCTAAATTATGATGTGTCCCAAACCAAGACCTAACAGCTAATACCCAAAATCTAACACTGGTCATCGATCAACAGGAGACAGATACATGATTGAGCGGCGGAAGACGCGGCAGATCCAAGTGGGTTCCGTCAAGATTGGCGGAGACGCGCCGGTCTCGGTTCAGTCGATGACCAAGACCGATACCCGCAATGTCGAGGCCACCGTCGATCAGATCTGGGCTTTGGAAGCGGCGGGCTGTGAGCTGGTCCGAGTGGCGGTCCCGGATGAGCAGGCTGCAGCGGTCCTGGAAGAGATCCATTCCCAGATTCGGATTCCGCTCATCGCGGATATCCACTTCAATTACCGGCTGGCGCTTATGGCCCTCGAGCAAGGGGTGGACGGCCTCCGTCTCAACCCGGGGAATATCGGAGCACGCTGGAAAGTGGAGGAGGTCGTGCGGGCGGCCCGAGAGCGGAGAGTCCCGATTCGCATCGGCGTCAACGCCGGCTCGTTGGAGAAGGAGCTCATGGCGAAGTACAGCGAGCCCACGCCCGAGGCTATGGTCGAGAGCGCATTGAAGCATATCCAGATCTTAGAGGAACTCGACTATCCAGAGATCAAAGTTTCGCTGAAGGCCTCGCATCCGCCCATGATGATCGCTGCCTATCGACTGCTCGCCGAGAAGGTGGACTACCCCTTTCACCTAGGAGTGACGGAGGCCGGGACTGCCTTTCCGGGAACGGTGAAATCCGCGGTTGGGATGGGCGCACTCCTGGCCGCCGGGATCGGTGATACCATCCGGGTCTCCCTGACCGAGGACTGCGTCGAAGAGATCAAGGTTGGCTTCGAGATCCTGAAGGCGTTGGAATTGAGAGAGCGAGGGCTCAACATTATCGCGTGTCCCTCCTGCGGGCGGGTCGAGATTGACCTCATGGGGCTCACCAAGGAAGTAGAGCAACGGTTGGCGGCCCTGGGTCTAAAGAAGTCGATGAATGTGGCGGTGATGGGGTGCGCCGTGAACGGCCCGGGCGAGGCACGGGGGGCGGATATCGGAATCGCCGGCGGCAACGGGGTCGGCATCCTCATCAAGAAGGGACAGATCATCCGCAAGGTCAAGGAAGCGGAGCTGGCCGACGCCCTCGTGGAGGAGCTGAAACGAATGGTGGAGGCAGGTGAAGTAGAGGATGCCGCTCCCGGGGCCGGGGACCTCCTCACCATACTTCCCAAGGAGTGAGTCCCGCCTTTCTCCTCACCAGATTATGCGGTGGAGTAACCTGCTCATTCCCACCCTGAAAGAGGTTCCCGCCGATGCGGAGGCGATGAGCCATAAGCTCATGATCCGGAGCGGCCTGGTCCGTCAGCTCGCCGCCGGGATCTATTGCTATCTTCCGCTGGGGCAGCGGGTCCTCGACAAGATCAATACCATCATCCGGGAAGAAATGAACCGTATCGGGGGGCAGGAGGTCACCTTGCCAGCCCTTCACCCCGCCGAAGTCTGGCAACAGACTGGCCGGTGGGCCGAGATCGGCGATGAGATGTTCCGCCTGAAGGATCGGGGGAAGCGGGACATGTGCCTGGGGATGACTCACGAAGAGATCATCGCCTGGCTGACCGCGAAAGAGATTCGCTCCTACCGGGAGCTCCCTCAGATCTGGTACCAGATCCAGGTCAAGTTTCGGGACGAGGCCCGGCCCAAGAGCGGCGTCCTCCGGACCCGGGAATTCCTCATGAAGGATTCCTATAGCCTGGATGCGGATGAGGAAGGGCTTCGGCAGAGCTATGAGCGTCACAAGGAGGCGTATGCGCGGATTTTCAGCCGGTGCGGACTCAAGTTTTACGTCGTGGAGTCCGACCCTGGAATGATGGGAGGGGCGGGTTCCCACGAATTCATGGCCCCTTCTCCTGCAGGGGAGGATGAGGTGGCCCTTTGCGGATCCTGTGGCTACGCCGCAAACGTCGAGCTGGCGGGGTCAAGACCCATCCCTCCGACGTTCCCCGCTTGGTCCTCCCTGGAGGAAATTGCCACCCCCGGGACCAGAAGCATCGAGGAGGTCTCGAACTTTCTCAAGATCGATCCCCAGCTCACCCTGAAGACGCTCATGGTCATGACCAAGGATGGGCCGCTCCTCTGCCTCCTTCGCGGAGATCAACAGCTCCACGAGAGGAAAGTCGAGCGGCTCATCGGCCCCTTCCGGCCAGCACATCGCGACGAGGTCAAAGAAGTTGCCGGAGTGGAGGCGGGCTTTCTGGGCCCGATGCATCTCGAATTGCCCCTCTTGACCGATGAGGCCCTTGCGGAGGGGGTCTATGTCGCAGGCGCCAATCGGGAGGGGTATCACCTCCAGGGGGTGGTCCCGGGCAAGCACTTCAGCGCGCGGTATGCCGATATTCACCGAGTGCAAGGGGGGGACGCCTGCGTGAGGTGTGGAGGACCTCTTACCGTGGAGCGGGTGATTGAGGTTGGAAACATCTTCCAGCTGGGGACCCGGTATTCCACGCCTCTCAGGGCGGTCTATCTCGACGAGAAGGGACAGGAACACCCCATCGTCATGGGGAGCTACGGAATCGGCCCGGCCCGGATTGCTGCCGCCGCCATCGAACAAAATCACGATCAGGATGGGACAATCTGGCCATTGAGCATTGCCCCCTTCCAAGCCACTGTTCTGACGGTGAATGTCAAGGATGAGGCGATGCGAGGGCTAGGCGAGGAGTTATACCGCAGTCTCGAGGCAGCGGGTATCGAAGTCCTCTATGACGACCGGGACGAGCGACCCGGGGTCAAATTCAAAGATGCGGACCTGTTGGGGATTCCCTTTCGGGTCACGGTCGGGAGCCGGGCGGTCCGCGAGGGGGAGGTGGAGATCCGCAATCGCCGGACCAAAGAAGACTCATTCGTGCCAGTCGCAGAAACCCTGCCTTACATCCAGACCCTCGTCACCCGCGCGGATGGGGGATGACCGCTTGGCCGGTCCGCGGCCTTTTCTCGAGGGACCTGTCGTGGCTCCGTGAGGTTATACCGTGGTTGCGTAGGACCGGGGCGAGGTAGGATGAGGGAGGTGGATCGGTAAATCTAACCGCTGGAGGCTTCTTTGTCAGCCTTGGTGGTCTGCTCGGTGCCGCTTTTCTCGGCAGAGGCCTCGGTTTCTTTTTTCTCCCCTTCGGCAGCCTTCTTCCGGTCCGGGCTGGCGTAGTCAGTGACGTACCAGCCGGTCCCTTTGAAGAGGAGCGCGGGAGGCGACAGGACGCGGTGGACGGGTCCGGAGCACGCGACACACGAAGTGATGGGGTCGTCGGAGAACTTCTGGATGGCCTCAAAGGTGTGGCCACAGGCCTCACACTTGTACTCGTAAATCGGCACGGAAGACTTCCTCCTTGTTGACGCGTTGTGGAAAAACCAAAGGGCATTGATAATATCTTCTCCTCAAATTGTCAAGCCCTTTCTCTCGACATGGATCGATGAGTCGCGAATATCCACTCCGTCCCGTTGTGGCCGTCGGCGCCATCGTGGTTAAGGATGGCAAGGTGTTGCTGGTTCGTCGCGGGCGCGAACCGAGTCTCGGTCTTTGGAGCTTGCCGGGGGGGGCGGTCAAGACGGGAGAGCGACTGGAGGAAGCCGTAGCGCGCGAGGTCAAGGAGGAGTGTGGGATTGATGTGAAAGTGGAAGACGTCGTGGAGGTGGTGGAGCGGATTCAGGCCGACCGCGATGGTCGAGTGCAGTATCACTATGTGATCGTCGACTTCCTGGCCTTCTGGCGTCGGGGACGGCTGCAGGCCGCCTCGGATGTCTCAGAGGCCTTATGGGTAGAAACCGGTGCCATCAAGAGGCTCCGGTTGACCACGGGGTTGGCCCACGTCGTAGAAAAGGCCCTCCGCCTCAAACGCCGCGTGCGTGGACACCGGGCAAATTGACGCCCTCCGTCTGCCGCGCTAAAATAATATGGTGGCACCAGTGGAGCGTCTTCGCAGGTCCGGGATGTTCAAGAAATGCAGATCCGGCTGAACGGAAAGGATCGAGATGTGATTAGTGGGATCACTGTTGCCCAGCTTTTGGAAGAGCTGGAGGTTCGGCCAGAACGGGTGGCGGTCCTGGTCAACCAGGGGATTGTGAAGAAGCCCTCTTACGCGTCAACCACGCTCCAGGATGGGGACGCGGTGGAGGTCCTCACGATCATGGCTGGGGGGATGGAGGAGATCGGATGATGGAATTTAAGGACGAGCCGCTTCGATTCGGCGGCAGGGAGTTCACGTCTCGCCTCATCGTCGGCAGTAGTAAGTATCCGGATCCTGGCACGATGCAAGAGGCCTGGAAGGCCTCCGGCGCAGAGATCATCACCGTGGCCATCCGGCGCATGAACCTGGCGACGGGGGGCTCCTTGTTGGATTACATTGATCTTAAGCGCTACACCCTGCTCCCCAACACGGCGGGATGCTACACGAGCGAGGAGGCGATTAAGACGGCCATGATCGCCCGGGAGATGGGGTTATCTGACATGGTGAAGCTGGAGGTCATCGGGGACGAGAAGACGCTGTTCCCTGACACCGCGGCGCTGATCGAGGCGACAAAAACCTTGACCAAGGAGGGCTTCATCGTCCTGCCGTATACCAACGACGACCCGATTGTAGCCAGAAAGCTCGAGGACGCGGGGGCGGCTGCCGTGATGCCTCTCGGCGCGCCGATCGGCTCGGGTCTTGGGATTCGGAACCCGTACAATATCAAGATCATCCTGGAGATGGTGCGGGTGCCGGTCATCGTGGATGCCGGGGTGGGGACCGCGTCTGATGCCGCGATTGCCATGGAGCTGGGCTGCGAGGGTGTCTTGATGAATACCGGAATCGCCGCGGCGAAGGACCCGGTCACCATGGCGACGGCGATGCGCCATGCGATCGAGGCGGGGCGGCGGGCTTATGTGGCCGGGCGCATTCCAAAGAAGCTCTACGCCTCTGCCTCTACCCCTCTCGAAGGGATGCCGGAACTTCGCTAAGGCCTGTTCGCAGGCTACGACGAGCTCAGCCGAGCCGTTCACAGTTCACGGTCGAAAGAGCAGTAACTCGGTTGCCCATCCGCTGAGCCAATACGGCTCGTCAATCCATTCTATGTCATCTGTCCAAGAAGATCCCCGTCAGTGGGGGCTTTATGTGGTCACCGATCGTACGGAGACCTCAAAGAGGTCGCTCGAGGAGGTTGTCGGAGCCGCTTTGAGGGGAGGGGCCAGGGCCTTTCAGCTCAGAGAGAAGGACCTTGAGGCCCGGGAACTCACGGCGCTGGCCGAACGGCTCTTGGGTCTCGTGCGTCCCGCTGGGGGGTACCTCCTTATTAATGATCGGGTTGATGTAGCATTGGCTGTCGAAGCCTCCGGGGCCCATCTGAGCCAGCGGGGCTTTCCGCCGGCGGTCGCCCGTCGCCTGCTCGGTCCGGCAAGGTTCCTGGGGGTTTCTTGTCACTCTCTCACCGAGGCGGAAGAAGCTCAGGAAGGGGGAGCCGACTTCATCGTCCTGGGGCCGATCTTTTTCACCCCCTCTAAGGCCCCGTACGGTCCGCCGCTGGGCCTTGAGGTCCTGCGACAGGTTCGACCCCGGATCCAACTTCCACTCTTTGCCATTGGCGGGATCAACGCGTCGAACAGGCGGGAAGTGCTTGCTGCTGGCGCAGACGGGGTTGCAGTGATCTCTGCGGTTATGACGGCCGCCGATGTCTCGGCGGCGACGAGAGCGTTGCTTCCGTCGGGCTGACGGAGGATGGGCCGTCCGGAAGACTTTCTGTCCTGGCCGTGGAGAAGACAAAAGCTGGAAGGGGTTCCCTTCCGGCTTTTTTCGCTCTCGTGGAGGAGGATTATTTGATGGCGTTTTTCAAGTCTTTTCCTGCCTTGAACCGCGGAACCCTGGCGGCCGGGATGCGAATGACTCTGCCGGTCTGAGGATTCCGGCCGTTGCGGGCCGCGCGCCGCCCGACGGAAAACGTACCGAAGCCTACCAAGGTCACCTTCCTCCCCTTCTTAAGGGAATCCCGGATTGACTTCAAGGTACTTTCGAGGGCGATCTCGGCCGCCTTCTTCGTCATTCCTGAACCCTTGGCCATTCTCGCGACCAGCTCCGCCTTCGTCATGGGGTGTCACCTCCTTTCGGATGGTCCTACTGAAATGAGGACGAAATGAAGACGGTGGGGGGATGAGGATGGTTGGCGTATATCAAAGAGCCGAAGGAGTGTCAAGGAGAAAGTCGCCCGAAAATCGCCACAGGGCAAGGCTTTTATGGTGTTGGCCCGTCATGCTCTGGCTCGGTGTGCGGATCGGGGGTTTGTCCCTTGAGCTGCCTGCGCCACGCGGCAAGCCGCTGGCGGATCTCGGCCTCGTATCCCCGGTCTGTCGGCTCGTAGTAAGAGCGGCCTTGCAGTTCTGGCGGCAGATGTTCTTGATCCACCAGGGCATCGGGTTGGTCGTGAGCGTACTGGTAGCCTACCCCATAGCCGAAACTTTTCATGAGGGGTGTGGGTGCGTTCTGGAGGTGCAGCGGCACCGGCGCGATGGGGGCCTGCTCCACGTCCGCATGGGCCTTTTCATAGGCACGGTAGACCGCATTTGACTTGGGGGCGGTGGCGAGGTAGACAGCGCACTGGGCCAGGGCGAGTTCCCCCTCCGGACTTCCCAGGAAGTGGAACGCCTCTTTGGCGGCGACTGCCACTGACAGGGCGGCCGGGTCGGCATTGCCGATGTCCTCGGAGGCCATGCGGATGAGCCGCCGGGCGATGTAGAGGGGATCTTCTCCCGCGGTGAGCATCCGGGCTAACCAGTAAAGCGCCGCGTCGGGGTCGCTATCCCGCACGCTTTTGTGAAGGGCAGAGATGAGGGCGTAATGTTCTTCCCCCGCCTTGTCGTAGAGTAGCGTTCGGCGCTGGGCCGCCTCCTCGACGGTGGGCAGGCTGATCTCGAGGGTCTCGTCCGGCCGCTGGGGGGCGATCTGGGCGGCCAGCTCCAACGTATTGAGTGCCGCCCGGGCATCACCCGAGGCCAAGCGGAGCAGATGGTGGAGACCCTCGGGGCTGAGCCGTGGATCTCGGGCGCCGAGACCCCGTTCCGTGTTCTCCAAGGCACGCTCAATGATGCAAGAAAGATCGGCTTCGGAGAGGGGGTGGAGGCGAAAAACCTTGACCCGCGACAGGAGTGGGGCGATGACCTCAAAAGAGGGATTTTCCGTGGTGGCCCCGATGAGGGTGACGACTCCTTTCTCGACGTGGGGGAGAAACGCGTCCTGTTGCGCCTTGTTGAATCGGTGAATCTCGTCTATAAACAGGATGGTCCGCCGCCCTTCTCGCTGCTGGAGCCACTCCGCCTGTTTAATCACCTCCCTGACCTCCTTGAGGCCGGAGGTGACGGCGGAGAAGGGAACAAAGGCTGCCCGCATCCGCTCGGCAATCAGATACGCGAGGGTGGTCTTTCCCGAGCCGGGTGGCCCCCAGAGGATCATTGACGGAATCTCTCCCCGGTCCAGCGCGAGGCGCAGCACCCGGCCTTCGCCCAGGAGGTGCGTTTGCCCGACAAACTCCTCTGCTGTCTTGGGCCGCATCCGATCTGCCAGTGGCGCCCGATCCTGTCGGTCTGTTTTTTTCGCGCGCTCAAATAGTTCCACGATGTCACCTGACGGTGACGAGTGAATAGTGAATAGTGATTAATGAATAGTGGCCATTCACGCACCACCAATCACCACTGACTAACCACTAATCACGAGTCACTAGCCACCACTCACCAACCACTAGACACTGGCGCCTCGTGGCGTCTTGAACACTGGCGTACGCTTCTCCAGGAAGGCCTGGGTGCCCTCCTGGGCATCCCCGGTCGCGACCGTGATGGCAAACAGGGTCGCCTCGTATTCGAGCCCATCGCTCACGGACATCTCGAATCCATGCGTCACAGCATCGAGACACAGCTCGAGAACCACGGGACTCTTGCTTGCAACGAGTCGCGCGAGCTTCTCTGCCTCGGGCATCAAGTCTTTCTGGGGGACAACCTTGTTGACGAGGCCAATCCGGTAGGCCTCCTGCGCGTCGATCATCTCTCCCGTGAGGATCAGCGCCATCGCGTGCTTGCGTCCCACGTGCCGGGGGAGGCGTTGGGTAGCCCCCCAGCAGGGATTGAAGCCGAGGTTGATCTCGGGCTGGCCGAATTTTGCGGTCTCGGAGGCGATGGCCAAGTGGCAGGCCTGCACGATCTCACTGCCACCGCCCAGGGCATAGCCGTTGACTGCGGCGATGACCGGCTTCCCCAAGCGCTCGATGAGCGTGATGAGCTGCTGCCCCCCCCGAGCAAATTGGTCTCGGGCAGATACGGCCCCCTCCGCCAGACCGGCTTGGATCTCCCGAATGTCAGCACCGGCAATGAAGGCTTTCTCCCCGGCACCTGTCAGGATCACCACCCTCACGGTGGGGTCGTCGCGCGCCGCGAGGAGGGCATGCCGGAGTTGCCGCCGGATTGCTTTCGTGAGGACATTCAGGGCCTCGGGCCGGTTTATAGTGATCGTGGTAATGCCGTCTGCGGTCTGGATTTGGAGGTGCTCGGTGGCCATGGTCTTCCCCCTTGGAGTTTAGTGCACATCGAAGGTCTGAGAGGAGAGGACCCTGCCATCCGCGTCCACCGCCTCTACCTCCCACGATCCAATCCAATTTGGCCGGATACGTTTGCGACTCCAGGTCCGCCAGCGGGCTGCCTCAATTGCGAGGGCGACCTCTGCCACCTTTCGCCCGTCGTAATACCAGTTGTGGATGATCTGGGTCGGGGCCCTGGCGCCTCCGATCTCGGTAAAATAATACAGCACGCCGACCGATGGGGGGAAGACGGCGGCGGCGTCAATTGGCTCCCGGTTGACGACTCCAGTCGTCACCATATCCCGGACCACCCGCAACTCGCTCCGCTCCGGCGCTGGTTTCTGTTCTTGGGAGAGGGCGAGGATCGGCAGTGCGACTGCCACCAGCGTGATCCCCACCATTGTCCTCCAATGGGTCATCGTCCCCTCCTTGTTATTCATGGAGCCTCTATTTCTGCCACGAGCATCTCAACCGCCTCGACGGGATCCGCTGCCTTGAGGATCGGGCGGCCAACCACGATATAGTCCGCCCCCGCCTCGAGGGCGCTCCGGGCCGTGGCGATCCGCTGTTGATCGTCTTTGCGAGCCCCGGTCGGTCGAATGCCGGGAGTCACGAGGAGGAAGTCGGGACCGATTCGACGCCGGATCGCTCCGGCCTCGTTCGGAGAAGCGACCACGCCATCGAGTCCCGCCTCCTGAGCCAGACTGGCGAGGGCGAGGACCTGCTCCTCGACCCTCCGGCCGATGCCGATCGTCTGAAGGTCCACCTCGGCCAGACTGGTCAACACAGTCACCCCGAGGATGCGGGGACGTTCGATGCCGATTGCCTCGGCCTTTTCGGCTACTGCGTCCAGAGCCCCCCGCATCATCTGCGCTCCTCCGGCCACATGGAGGTCCAACATAAAGACCCCCCACTCGACCGCTTTGGACGCGGCGGCGGTCACTGTCTGGGGGATGTCGTGGAGCTTGAGATCGAGAAAGACCCTCCCCCCGTTTTCATGAATTCGGGTAATCACCTGGGGACCCTCGGCAGTAAAGAGCTGCAGGCCCACCTTGAAGAGGTGAATCCTTCCTGCCAGTTGCTTCACGATTCCCTCCGCCGCTTTCCAGGAGGGAAGGTNNGGGAAGGTCCAGGGCAAGGATCAGTCGGTCCCGGGCCGTCATTGTGTCCCTCGCGCCCGTACGGTGAGCCGCATCAGGTCCCGCGCCAGGAGGATCTTTCCGGGGTATTCCTTCTGACAGGGGGTGAGCAGGTCGTGCCCCACGCACGCCGGATAGAAGTGGGTGAGCAAAAGGCTTTTCGCGCCGGCTCGGGCTGCGATCTCGCCGGCCAGGCTGGGCGTGAGGTGGCCGGCCACCTTTTGATCCTCTGGGAAGGCGCACTCGAGGATCAGCAGATCGGCCCCCCGGGCCAAGTCGATCAAGGCGTCGGAGTAATCGGTGTCTCCCGAGTAGACGAGGGAGCCGTCGTCGGCGTCGATCCGATAGGCCAGGCTGACATCCGTATGCGGGACGGACCGTGCCGTCAGGCGCCACGAGCCGAAGTCGATCATTTCCGGCTTGAGTTCGAAGAGCTCGAGGCCAAACGGCAGGTTCGCCACCCAGGGGCCGTAAAGTTCCCCCAAAAGGTGATAGTGTCGGTAAAGCCCTGGCGGCCCGCCGACCCACAGGGATCGTTGCCGTCCGATCTCGGGACTGCGAAGGGCGAAGAGGAGAGGGACAAAGTCCCCCACGTGATCTGGATGATAGTGGGTGTAGAGCACCCGGTCCAACGCCTCGAGGCGTGCGCCGCCGCGAACCAGTTGGTGCAAGGTCCCCGTGCCGCCGTCGAGGAGGAGGGACTCGTCCGCGACTTGAACGTGGAGGCCGGGTGAGGCCCGCTCGACTGACGGAATAGCAGTCCCTGAACCGAGAACGGTCACCTCCATGCCGGATTTCCTTTTGGGAGGGGGAGGGGCATAGCTTATCATTACCATCGACTGTAGCCCGGGTCAATTGAGAGAGAGCCATGAAGGTCCGAATCGAGATACATCAGGGGAGCATTCTCGACGCGGCGGGCGACGCAATCGTCAATGCCGCCAATAGCCAGGGGTGGATGGGAGGTGGGGTGGCCGGTGCCATTAAGCGGGCGGCTGGCCAGCGGGTGGAAGACGAGGCCGTCGCGCAGGGGCCCATTCCGATCGGAGAGGCAGTCCTGACCAGCGGTGGCAAGACCCGGTTTCGCGGAATCATTCATGCCCCGACCATGGAGCGCCCGGCCATGCGGATCCCGGTGGAGAATGTGGCGAGGGCGACGACGGCTGCGCTGCGTCTCGCCGAGGAAACAGGCTTTTCTGCCATTGCCATTCCGGGCATGGGGACGGGGGTGGGGGGCGTCGATCACACGGCGGCAGCCGTCGGCATGATACAGGCTATCTTCCGGTTTGAGGCCAGGCGACTGCGGCGAGTCCTTCTCGTGGATATCGATCCCGCCATGGTGGCAGCGTGGCGGCAGGCCGTGGCGGAAAGGGAAGGCGCGCCATGAAGCGAATGCTCGTCGGGCTCTTCCTTCTCCTGCTTCTGTGTCCTGCGGAGGGCTGGGGAGCCTTCCAGTTCACGGAGGAGGCAAGCCGGCATATCGTGAGCGGGATTGATCACATGGCGAACCTTGACTACGCAGAGGCCCGGGGAGCGTTTGGTCGGCTCAGGAACCTGCCCGAGGGTGATCTGATCCTCCCTTTCCTAGAGGGGATCGTCGAGATGGATCAGGCGATTCAGGAGGATTGGGAAGATGAGGAAAAGATCGAGGAAGTCCTCGATCGATTCCTCACGCGGATGGAGCCGGTGCTGACACGAGGCGGGGAACTTTTGGAAAAGACCCCGAACAACACAGACCTGTTGCTCGCGTTGGGAATCATGCACGGGACGAAGGCGGTCGTAGACCGGACCCGCAACAACTATCTTGCCGCGTACCGCGGTATCCGGGAAAGCCACAAACTTCTCACGCACACCCTCGAGGTGGATGGGAATCACGTCGATGCGCTCTGGGCATTGGGGCTTTACGATTACGCCGTCTCCCGGGTGCCGGCTCTGCTGAAACCCTTCGTCTCTCTGGTACTCCCCCCCGGGGGCCACGAGCGCGGACTCGAAAGACTCAAGCGGGTGGCGCGGGAAGGGACCGTCGCCAGGGTCGCAGCGACGGTGGCCTTGACCCGAATCTTGGTCGGCATGGAGGAGCAGTACGCTGAAGCCCTCCCGTATGCGGAGCTGTTAGGTACGCGATATCCCGGGAATCCCGAGTTCCTTTTCCTTTTGGCCTTTCTCTATTCCGAGACGAATCACACTCGCGAGGCGCTGTCTGTGGCGGAGACGATCCGCAAGGCGCTGGAGCAGGCGCATCCTCACTTTCCCCTGGAACTTGCCCCCAGGTATCTGCAACTCAGGGGGAAGATCGCCATGGATGCCGGCGCCTATGAACAGGCCCTTGGCTTTTTCCAGCAGACGATTGAGCAGCGGAACACCAAGTACGACTGGATCACCGCGTGGGCTCATACCCGGACCGGGATGATTTACGATCTGCGGGGAGAGCGGGAGAAAGCGGAGGAATCCTATCGTCTGGCCCTGGAGATCGATCGAGGGGGATTGGCGCGACGGATGGCCGAGCGATACTTGTCAAAGCCCTATCGGGGCAAGGCGGAGCAACCCAGCGGATAGCCGGCGACGGCGTGCGTCTTGGAATGGGAGAAAAATCCCCGCGAACGGAGATGATGGGGAATCTGCAGCGACTGGCCTCGAAAGAGATCGGAAACAGAGCGAATTTCCATTGACAACGTCCCGGCGTTCTGATATACGCCAAGCGGTCTTTCTAAATAGATAACGGCCTCTGTGCTTTTATGCAATGAAGGGGGGGAAGGGACATGACGAAGGCAGACCTAGCTGCCAAGATGGCTAAGGACGCCAAGGTGACCAAACGGGCCGCCGAGGCGGCGCTGGACAGTGCCATGAAAGCAGTGAAGGACACTCTCAAGAAGGGCCAGAAGGTCACACTGGTTGGATTTGGATCATTTGGCGTGGGACGGCGCAAGGCACGCACTGGGCGAAATCCCCAGACAGGGAAAGCCATCAAGATCCCCGCGGCGAGGGTCGTCCGGTTTCGGCCGGCGGCCGACCTCAAAAAGGCCGTAAAATAATCCGTATCGCTAGCAGTCTTTAAGGATCTTGTTTTTCGGAAGGGGAGTCGCGAGGCTTCCCTTCTTTAATTTTCATTTCTTCTGATGCCGGGATGGCGGAACAGGAAGACGCGACAGACTCAAAATCTGTTGGGCCTTCGCGCCCGTGCGGGTTCGACTCCCGCTCCCGGCACCACCGTTTCCGCCTCCCTGAAGATTCTCAAGATATCAAAGTCTGAGCTAGTACACGCGCGGAAATTTCAAGCCTCGCCCGGCCGTCAGGTCCGGGCTAGGGCCCCAGCGGGCAGTTCCGACTGCTCTTCGGCTCCAGGCGCCTCGAATTGCTCGCCAATAGCTCGCGGCGAGTAATTCGAAGTCTGAACCTTGTCTTCGAGGCATTCGCGAGCATACGTAATGAGGTGGTGGGCCACCATGGCGATCTGGAACATGGTTTCGATCTTTCCGCGACTGACCTGTTTGATCGCCATTTTCCAGAACTCCAGGCGATAGTCGCTCTTGATGCCGCACGCCCAAAGGATTGATGCAAAGATTTTCATGGCGCGCTTGAGATTGCGCCAAGTTGCTAGACGGAGCGGGTGGCGCGGTCCGAGACGGTGAATATAGCAATGTTGGCCGTTATGCGCGTAACGCCGATACAGACGCCACGGCTCGTAGATGTGAGTGATTACCCTCCTCCAGCTGGCCACGACCTGCTCGTAGGGTACAAGGAAGTCGATATTTGAGTCACGTTCGGCAGCGACTTCCTCTGGCAGGATGCGCCCGGCCTCTTGCAATCGTTCGTAGAGTGGGGTTTTGGGCAAGGCATAGAGGAGGTTGACGGTCATGATGGGTACAGAGGATTGCTCGGCAAAATCGATGATTGCGTGTGGGGTTTCCGGCATGTCGGTATCGAGTCCCATGATGATGCCTGCCGCAACCTCCATGCCGTGACGATTCAGGATTTCGATGGCCTCAAGAATCGGCAAGCGGAGATTCTGTGGTTTGTTCATGGCCTGGAGCGCCTGGGGTTCGGGAGTTTCGACGCCCAGGAAGACGTTGGTGAAGAAGGCTTGGCGCATGCCTTCGAGGATATCGGGATACTTCGCCATGTTGAGCGTGGCCTCGCACGAGAGCCGCACCTGGTAGTCTCGCCGCTCTTGCCACTCGATGAGATGCGGTAGCAATTCACGGGCCGCCTTTGGGTTGGCGATGAAATTGTCGTCGACGAAGTACACGGACGTCACGCCGCCGTCGGCGAGCCGGTCGAGTTCTCGGATGATCTGCTCGGGCCTTTTGAGTCGTGGGTTGTGCCCGTAGAGGGCAGGGATGTCGCAGAATTTACATGTAAAGGGGCAGCCGCTGGAGAATTGCACGCTGCCCAGCAGGTACTGCGCGACATCGATCTTGTCGTACGCCGGTGAAGGGAAATGATGCATCGGCAGGCGGTGGACCGTGCGGTAAACCAGCTGCTGGTCGGGCCGCTCCAGGCTTTCATCAATGTGCATGAAAACACGTAAGGTGCCGTCACCGGCCTCGCCGCAATGAAGCAAATCCACTTTGGGGTAATAATCGGGGGCCGCTGAGACGGAAGGCCCCCCAAGCACCACGATCTTGCCGGCCTCATGAGCGCGCCGGCAGATGTCCTTGATTTTTGCCTTTTGGATGTGCATGCCGGAGGTGAAGACCGCATCCGCCCATTCGAATTCTTCCGATGTGGCCGACCGGATATTTTCGTCGACGAACCTGCATTCCCACTCACGCGGCAGGAGAGCGGCGATCAGAAGGATGCCCTGTGGAGGCATAAACGCTCTGACGCCCATCAAGGAAAACGCGTGATTGAAGGTGCCGAACGAGTGAGCGTATTTCGGGAAGACCAAGAGGATCTTACGGCGGTTTCGCGGACGGAATTCGAGGATCGATCGTGTGTGTTCATGGGGCGTCGCGATCTCGTGCATGTTGGGATTTCAGCTAGTGTCCTGTCATCGAATGACGCGGCCCAATGGGCTGCTTGTGGTGGCCACGGATCAATTGCAGAAGGTCGCAAGATGTGACGCACATCATGGAGCTGCCTGAAGACTAATGAATCCGTCCGACGACGTTTCAGGCGATGTCAGGGAGAGAATCATACGGTAAGGAGACTTTGGGAGCAAGTGTTTTCTCCAAAGAACTCGGCCTTGCCCTGTGGCCTGCCGTTTAGCGAAATGTGGCTTCCTGTTGGCGATAGAGTTTCAGGACAAAAGAGTCCGAGGGAATCTGCACCTGACTCCAGCGAATCGCCTCCCCCTTCTTCACCGACTCCGTCGGGCGAGCTTCGTAGCTTGGTCTGACCCCGCACACGTGACCCCGTACACGCCGTACACGCCCGTACACCTGAGGTTGGTATCAACCAGGAAGGGGGGTATCGTGAGGCTGCCGCGAGGGGAGGCTTCTAGTGGTCGCAGGCGGGGACGATTGGTAGCACCGTGGTAGCAGGGTCAACGTAAGA
>JABAOH010001643.1_pt3 | contig 16630 bp, 12 predicted proteins | sample 7062181 | NCBI WGS metagenome assembly JABAOH01 (sample SAMN14538630, study PRJNA623070) | marine sediment metagenome | biome: marine biome [ENVO:00000428]; feature: marine pelagic biome [ENVO:01000023]; material: deep marine sediment [ENVO:00002113]; isolation source: pool of 5 deep marine...
TGCTCCCTGCGCGAGATGCCATAGAGCTCTGCAATATTCTCCGCTGTAACCCCCATGTGGTAGCCATAGAAGATTTCCCACAACCCATCGTGAACCATGAGGTCCATCATCTCGGTGTTGAACATCCGTGCTCCCCATCGGGCGGAGGGAAAGAAGTAAGGCGCCATACTCATATTTTCCATCCCTCCGGCGATAATGATTTGGGCCACTCCCGTTATGATTGCTTGGTGTGCGAGAGCAAGGGCTTTCAACCCGGAAGCACAGACTTTGTTGACTGTGAAAGCACTGGTCTCCTTGGGAACACCTCCATAGATCATGGCCTGTCGCGCAGTGTTCTGCCCCTGGCCTCCCTGAAGGACATGGCCCATGATCACCTCATCGACATGGATCTCCGTCAGGGAATCGTCCCAAGCAAAGGTCTCTTTTTCCAATTCGATCGTTCCGCGATCTTTGAGGGAACGAGGCAGATCCTCAACGACGGCATTCGTAGCCCTTGGCCTGAGCCCGCCCCGACTGAGCGCTTCGCGAATCGCATGGGCGCCCAGTTTTACAACCGGGATTTCCTTCAAGGAGCCGCCGAAGTTTCCGACCGCTGTTCTTGTCGCGCTCACAATGACAGATTCTGGCATCGTTACGCCCCTTTTGAGCAAAATTTCACAATATAGTTAGCTCATCCCCCTCCCTTTGTCAACTGTTTTAGACCGGGAATTCTTCAATTTCCTGAGGATACGTCTCACAAGCTGCAGATTTCTTATAATATTTTTAGTTTCTCAAGCGGAAGCCTCCTGTCCCTTCACGCCTAAGCTCACGCCGAGGGCTCAGGGTCGAAGACGCCCTTCAGAGCGGGGAATTTCGCCTCCGGGCGGAAAAGGGTCACCTGAGGAGCATCGGCCCTCAGAGTTTCACCTCGATGAAGGACCTCTCTCTCAGTTTACGAATCCATTGCCGGTATAGCTGCTCGGTTTGGCTGTTTTGATAGTCCCGTTCCACTTTTTTCTTGATCTGGTCGAGTGGAATAGGACTCCCTCCCTTTCTGTCAGTCACCTTAATCAGGATGATTCCCTCCTGGGTTCGTATCGGTTCCCCAACCTGTCCAACCCTGAGTCTGAATGCCATTCTATCAAGGGCAGGAACCAATTCTCCCTTTTTGAAATAGCCGAGATCACCTCCTTTGGCGCCCGGAAGATCCTTAGCATATTGGTGAGCCAACCCTGCAAAATCCTTGCCTTGCCCCGTCCTCATAATGTCTTCAGCGATTAAGAGAATCCCATCTTCCTGATTTTCTGTGGGATTTGCCGGTAAGGGTAATAGAATATGACTGATTCTGACCGATTCATCCGCCATATAGTCCTCTAGGTGGGTTTGATAGTATGTTCTCAGGTCTTCCTCTTTGATTTCGATCTTCGATTTGACAACACGATTAATGAGTCTGGATCTTTTTAACCCCTTCTCAACCTGCCTCTTATAGTCCTCAAAGGTTAGCCCCGTGCCTTCCAATGCCATTTCGAGTTGTTTCTTGCTCATTCTCTGTTCTTTTCTTATAGACTCTATCGTGTCGGCGACCTGTTTCTCTGTCACATTGATCCTTTGCCTGGTTGCCTCCTGATCGATGAGCTTCTCTTCGATCAGCGTGTTGAGGGCCCGGAGCCTCAGATCCATCANNGTTCCGAAAGGGTGATAATCTCATCATTGACAATGGCCACAATCCGGTCGATGATCTCTGCTTCTCCAGAAGAAGCAAGAAAAACAGAGGCGATAATCAGTGAAGAGATCACGCGGGTTCTGAAAACCATGGCGCATGTGAGACGCCTCATTGTGTGTACTCCAATAGCTTACGGTTGCTCTCAATCTTGGCCTTTCTTTTCAATCCTTCGAGCCACTTATAGTACTGTTGTTCGGACTTCATTTGGATGATTTTTCTCTTAACATCCTCGACAACCTCCTCGAAGTTCAGCTGTCTTTCCGGGGTCTTATCCTCCACCTTGAAAATGTGAAATCCGTATGGACTCTTCACAATCTCACTGATCTCTCCCTTCTCCAGGGAAAAAGTCACATTGAACTCTTCGGGCATATCACCCCGGGCGAAATAGCCCAGATCTCCTCCAAATCTTCCCTCAGGTCCCAGAGAGTTCTCTACCGCGAGTTCTTCAAAGTTCCTTCCATTTTTCAGTTCACGCATGATTTTGTTAGCATTTCGCTTTGAAGCCACAACGATCTGTCGGGCTTTAACTCGCTCGGAAAGCTTGTAGTCGTTACGATGGGTCTCATAATACTGTTGAGCTTCCTCTGTGCTGATACCGCCTTCATATCGAGAGCCCTTTCGAATGGTTTTCTCAACCAGTATTTTTTGCCTCACCCGCTCTCTCCAATCTTCAAAAGAAAGCCCCTGGCTATTCAAATATTCTCTCAGGCTTTCACCTTTGTAATCATCCTTGGTTCTCATAATCTGCTCTTCTAACTCCTGCTCTGTGACGGTGACGCCCAGGTGCTTCGCCTCTAGGAGAACAAGGGCCTCCTCGATGAGTTGATCCAGGAATTCTTGCTTCATTTGCATGAGCTTTTCATGGCTCCCTGGAGAAAACTGGTTCTCCAGTCTCATCTCCTGAAATGCCTTATTGAAATCCTCGAGCGTGATTATCTCACCATCGACCCGGGCCAAGACACCTAGCGGTGCCTCTTCTCGTTGACACGCGGGGGAGGAAAGAAGGATGAATGTGACAGCCAAAAAAGCAGTGGTTCTCATGTTTCGCCTCCCAGATGGCCTGGTCGCTTGGCAAGAGAATCACTGAGACCCTTTGTTTCATAACCACCAGGCCCTACTTCCTCAACAAGGCTAACTATAGCTTCCTGGACGTTTTCTCTCTGATCGAGTTGGACCTTCAGCCTGAAATCTGGAGTGAACCTGATGCGATCCGGACAGCGGTGCGCAAGATCGACAATTCTCGCGGGTTCGATTTTTGCCTTCCTGTCGAAGGAGAAAACCATACTTTTCCCATTGAAATCAAATGACCTGACCCGCAGGTGGCTGAGTATCGGCTTTACGCTCATGACCTCCAGGAGATTGAAGACGGGTTCTGGAATCGGTCCATACCGGTCTTCCAATTCAGATCGCATCGCATCAAGTTCCTTATCCGTTTGAACCCCGGATAGGCGCTTATAGATAGACAGCCTCTGGTGAGGGTTTTCAACATAGTTGTCTGGAATGAAGGCAGGCTTATTCCATCGGATTTCAGGCGTTATTTCTTCCTCTATTTCCTCACCTCTGAGCCGTTTGAGGGCCTTCTCAACGAGCTGAGTATACATTTCAAAACCCACGGCAGCAATATGTCCTGACTGTTGGGGTCCGAGGAGATTTCCAGCGCCCCGAATTTCGAGGTCTTGAATGGCTAGTCTGAAACCGGATCCAAGCTCCGTAAACTCCTGAATTGCTCGAAGTCGCTTCAGGGCATCACGTGAAAGAGCTGATTCGCCGGGAACGAGCAGGTATGCGTAGGCTCTCTCATCACTGCGACCCACCCGGCCTCGGAGCTGGTACAAATCCGCCAAGCCAAACTTCTCGGCATGATTGATAATGATGGTATTGGCCGTGGGGATGTCTAGCCCTGATTCAATAATACTTGTGCAGAGAAGTACATCGATCTTGCGTTCGATAAACTCTAGCATCACCCTTTCAAGATCCCGCTCGCTCATCTGTCCATGGGCAATTGCCAGAGTTACTTCAGGGATGAGATCTTTCAGATAGCCCGCCATAGCTCCGATATCATGGACACGGTTATGAACGAAAAAAACCTGCCCTCCCCGCTTGAATTCACGTAAGATGGCGCTTCGGATCACTTCTCCATCAAATCTATGGAGAAAAGTACGGATCGACTGTCGATCTGGAGGTGGCGTATTGATGACTGACATATCACGAATTCCCGTTAAGGACATATGAAGGGTTCTTGGGATGGGGGTTGCCGACAGGGTGAGGACATCAACCAGCTTCTTGAGTTTCTTGATCTTTTCCTTATGGGTGACGCCGAACCGGTGCTCTTCGTCGATAATGAGTAGGCCGAGACTCCTAAATCTCAGGTCCTCTTGGAGAAGCCGGTGGGTGCCGATGATGATATCGATCTTTCCCTTTTCCAGGTCTTCGAGTATTTTCTTCTGCTCCTTCGTGGTTTTGAATCGGCTTATTGATTCAATGAGTACCGGATAATCCCTAAGCCGCTTCGAAAAAGTCAAATAATGCTGTTGAGCCAGGATGGTCGTAGGAACAAGGACCGCGGCCTGTTTGGCATCGGTCAGAGCCTTGAAGGCCGCTCTGATGGCCACTTCCGTTTTGCCGTATCCCACATCCCCACAGATCAAACGATCCATCGGAACTGGCCGCTCCATATCGGTCATTACATCGTGGATGGCTTCGGATTGGTCCGGTGTCTCTTCGTATTCGAAGCACGATTCGAATTCTTTGAAATAGCGGTCCGGTTTGGAAAATGAGAATCCTTTGAAGTGTCTTCGCGCCGCGTAGATTGCAAGGATTTCCTGGGCGAGTTTTTCAACCGACGCGGCGATTTTCTTCTTTAGTCTTTTCCATCCAGTTCCTCCAAGGCGATCAACCCGGACCTTTTTTTCTCCGGTTCCGATGTATCGCTGAACGAGATTCAAACGGTGGACAGGGACATAGAGCTTATCGCCGTGCATGTACTCCAATAGCAGATAGTCGTTGCTTATCCCGCCCACGTCAAGACGATAGAGTCCCCTGTAGATGCCGATCCCATAATCGAGATGGACCACGGGGTCGCCGGGGTTCAGATCTCCAAAGGAGGTGATGAAGGGACCTTCTTTTTTTCTTCTCGGTTTCCGAACTTTTCGTCGCTCTCCAAAAATCTCCTCCTCGGTGATGATGGTTAGGCTCTCCTGGGCAAAAGAGAACCCTCCAGAGAGGTTTCCAACCAGAATGACGGGACGATCATTCCGACTCCTTGGAATGGATGAAAAAGGCAATTGGAGATTGTCTGTCTGGACGCCATAGGCCGTAAGAACCTCGCTCAACCGAGCGGCCTGTTCCGGACTCATTGAAACGAAGAAGACCGATGAACCTCGTTCGTGGTGTTTTTGGATTTCTTTTACCAGAGGCTCCAGGAGCCGTTCGGTTCTCTGGCTGCTAAGGATCTCGCTCCTTAAGTGTCCGTTGTCTCCAATCCGGAATCGAAATGTGGTCTCCTTTTTCCCCGATTCTCTCGCGATCTCCAGCTCTTCGAGAATAATCCTGGCCTTCTCCATCAGCCGGAGGCTAATTTCCTGGGGATCGGAACAGAAGACTTCAGGATGTATCGATTTTCTAGACCGAGGGCTTGCCTTTTCAAACCTTTTGGAGACATCCTCCTGGAAACTCACCATTCCTTGGAAGATGAGATCTGGCGAATCAAGAACCAGGATTTGTTTCTCACAGAGGTAGGTAAGGAAGTCCTCCGAGCGCGCAGGTCGACCATCCAGCAAGAGTTCTTGGGAGGGAATCAAAGTCGCTCCCTCCATTTCTTTGATGGATCTTTGGGATTCCGTGTCGAAACATCGGATGGATGCAATCTGGTCCCCAAACCACTCGAGGCGCAGAGGATAGGGATAGAGCGGGGAAAAGAGGTCAACGATTCCCCCTCTAACGGTAAACTCGCCTCTATCCTCCACCAGGTCGACTCGAGTATAACCGGACTGAGTCAGTGCTCGGATGACATGATCTCGATCGATATCTTGCCCCTTTTCTAATCTAATGGATAGGGTTCTCAGCATTTCCTTGGGCATCACCTTCTGAAGGACCGACCGGGCTGAGGCAAAGCAAACTCCCCCCTGGTCCTGATTCAAATGGAAGAGGACCCTGAGTCGCTGGGCAATGGTATCCGGAGTTGGAGGGATATTATCCCACGGAAGGGTCTCCCAGGCTGGATAGAGAAGAGTCGACTCCTCTTCGTCTTGGGAAAAGAAGCGAAAATCCTCCCGAAGCGTTTCAGCGTCTCGATGAGTGGGAGCAATCACAAGAAGAGGGCCCTGGCCCTGATCTCTAATCCTGGATAGCATGTAGGCCCTGGCGCTTCCCACAAGGCCATAAACGCGCGCCTTTCTCTCTCGTCTGCCGGTCCACTCGATCAGCGAGTCCATGGTGGTATCGGTTTCATGGACAGCGTTTTCCAAAACGTCCCCCCTAACCCGGTCCAACGGGGATGAAACAAACCTGGTCAATCAAATGTCCCCGTGGCAGAAAAAGATCTCTTATGCTCAAGACCGTCGTCCCCGGTCATTTGCTTGAAAAAGTCCGTGAATATGCTGGAAGGATACTCAGAGACGTGAGATACTCTGGGAACAAATCTGGGTCCTAGGAGTTTACTTTCAGATCAATCACTGCCCGTCGAGGAGGCGTTTCAATCAGGACTCGAGGTAAAACTGCATCTTCGTCCGTCCGGCGGTAATAACATCACCGTCCTTCAGTTCCTGCTGATCCTGGATAGGAATACCGTTAACGCGTGTCGTCGTTCTCCCACTAGAACCGGAAATGTAGAACCCGGAGGGCCGTTGACTAATGAGAAAGACGGTTCTTCCCAAAAATAGCCCCTTAAGCTTTATGTCTGCATGATCGCCCTTGCCGGCCACAGTGAGGCGTCTTGTCAGTTCGATGTCTTCTTGACCCGATCCACCAGAAATAATCGTAACTCCACCTCGAATTTCCCCAGATTTCCTCTCTGCAGTGGCCTGAGGAACCCGGGCAAGAAGCTCGCGTTGCTTTTTTGTCTCGAGGACAAGCGTTTGCTCAGCGATGTCTTGACCCTTTCGAACGGCCTCCCCGGTGGATTGAACGTCCTCTTCAATGAACAAGAGGGCGTGCTTTCCTATGAGTACTTGGTCATTATCGGATAGAATCCATTCTGAGACCTTTTTGCTATTGACGAAAGTTCCGTTCAGGCTTTTGAGGTCCTCGACGATAAATCGAGGGCCCTCTCGATAGATTCTCGCGTGTTTTCTTGAGACAGCCATATTATCGAGGACAATGTCATTCTTCCCAGACCTTCCGATCGTGATGGAGGGCTTGTCCAACGGGACTTCCTTCAATACGACATCATTAAACCTTACTTCAATTCTTGCCATTCCCCAACCTCCCCCTCAGATACAGATGAATTTCAAGGATGAGGTCGATGATTTCTTTAACAGTACCAGGCATTTCCATCGTATCGGAGAAAAAATGGGTTGTCAAGGGAACGAACGAGAGGAGTTTCCTAAGTTTTCAAAGCAAAGAATTTCTAACCTTCTGATGTTTCATGACAATTTTGAATTTTTGGATGGAACCCTCATATCCCTTCGCTCCCTTGCTCTCACCATTGGCGGGACAGGTGGGGACGGGCTTTTGCCCAAATCCCTTTTCTCGACTTTTGTCTGATGAAAGTGGAAAAGGAGCGCTCTTCGCTGCTCGAAACCTTTTTTCGACAATTCTAAAGCTCGGCTCCACTGCAAATCCAAAACTCGCCCTTCGGGCTCAAACAGTTGGATTTGTGGCCGTTACGCCTCGCTAAGAATTGTTCGCGAAAAAATCTTGAATCGCGCTCAGAGCTTCCCTTCCCACTTTCTGGCGAAGTACTCTTGCAAAACCGTGACCGGAGTGTTCTAAAGGTATTTCGGAACGGCCCGGGGAATACTGACACCCTTCCACCGCAAACGTCCCTCAGGGACATGAGCGTCCACAAAACTGAGGAAACCCCTCAACGACGATTCTCCTGTCGAACGCCTTCCGGTATAATCTGAATACCATGAAACACGAACGCATCTGTCTGATCAGCCTCGGCTGCCCGAAGAATCTGGTAGATTCTGAGGTCATGCTGGGCCTTCTGGCTGAAAAAGGGTATGGCATCACACCAAAGCCCTCCCATGCAGATATCATCCTGATCAACACATGTAGCTTCATAAAGGAAGCAACACAAGAGACGCTGGACACGATTCATGAGGCGGTGGAACTGAAAAAATCTGGATCGTGTCACCGTGTTGTCGTGGTGGGTTGTCTTCCCCAGCGATATGGGTCGGACCTCGCTCGAGAAATCCCCGAAGTCGACTTTTTCCTGGGGACCGAGGAGTTCCCCCGTATTGTTGAATATCTTGAGGGGGATCCTGATCATCAGAAGCGGGTGGCCGTCGAGAGGACCTCTTTCCTTTACGACCATGAAACCCCTCGTCTCCTCTCTGGCCATTTCTACAGTGCTTACATAAAAATCGCGGAAGGATGCTCGAGGTCATGCTCATTCTGCATCATTCCGAGTCTTAGAGGAAGGTTTCGTAGCCGTCCCCTCGAGTCTATCTGCGAAGAGGCCTTGCGCTTGGCTGACCAGGGGGTTCGTGAAATAAATCTTGTTGCCCAAGATACGACGTCCTATGGTCTCGATCTCCAAAACGGTACCAATTTGGCAGCCCTTCTCGAGGCCCTCGGCCGTATTGAGGGAATCGCTTGGATTCGCGTGCTCTATGCTTATCCCGAACATATCGATTCGCGGCTTCTCAGGCGGATCAAGAATTCTGAGAAAATCTGCAACTATATCGACCTGCCCATTCAACACATCAACGAAAGGATTCTCCGAGCCATGGGGCGTCCTGTTTCTCGCAGGTTCTTAGAGCGCTTAATTCTGAAGATCAGGGATGAGATCCCGGGTGTTTCGATCAGAACCACTCTCATGGTGGGATTTCCCGGAGAAAGTGCAGTGGAGTTTTCTGAGTTGATCGATTTTGTCGAGAGAATCCGGTTCGAGAGACTCGGAGTCTTCGAATTCTCTCCAGAGGAAGGAACGCAAGCTGAGCGAATGGTGAAACAGATTCCCGGATCTGTCAAAAAGAAACGCCGTGAGCGCCTCATGCAACTTCAACAACGAATTTCCCTGGAACATCACTGTGAACTTATTGGGAAGAAGGTTCTCGTTCTTGCCGAGGGGCCGGTGGGTGACAAAGACACTGTGAAGGGACGGATGGCAACTCAGGCACCGGACATCGATGGTCAAGTGATGATCACCAAAGGAAGTGCCTCCCCAGGGCAGATCGTGACCGTCCGAATTACGGAGGCTTATCCCTATGATCTGGAGGGGGAGATCGTTTGAACCTCGAGGTGCTGGTTATGAGCAGCAACTCAGGGCGGCCAGACCGAGATGCTGACTGCTGAGGTGTGGCTTGAGTGTCTCTGGTGGGGGCGATGGAATTCGCCTTCTTTCATTGGGATGTTCATATTTGACTCGATTCGAAAGAATCGCTTTGCCCACAGATTCATGCCCTCTATTTTTTCTTGTGACGGTTTTTCTTCAGACGTTTTCGGTGCTTATGCCTCGACATCTTTCTCATCCTCTTCTTGACGACGGTACCCAACTATCTCACCTCCTCGGGTAGATTTACTCTGTTTTTGGAATTCTCTCACATTGTCTTCGTGCAGTCGATGTCGTCGACTTCTAAGAGACGCCCCGTTATCTCGAAACTTCCGCTAGCGTCAAGAACCTATCATAACGAAGGCCGAACCATTTCTCAATAATCATTCTCAAAAAAATCAAGCCAAAAGGGAAGAGGGGTTTCCTGAGTCTTGAAAGCAAGGAATTTCCAACCTTCTGATGTTTCATGACAATTTTGAATTTTTGTTGGAACCCTCACATCCCTTCGCTCTCAAGCTCACAAGGGGATCTTATTCCCGTCCTTGGTGGGATGCCCCTTTCTCCCGCCAAAGCCAGTATCTTCGCTCAGTCTCCTTTTTTTTGATGGTCATGTCGATGATGGATCTCGGGCGCATGAGGGTGTAAATGCTCAATTTCATCGTGCGTGTGCGGATGGGCGTGCAAATCAGCGAGAGTTTCATCCTCCTCATGCTCGTGAACGTGATGTCCGTTGTCATGACGATGACGATGATCGTGCTCGATCGCAGCGTGAATATGTCTGTGGGCATGTTTTTCACTCAATAGAAGTATGGCTCCTACAATCATAATGGGGATTGAGATAACAGTAAAGAGATCAGGGGTTTCTCCAAGAAATAGGAAGGATACAAATGCCCCAATAAATGGGGCAGTCCCGAAGAATGCGCTTGCACGGGCTGTGCCCAAACCTCGCATGGCGAGGACAAACATCACAATACTGAATCCGTAACCGAAACTCCCCAATAGCATTGCCCCGAAAACGACCCAAGGCTCAGGGAATGGAACTCCCTGAAGGAGAGAGAGAAGCAGAGAAAAACTGCCTGCTCCTAATCCCTTGATCATGACAATGGAAAACGGATCTCTCGCAGAGACCCCCCGAGTCAAGTTATTGTCCAGTCCCCAAAAGGCACAGGCACCCAAAACTCCCGCCGCGCCAAAGGAGAATCCCCATTCAGCCCTTAGGTCCACCGAAAGCATCACGCTTCCGGCCGTGATGCAACCGATAGCCCCCCAGACCCGTCCTGCGATTGCCTCTTTGAAAACGAGGGCAGCAATGAGCGCAGTAGCCGTCCCTTCGAAGTTAAGCAGAAGGGAGGCTGTGGCGGCTGGCGCCGTCCTTAAGCTGAACATAAGGAGAATGGGAGCGGCAACGCCTCCCGCCAGGACGGCAGCGGTCAACCAGGCCAAATCGGTTTTCCTGACCGGTGCTTCAACTCTGATGGATCGATTACCCATTCGTTGGAGGACTCGAAATAACAACAAACCAGTGCCACTGCCAAGATAGAGAAAGGCAGCCAGGGGAATCGGTTCGACCCTGTCCAACAGCCACTTCGCAACCGGCGTGCTTGCGCCAAATAAGGCAGCAGCCAGTAAAGCTTGGATGATTGGGTATATGGGTACTCTGTTCATTCTGCCCTGAGGGTTTGATCTCGAGTTCACCCTCACTTCCGATGAGCCGAGAAAAAGGATTTCTTTAAGGATAACTGGGTCCGCTTCATTTACGCCTTAAAGAACGGACGTCATAACAGAGGCGATTCAGTCGCACCGGTCCAACTCCAAGGTCGGCAAGTCGCAAAAAAATGGAAGTGGAAGCGAGTCCCATCCAGGTTAGATGTCCCGGATTGCCCGGTAGGTAGGACCTTCAAAGTCCGAGGATTCTGATGGGCCGCCACTGGCGATGATCCATCTTTTGAGTCCATCATTACCATCAGTTTCCAGCATCACCTTTCCATGGGACCTGATAGATCCGGTGAAGCGCTGTGAATCCCTTAAGGTTAAAGACCCCTACGAGTTGAACGTCGATCCCCTCAACACCGTCGATTTCTTCTTTCAATTCTTCGGACACGAAGATCCGATTCTTGTCTGGAAAGGCATCAGCCTTCAATCCGTCTTTCAGGCTCTCCTGATGGTCTATCGTGAGTCCCTCCATTCTGAAGGCCTTGTTAATGGCAACTCCATGACGTTTGCCCTGTTCATCGAGAACCAACTCACCGTAACTAATCCCGATTCGTAACTCGATTCTTTCTTTCCGGGGTATATCCCTGTTGTAGTCTTGAGCATTTTGGAGGATTTTCATGGCTGCCCTCACAGCGTCGGTTCCTGTCGGGAAGGTGATGAGGTACCCATCACCGGTGCCTTCGAGGAATTTTGAGCCAAAGTCTTCAGAGACCTCACGGACACACGCCATCATCTTATTTTTGATTCGCATTGCAAAGGCGTCTCCCTGGGTGACAGCCAGCTTGGTGGATTCGCAGAGATCGACTACAAGAATCGCCTCGTTGACAAAGGAAGTCTGCGTTCTGAGAGCTCTCCTGGGAAGGACGCCCCACCGTCTAAGGATCCAAAGGATGATCAGGACAAAAGCTGCCGTCATGAGGACAAGAAGGGTTTTCTCCTGGTAGAAAGGAGCCTCCTTGGGAGGGGTCATATCTCTCATCATTTTTCCCATTTCTACTGGATCTGAACTTCCCATCCCCTCTCCCATCATCCTCTTGCTCCCTTGACTTTGTACCGTAAGTTCTCGCGTCGAGGGCGAATGAAGATTCTCTCCTGAAGACTGCATCTCTCCTAGTTGGCCATGGGCAAGACTCAACCCGTTTGCCAGGGGAAAAGAGCCTGACGGAGCAAAGAGGGTGATAACAGCGATCCAGACAACGGCCATGGAAATCATGGAGAACCGTCTCATCCTTTCTTTCTCTGCCCTCATTCCGACCCCCACCCCTTATCGGTGATCACACCACCGAATATAGCACTTAGCCGAACAAAATACATCTTTCTGGAGCTATGCTATATGGCCGGAGCTTTTCGGGCTCATCAGATTCCTCGTGAAATGCCCTCCTTGAATCACGCAAGCCGTGTCGTGGCCTCGCCTTGACGTGTCTACAAGAATGGGGTAACTATTCTTCCACAGAAGATTGGGCCACTCCCACACCGATCAACGAGAGAGTTTGAAGGAAAGAATCCTCATTGTATAGCAGAGAGATTCCAGGGTTTTACCCGGAAGGAAGGGCTGTGGAAGAGCGGAGTCAATTGCGTAAGCAACGGCTTGAGAAGATCCGGCAAATGGATAAAGATGGCATCGCGCTGTTTCCCAACGATTTCAAGGTACGGCACACATCCCAGGAAATCATCCAAATCTGCGGTTCTCAGAGTGCCGAGGCCTTACAAAAGGTTGATCAGGTCTTTGTGCTGGCTGGACGTATTATGGCACTGAGGCAGTTCGGCAAGGCGTCTTTTTTCCATCTCCAGGATCGAAAGGGGAGGATTCAGGCCTATATCAGAAAGGATCAGGTAGGTGAGCAGATTTACACGCTTTTCAAAAAGCTCGATGTAGGGGATTTTGTGGGCATTTCGGGAAGGGTCTTTCAGACAAAGACCGGAGAACTCACCATTGCGGTCGAGTCTCTTCGGCTCTTGGCCAAATCGGTCAGGCCGCTTCCGGAGAAGTTTCACAAACTCAGGGACATGGAGACCCGATACCGTCAGCGTTATGTGGATTTACTGATGAACCAGGAGGTGAGGAGTGTCTTCAGGAAAAGAGCCCAGATCATCCAGGCCCTGCGGTCTTTTCTGGATGAGCGGGAATTCCTTGAGGTTGAAACGCCGATGATGCAACCCATACCGGGAGGAGCAACGGCTCGTCCATTCAGGACCTTTCACAATGCCCTCGACATGGAGTTGTTCCTGAGGATTGCTCCTGAACTTTATCTCAAGCGCCTCGTTGTGGGGGGAATCGAGCGGGTTTATGAGATCAACCGCAACTTTCGGAATGAAGGTATCTCCACACAGCACAATCCGGAATTCACCATGCTGGAACTCTACATGAGCTATGCGAACTATGAGGACCTGATGGACTTGACTGAAGAGATGATCTGCCACGTTTGCCAGACGATATCAGGGGGCACTCACCTGTCGTACCAGGGTAATGAGATCGATCTCGCAACCCCCTGGCAGAAAATGACTCTCAAGGAAGCCATCGTTCGTTATGGAGGGGTCGATCCAGCCATCTTGGAAGACAGAGAAAAGGCCCTCGACCATGCGACAAGGTTGGGGTGCAATGTCACTCCGAAAATGGGTCTCGGAAAGATATTGACCCAGATGCTGGATCATGTGGTTGAGCCTAGCCTGATCCAACCCACATTTGTGACTCGTTTCCCCGTTGAGGTATCACCCCTATCGAGAAGAGATGAAAAGGACCCAACGGTAGCCGAGCGGTTTGAGTTCTATCTCGGCGCCAGGGAGCTCGTCAATGGCTTCTCGGAATTGAACGATCCATTCGACCAGAGTGAGCGATTTCGTCTGCAGGTTCAGGAAAGGCAGGCCGGTGATGAGGAAGCCCATCTGATGGATGAGGATTACATCAGAGCCCTCGAATATGGAATGCCACCAAGTGCGGGCCTCGGTCTCGGCGTCGACAGGCTGGTTATGATACTTGCCGATGTTCCCTCAATAAGAGACGTCATTCTCTTCCCCCACCTGCGCCCAGAGAAGAGCCATTCCTGAAAACGAGGTTTCCATGTCTTATGAGCTGTTCATTAGTCTCCGCCATCTGAGGGCCAAACGGAAACAGTTCTTCATCTCTGCCATAACCCTCCTGTCAATCGTGGGGGTGGCGGTGGGCGTCATGGCCTTGATCGTCGTCCTCGCTGTAATGACAGGCTTCGAGAATGATATCACCTCTAAAATCGTCGGCATGACCGCCCATGTCCTGGTTCGGCAGCATGGAAGAAGTGGCTTGGAGAACTATCGGGCAATTACACAGCGAGTCCGTGGAATTGATGGAGTAGTCGGGGCGACTCCATTTATCTTCAATCAAGTCATGTTAACCTCAGAGTTCGGTATTACTGGCGCAGTGCTCAGAGGCATTGATCCAGAAAGCATTGGGGATGTGACATCCCTGGTCCAGAATACGAAGGTCGGCTCTGTTGGAGCACTGGAATTCTCTGCGCCAGCTGGAATTATTATCGGCAGCGAGCTGTCAAAGACACTCGGTGTCTCAGTTGGGAACTGGATCAATGTGGTGACACCGCTGGGAACCATGACGCCTCTGGGGATGGCTCCGAAGAGGGAACGGTTCAAAGTTGTAGGCATATTCACCTCGGGGTATTACGAATACGATACGTCGTTTGCTTACATNNGCCAGAGAGGTTGCGTCCAGAATCGAGAAGTCGCTGGGGTTTCCTTTTTGGACATCGGACTGGATGGCCATGAATCGAAACTTCTTCAAAGCCCTGAAAATGGAAAAAATCGCCATGTTTATTATCCTTACCCTCATCGTTTTTGTGGCGGCCCTTGCGATTGTGACAACATTGATCATGGTTGTCATGGGCAAGACCCGGGATATTGCCATCCTCAAATCCATGGGAGCGACGACTTCGAGCATCATGAAGATCTTTATCTTCGAAGGTCTCCTTATCGGCGTAGTCGGCACGATCGTGGGCACGATACTCGGACTTCTCATCGCCTACAACCTAGAGGGGATTACGCAGTTTTTGGAAGGATTGTTCCGGTTCAAGTTTCTTCCAGGGGATGTCTACTATATTGATGAACTGCCCTCCACCGTGAGACCGCTAGACGTCGTCCTGATCGACGGTATCGCCTTTCTACTCAGCTTCTTGGCAACGCTCTACCCCTCAAGGAAAGCCGCAGGTCTGGACCCTGCTGAGGCACTGAGGTACGAGTAATGCTCGGGTCACGCCGGTTCACCATTATGCGCGGCATTAAAATCCCCTCCGATAAGTTTCGTGGTGGTTCTAACGAAGATCAAGGCTGACGGGCTTTGAAACGAGGATGGGAGGTGTTGGTTGGCCGAGATAAGGGTTGAAAACCTCTTGAAGTCCTACAAACAGGGATCGAGAAGGGTTGAAGCCTTGAGAGGCATTGACCTGGTTTTTAACGGAGGCGAACCGGTTGCTGTCATTGGCCCCTCAGGAGCCGGCAAGACCACGCTAATCCATATCTTGGGGACCATTGATCGCCCCTCCGCAGGGAGGGTTCTTTACGATGGCCGGGACGTTTTTGCGATGAGCGACAGGGACCTGGCGCGTTTCCGTAATAGAACAGTCGGTTTTGTCTTTCAATTTCACCATTTGCTACTGGAATTCACTGCCCTTGAAAATACCATGATGCCTGCCTTGATTCAGGGTGTGCAAAGACGGGAAGCAAAAGGTCGTGCGCAGGAGATCCTCGAAGAGGTTGGCCTGGGGGATCGAATGACTCACAAGCCCGGTGAACTGTCGGGAGGAGAGCAGCAACGGGTGGCCGTGGCCCGTTCGCTGATTCTGGAACCTCAAGTTCTTCTCGCAGATGAACCGACGGGGAATTTGGACCGAGAAACAGGGGAGGGTGTCTATCAACTTCTGCAACAGATGAATAGGGAGAAAGGAATTACGCTGATTATCGTGACCCACAACGAAGAAATTGCCGGTCGGCTACCTCGGCGAATTCATCTGGTTGACGGAAGAGTCGTTTAGGAAGAGTCGGGACGAGCATTTACAAAGGCACAAATATTTGTTAATAGTTCCAGGTTCTAAACGTCCGCTATGAACGGTTTGCAAGAAGATCCAACCTTGGACCATGGATACGGGATCGAAATTCGTGCGAAAACTCTTGATCGTGGCGATGTCGTTGTTCTGTGCCGTGATTCCTGCCTTTGGAAGCGAAAAGCCGATTGCCAAAATCCAAGTTATGGGTAATGAGAAGATCGACTCATCGGCGATTTTCAATCAGATCGTCACCAAAGAGGGAGATCCGCTGTCGCAGTCAGTGCTTCGGGAGGACGTGAGACGAATCTATGAGATGGGATATTTCACTGATGTTCAGGTGGACGTCAAGGCAACAGCCGGAGGTTCGCTCGTGACTTTTCTCGTTGTCGAAAAACCCTCTATAGGACAGATCATCATCTCAGGAAATGAGAAGATCGAAACCGACAAGATTCGGGAGAAAATCGAGATTCCCCTTCATTCGATCGTCAAAACAGACAGAATTCAGGAGATCATTGAAGAGATAAATAAGCTCTACCTTTCAAAAGGATACTACGGCGCCAAAGTTTCCTACAAGATCGAGTCCCTCGGAAAAAATGAGGTGGTCCTTGAAATCTTGATTGAGGAAGGGAAAAAGGCCTGGATTCGTAAGATGAGATTCAAAGGAAACGAGCGAATAAGTTCCCGTCAACTCCGTCGTCGGATGAAAACCAAAAAACGGAGCCTTCTTTCGTGGGTGACAGGGACGGGATT